>Ga0334901_1003441_pt1 | contig 11952 bp, 8 predicted proteins | sample GraSluR3_MG_3_FD_207216 | JGI IMG/M metagenome (GOLD analysis project Ga0334901, IMG submission 207216) | Sludge microbial communities from methane-producing bioreactor in Wageningen University, Netherlands - Granular Sludge_15_08-R3 | ecosystem: Engineered > Bioreactor > Anaerobic > Unclassified...
TTTTTTCATGGCTGTCGGGCGCATGGTATTTTTCGTCGCTGCGCCAGAAATGCGGCAGATTGCTGCCCAGCATAGCCAGATCGCCCGAATTAAATTGCTCAATATTATCAGCCACAAAGCTGGTACCCGTGCCTTCAATGACATACAAAATCTCGTATTCGCTGTGAAAATGCCACGGATAAGTAAAGTGAGGCATTTTACGCCATTTTACTTTTACAGCCGTTCGTAACGGAAAATCGATATATTCCTGCATCACCTTCATGGGCTCAATATTAGTAAAAATGTTAATCCAGTACAAGTTCTTGCTAAAAAAATACTGTCAAATGATTCCCGGATAACCTAAATTTGAAAAGTGAAATCAAACTGAAATTATGACAAACCAACAATGGCAGTTACTAATGGAAACAGTTCAGGGGAAAGTGTCTGAAAAACCTGTCACCGGATTTATCATCGACAGCCCATGGATTCCGGGTTGGTCGGGAATTTCCACTCTTCAGTACTTTTCCTCCGAAGCAGCCTGGTTTGAGGCCAATAAAAAGGTCATTGAAACTTTTCCCGATATTATTTTCCTGCCGGGTTTCTGGTCGGAATTTGGCATGTGTTCCGAACCTTCAGCGTTTGGCGCTAAAATGGGTTGGAGCGAATTCAACCTGCCCCATGCCCATAAAACTATCAGCGACATTTCGGAGGCCGAAAAGTTGAAAGTACCTAATCCGAAAACCGACGGATTGCTGCCGTTCATCATTCAGCGACTGTTGAACTACCAAAAGCCCATTCAGGAAATGGAGCACGAAATAAAATTTGCTATCGCCCGTGGGCCCCTAAATATCGCTTCATTCTTACTGGGCACTACCGAATTAATGACAGGTTTTATGCTGGACCCGGAAAACAGCCACAAACTGCTGGAAACCATTACGCTGTTTAACATCGATTGGCTGCAGCACCAGAAAGAAACTTTCCCCTCCATAGAAGGCATTCTGGTACTCGACGACATTGTGGGATTTATTGGCGACGACGAATGCAAAGAATTTGCTGTACCTTACATCAAACGAATTTTCGATGCGTTCGATTCAAAACTGAATTTTTTCCACAACGATGCACAGGGATTAATTTCCACGCCCTATTTGAAAAAGATGAATGTTCACCTGTACAATTTCAGTTTTGAACACAGCATGAAAGAAATTCGTGAACTGGCCGGACCGGAAATTGCGCTGGTTGGCAACCTGCCGCCCCGCAATGTGCTGGCTGCCGGAACACCGGAACAAGTGCGCGAAGAAACCCGTAAAATGGTACATGAATTTGACGACAAAAACCGGGTAATCTGGTCGTGCGGAGGCGGAATGCCACCCGGTGTGTCAACCGAAAACATTAAAGCGTTTAAGGAAACAATTGATAAAGAAGTGAAATGAAAAAAATCAAACCACACAGGCATATAGGACACATTAGAAAATCAATGTGGTTATGTTGTTTAAATTTGAGTATTAAAAATAAATGCAGTTATTGATTTTTAGAAACAACTGACCCCTCCCAACCTCCCCAAAGGGGAGGAGAAGTCCCCCTTGGGGGGATTTAGGGGGTCAAAAAAAATTACATTGAAACAGATTTCTGAAAATAAAACAAAAAACCCCAAATGGTTAACGGCCAATAATCAATTTTATGCCCGTTATAAAAATAAACGAGCAGAACTGAAAAATGATATGACAGAAGCTGAATTAAAGCTTTGGGAACATTTGAGAAATAAAAAATTGGGTGTTAAATTCAGACGGCAACATGTAATTGATTTTTACATACCCGACTTTGTAGCTTTATCCATAAAACTAATTGTTGAAGTTGACGGTAAAATTCACTTAAAACAAAAAAAAGAAGATTCAGAAAGGACAAAAAGGCTCGAAGTCTTAGGCTATAAAATAATTCGGTTTACAAATGATGAAATTGAAAATGATATTCTCAAAGTTCTGAATAAAATTAAAATGAATATAGAATTACTTAAATGCAACTGACCCCTCCCAACCGAAGCAAAGGGGAGGAGATGTCCCCCTTTGGGGGATTTAGGTGGTCAAAAAATTTATACCAATGAAGAACATTCTTTTTATCATCCTGCTGTTTTTAGCTTCCGGCGTTTTTGCTCAGGAGTTGGCAAAATTTAAAATTCAAATTGAAGAAAATCGGATTGACGCCCCGGTTTCGGTGCCTCTCGATGGGTTAAACTACAACACCGATAAAGGTTCTCTGGCGCTTTATGAAGTAACGGCAAACGGAGAAAAACAGGTCGCCTGTCAGCTTGAACCCGGTCATTCGGCCAAACTTTGGTTTATTCTGGATGGAGTTTCTACTCAAAACTCAACCCGGAATTTTATTTTGAAAACAAAGGAGGAAGCTGAAAAGCAGCAACCGAAAGTAGAAGTTTTAAAGAGCCACCAGGATCTCAGTTTGCTGATGAATGAAAAACCGGTTTTGAGCTACCGTTTTGAAACCACTTTTCCGCCCGAAGGGGTCAACCCGCTTTTCAAACGCTCGGGTTACATCCATCCGTTATGGTCGCCCGGAGGAGAAGAACTTTCGCGTATTCAGCCGCCCGACCATTACCACCATTACGGAATTTGGGGACCGTGGACATTGACCCACATCGACGACCGTGAGGTGGATTTCTGGAACCTCGCCAAAGGTCAGGGAACAGTGAAATTTACTGAATTTTTATCAGAAGTGGAAGGTGAAATTTTCAGCGGATTCAAAACCTTGCAGCAACACATGGATTTTGGCGGGCAGGGTCCGGACCAGGTGGCCATGAATGAAATTCTGGATGTACGGGTGTGGAATGTTTCGGAAAACGTTTTTGTGATTGATTACACCACCACGTTAAATAGCCCGCTACCCAACGGAATTATGCTGGATGCCTATCGCTATGGCGGGGGAATCGGCTTCCGCGCTACGGAAAAATGGCATAAAGACAATTGTACCGTGCTGACCTCCGAAGGAAAAGACAGGGCTGAAGCCGACGGTTCGTTTGCCAAATGGTGCATTGTGGAAGGGGAATCGGGCACCAGCGAAGGCCGATCAGGAATTCTTTTTCTGAGCCACCCTTCAAACCGGATGCACCCCGAGCCCATGCGTGTTTGGCCGCTCGATGCCAACGGCGGTCGTGGCGACATGTTTTTCGAGTTTTGTCCCATCCGGCACGAAGACTGGAAACTGGAACCCGGGAATGATTATACCTTAAAATACAGGATGGTTGTTTTTGATGGTGAGATGGATGCAGAAACGGCTGAAAAATATTGGAATGGGTTTGCGAAAATGCCACAAATTGAAATTAAAGAATAATCTGTGAATCTGTGGCAAAAAAAGGAAGTCGCCACAGATTCACAGATGAAAAAAAATGATGAAATATTCGAATTTAAAATATCCGTATCAGGAAGAATCTTATCGAATTATAGGAATTTGTATGGAAGTTCATCGCATTCTGGGGAAAGGATTTTTGGAGATTGTTTATAAAGATGCATTGGAATACGAATTTAAGCTGCAAAATATTCCTTATGAAAGGGAAAAGAAGTATGAAATTGAATATAAAGACATAATACTGGCTCACTATTTTAATGCAGATTTCGTCGTTTTTGATAAAATTATTTTGGAAGTGAAAGCGCAGCAAGGAATTGTTGAAAATCATATAAAATGGGTTATTAATTATCTTGCAGCGTCGAAGTGTAAATTGGGTTTAATAGTAAATTTTGGAGAAGATTCATTGGTAACAAAACGTGTTATCTTATAAATCTGTGAATCTGTGGCAAAAAAAGGAAGTCGCCACAGATTCACAGATGAAAAACTAAAAAATATGAAAAAATTAAAATTGATTTCTTTTATTCTTTTAACCACAACGTTTGTGGCAACCGCGCAGCCCAAAGTTACGGCTGAACAGGTGGGTGATAAAATCGAGTTTCGGGTAAACGGCAACCTGTTTACCAGTTATATTCTTTCGGAATTTGAAAAGTACCCTTTCTTTTTTCCGGTAAACGGTCCGTCAAACGCCACGGTAACTTCCATGCGAAACGCCAATTATCCGCACCACAGTTCCCTGTTTTTCGGTTGCGATAAAGTGAATGGCGGAAATTACTGGCAGGAAGGACTGGAACGCGGGCAAATCGTTTCGCTGCGGGCCGACATTATTGTAAGTGGCGGAGAAAAAGCCATTATTGAAAATGAATGTATCTGGAAACGGCCCGGTGCCGATGCACCCGTCAAAGACAAACGTAAAATCACCGTTTCTGCTCCATCACCCGACAAATTTCAAATCGACTTCGATATAGTTATGGAGATGCTAATGGATGTGACCATCGACAAAACCAACCATTCACTGTTCAGCGGACGAATGGACCCCGATTTGGCAGTAACAAACGGTGGCACCATGATTAATGCCGAAGGGGAAACCGGCGAAAAAGGAACTTTCGGAAAACGTTCGGCCTGGATGGATTATTACGGCGAACGGATGGGGAAAACAGAGGGAATGGCTATTTTACAGCATCCTTCCAACGAGTGGTTCCCGGCGCCCTGGTTCACCCGCGACTACGGTTTCTTCTCACCCACTCCCATGTACTGGCCCGAAAACGATACAAACATCACCCTGAAAAAAGGAGAGCAGATAAAGTTGCGCTACCGGGTTTTGGTGCACAAGGGCAATCACGTGGAGGCAAAAATTGCAGAGGAGTTTGAAAGGTACAAATCAGAATAAAAATTATAAAAATGAAACGAAGAAACTTTTTAAAAAACACCGCAGCCACAGCCGCCGGAGCCATGATTATCCCAACCATTGTTCCTTCATCGGTTTTTGGGAAAAATGCGCCAAGTAACAAAATCCATGTTGGCCAAATCGGGTGCGGACGTATTGCCCGCAGTCACGATATGGCTGAAACCTTAAAATACGACGTAGCCCGGATGGTGGCTGTTTCGGATGTGGACAGCAAACGCATGGCCGACGGGAAAAAACTTGTGGAAGATTTTTACAAGGGGAAAACCGGAAGTTCAAATCCAATCGATGTAAAAATGTATGCCGATTACAAAGAGATGCTTACCGACAAAAATATCGACGCGGTACTCATCAGCACGCCCGACCACTGGCATTCGCAACCAGCAATTGAAGCTGCTTTGGCAGGAAAAGATATTTATCTGCAAAAACCCACCTCGCTTACTGTGGAGGAAGGGCGGTTGTTGAGCGACATTGTGCACCGGCAGGGAGTAGTTTTGCAAGTAGGAACACAACAACGGTCGTCGGCACAGTTCCGCAGAGCCGCCGAGCTGGTTCGCAACGGCAGGATTGGAAAAGTGCACACCGTAAAAATCGGGTTACCCGGCGATCCGCCCGGACCGGTTTTCGAAACGGCACCGGTTCCTTCAAACCTGAACTTTGACATGTGGCTCGGTTCCACGCCTGAAATGGAATACAAAGAAAACCTGGTTCACCCGCAAAACGATTACGGCCGCCCCGGATGGCTGCGTCATGAAAATTATGGCGCCGGAATGATTACCGGTTGGGGACAGCACCATTACGACTCGGCAGCCTGGGGAATGGACACAGAGTTTACTGGGCCGGTATCGGTTGAAGCGGTCGCTCAGTTTCCAAAATTTGGCGACTGGAATGTACACGGCGATTTTATGGTGAAACACGAATACGAAAACGGCATCACCGTTTACACCAGCGGCGGATTTCCCAACGGAATTCGTTACGAAGGAACCGACGGCTGGATTTTTGTAACCCGCGGGGCCTATCGTGCAACCGAAAGTGACCCCATTCCCGAAGGCTCAACAAAAGCACTGGATGCCAGCAGCGAAGATATTCTGAAATCGAAAATCGGGGAAAATGAAATCCACCTGTATGTAAGCGAAGAACAGCATGGCAACTGGCTCGACTGTGTTCAGTCGCGCAAGCAGCCCATATCGCCTGTTGAAATCGGTCACCGCGCCTGTACGGTTTGCCTCATCAGCCATATTGCTATGAAAGTGCCAGGTATTTTGCGTTGGAACCCAAAAACGGAAAAATTTGTGGATAACGACCTGGCCAACTCCATGCTAAGCCGGCCACAAAGGTATCCTTACGGAACCGATTATGTGAGAAGGTAAACTACTGCTCTATTCAGATGGATTCATCTGAAAATTAAACAGGGGAAATGCTGCCACATTCCCCCTGTATTTTAAAATAAATTAACCACTTGTTAAATTATTAACTGCAAAACTATGAAAATATAACTCCGCTCATCCTTTTGGAATCCGAAAGTAAAAAATGATTTAGATGAATTTAATATTTATCATCTCAATTCGGATATCCTAGTTTTTATTTCATATTAACCACTTAATTTTAAATCTATGCGTAAATTATTGATTTTATTTGCATTACTCATTGCATGTGCAAATTATGCGATGAGTCAAAGAACTGTTACCGGCACGGTTACATCAGAAGATGGAATGGTAATGCCAGGCGTAACAGTAGTTGTGAAGGGAACTACAGTTGGTACTGTCACAGATGAAATGGGGCGGTATTCAGTTACAGTTCCCGAAGGAAACGATGTTCTTGTGTATTCCTTTATCGGAATGAAACCACAGGAAATTACTGTTGGGAATCAGTCAACAATTAATGTAGTAATGCTGGCTGATGTAATCGGGTTGGAAGAAGTTGTTGCCATTGGTTATGGCACCGAACGAAGAGGGAGCATCACCGGTGCGATTTCTTCGGTTTCAACTCAGGATATTCAGGAACTACCCATAATCGATGCCGGTTCTGCATTGCAGGGAAGGGCTACAGGAGTTATGGCCCTGGCATCAGGAAACCGACCGGGTGACGGAGTAACTATCCGAATCAGGGGAAGAAGGTCATTAACCGCCACAAATGATCCGCTTTATGTTGTTGATGGTATTCCGTATGAAGGGAACATTAACGACATCAATCCAAGGGACATTAAATCGATGGAAATTTTAAAGGACGCCTCGGCTACTGCCATTTATGGATCAAGAGGCGCTAATGGTGTAATTCTGATTACAACTACGCGAGGGGGAAATATCCCAACAACCGTTTCGTATAACGGGTATTACGGAGTTACTTCACCTTTGGGGAAACCGGACTTGATGAACGGTGAACAATATACCCGATTAAAAGAAGTTGGTGGCAGACCTTTTACTTCTGCCGAAGAAGATGCCATTGCAAGAGGAATTTCAACCGACTGGCTTGATTTGGTGGTTGGAAACGGATACCAGCAGAGTCATCAACTGGGAGTTAGAGGAGGTAACCAGAAAACAGCTTTTGCCATTGCATCGAACCTCTTCAATGAGCAGGCAGTAATTGAAACCCAGAAATTTACTCGTAAAACTTTACGAATCAACTTAGATCACAGTATTTCTGACAGAATCAGGATAGGTACTTCAACCCAGCTTTCCGAACAGATTCAAAACTATGGTTCGAATGTTTATGGTGGCGCTGTAAATATTTCGCCTCTGGCAGAACCATATGAAAACGGAGAAATGGTCTATCAGCCAGGGGCTGACCCTCTTTTGTGGAATCCGTTAGCCGATTTTGTGGAAAATGCAATTGTTGACGACCGGACAAGATTGAGGGTTTTTAGTAACATCTACGCAGAAATAGACATTTCAAACAGCCTGAATTACAGGATGAACTATGGCTCTGACTATCAAAAATACCGGAGAGGTTTGTTTGAGGGAAGTTTATCGTCTGCCAGACAATACAGCACGCCAAGAGGGTTAAAAAACCATGAAGAAAACTTCACCTACACCTTTGAAAATATTCTGAATTATTCGAAAGAATTTAATGAAAACAACATTTTAAAAGCCACCGGATTATTTAGTGTTCAGGAATCGAATTTTGAAACGTCAATCATCGATGTAGAAGGACTTCCATACGAACATCAACTTTTCCACAACCTGGAAACTGCGGAAACGGTGCTCGACTATGATTCCGATTTGCAGGAATGGGGTATTATGTCGTTTATGGGCCGTGTAAATTATGAACTTATGGACAAATATCTGTTCACGCTTACCGGACGTTACGACGGTTCTTCGAGACTTTCGGAAGGGAAAAAATGGGGATTCTTCCCGTCAGCAGCTTTTCTGTGGCGAATCAGCAATGAAAGTTTTATGGCCAACCAAAGCCTATTTTCCGATCTCAGGATTAGAGCAAGCTATGGAGTCACAGGCAATACAGGTATTGATCCCTATCAAACCAGGGGTGGACTTACCAGAACGATTTATTCGTTTGGAACTGGTTCGGGTTACGGTTACCGTCCGGGAACTATTGCAAATCCTGATTTGAAATGGGAATCATCAGCAACAGCCAATATTGGACTTGATTTTGGCCTGGGCGAAAATATAGCCGGAAGTTTCGAGCTTTATCAGACCAACACTTCCGATTTGTTGCTTGAACGGAAAATTCCGATCACATCAGGGTTTGACAATGTGATGGAAAATATTGGAGAAACCAGAAACAGGGGCTGGGAACTGTCATTGTCTGGCAGAATTATTTCAACCCGAGACTTTACCTGGTCGGCCAACCTCAATCTGTTTGGCAATAAAGAAGAAATTATTGACCTCTATGGAAACAAAACAGATGATGTTGGTAATGAATGGTTTATAGGAAAACCTTTATCAGTGTGGTATGATTACGACAAAATTGGTGTGTGGCAGCTCGATGAAGCTTCGCAAGCAGAAGTTTACCAGGCAAAACCTGGTGAGATAAAAATTCGCGATGTTGTTCCTGACAATAAAATTAACGAAGAAGACCGTGTGATTCTTGGAACGAATATTCCTAAAGCAACACTCGGTTTCGGTTCCAGATTAATGTATAAAGATTTTGAGTTTAGTTTCCTCATTGTTGGAATTTTTGGTCAAACTATTTACAACGAGTTTGAAGTAAACCATGCAACTTTGCAAGGCAGATATAACAACCTGAATGTAGATTTCTGGACAGAAAACAATCCGACAAATGAACATCCAAAACCAGACGGGAGCAGGGAATATCCACTTTACAGCGAATCAAGGGGTTATGGATCCGGAGATTTTGTGAAAGTTAGAAACATGCAGCTTGCCTACAATCTGCCTAAAAGAAACCTTTCAAAAATAGGAATAAAATCCATGAAAGTTTATCTGAATGCAGATACGCCTTTTATCTTTTCCGGTCTTTCCAGTAACTTGGATCCGGAAGCCTACGATGGTGTAATAAGAAGCGAAACGCCAAGCACCCGGATGTTTTCGCTGGGCATAAATGTTGATTTTTAAAATTTAAAATTCTATAACAATGAAAAAGATAAAATATTTCATTTTGATTTTCGCCGTGGCATCACTTTCTATCGTTTCATGTGATGTACTGGATGAAGAAATTGTATCGGGTGTTACCAGTGAATACCTGAATACACCTGACGGATTGCAGGCCGGGGTAAATGCTGCATACGAAAACCTGCGTAATTTTTACGGGCAGGAAGAAGGATGCAATATGACAGTTTTTGGCACTGATGAATATACCAATGGCGGACATGGAGGTTATCACTATATGAATAAATACGAATCAGGATTAAATTCTGAAGCAAGTCCGTTCTGGAACTTGTGGTCAAATTTTTACATCGCTATCAATACCTGCAATGCAGTTATTGGACGTGCGGAAGAAGTTGATTTACCTGCTGACGAAAAAAATGCCAAAGTTGCGGAGGTTCGTTTTTTAAGAGCCCACTATTATTTCATACTGGTAGAATCGTTCGGTCCACTTCATCTTACTTTAGAAGAAACCGTTGGAGTGGAAACCGAAGCTGACAGAGTGCCTGAAGAAACCGTATATCAAACAATTATTGATGATTTGGAATTTGCTGTCAACAACCTTCCGGTTACCCCAAACGAATTTGGCAGACCAACTAAACCGGCTGCACAACACATGCTTGCCCTGGTCTATCTTACCAAAGGTTATAAAAGTTTTGGAAGTGCAAACGATTTTACCACTGCAGCTAACATGGCAAAATCGGTTATTAACGATTACGGATTGACACTCGATGCTGATCCGGTTGCACGTTACAACCACGACAATGAACAACATCCCGAAATTTTATGGTCAGTTCAGTATCATGAAGACCCGCTACTTACACCGGAAGGAAATGAAACACACCTCTATTTCCGCCCCTGGTACGAGGTATATAATGATGGATTAAACCGGGCTTTGGGACACGGTTTTGGACGCCCATGGATACGATTTAGACCTACCAGCTGGTTGCTTCAAAATTTCAGACCTTACGATATTGATTCACGTTTTGTCAAATCATTTCAAACCGTTTGGTATTACAACACAACATCAGGAATTCCTGCCGGAGCCAGCGTTGGTGATACCGCAATTTACCTTACCGGAGAAGACCTTTCGCAATCCGATGTAGATGCCATTGAAGCCAGACTTCCAGGTGTAATCGCAGGAAAAAATCTTTACAGTTGGCATGAGAATTCCAAAGGAAAGGTTTGGTCATGGTTCACCGAAGACGGCACTGATAACAATAGTATTAACATTTTTCCAAGTCCCTGGAAAATTGACGACAATAAACGACCGTCGGTAAATCATCAGGAAGGCTCGCGAGATCAGATAATTTATTCCCTGCCTGAAACCTATTTACTTGCTGCTGAAGCTCTACACAATTCAGATAATAACAATGAGGCCGCGCAATTTATTAATGCAATAAGAACAAGAGCTGCATTCCCGGGAATGGAAAGCCAGATGGAAATCTCTGCCGCTGAGGTAGATATCGACTTTATTTTGGATGAACGTTCAAGAGAATTTTTTGGCGAAATGAAAAGATGGTTCGACCTAAAAAGAACAGGTAAACTGTTGGAGCGGGTAAAAAAATACAATTATGATGCTGAACCTAACATTCAGAATTATCATGTTTTACGTCCGATTCCGGCAAATCAGCGAACCAGAACGACCAATGAATATCCGCAAAATGAAGGATACTAAATGAAGTTTTTAAATCAAGGAGTGAGAAGGATTAACTTATTTGTAAAGTTTGGTTAGACAAGCGCCATCCTGAATTGGATGGCGCTTATCTTCTGTTAAATGCAACTGTCAGTCAACCTCATTATTTTCAGTGTTTAATGAAATTATTTTTGATGAAATGTAATTTGCTTAAAGTCATTGTTCCTGGTTTGTCGAGTTTTCTTTTTATTTTAGATCCTCCATAAAAAGGTGTCATCATGAAGAAAGCAAGTATTCTTTTCGCCTTAGTGCTAATTGTTACCGGATCAAAAATTTCAGGACAAAAAAACATTTTATCGAATAAAATAAGTGAAAACCCAATTTCAGAAAACATCCACACTTTTTCAGACAATGGCGCTTGGTGCTGGTTTTCCGATCCACGGGCCATTTATTACAATGAAAACCTGGTTATTACAGGTTGGGTAAAAAAAGACGGATCGGTGGAGGCGGCTTCGCTCAACCTGGAATCGGGCGAAAAGAAATTCAAAATCATCTATCCGCAACTGGAAGTTGACGACCACGATAACCCTGCTTTCACAGTTCTACCCAATGGAAATGTACTCACCATGTTTGCCTGGCATTCCACAAAAAAAGGAGTGATCTATAATACCACAACCCATGGCTCCGACATTTCCGGTTTTGGCGAAAATGTAATTTACCAGCCCAAAACAGAGAAACTTCTGGAAAAATTTCCCCGCGAAACTTATACTTATGCCAATCCTTACGTTTTGAAAGGCGAGGGCAACAAATTGTTTGTTTTTGGCCGATGGATCGGATTTAAACCCAACATGATAATTTCCACTGATAACGGCAAAACATGGGACGAACAATATGTGGTAATAAGCAGCGAACCATTCGACCCCAACAACAGACCTTATGTAAAATATTATTCAGACGGCAAATCAAAAATACACCTGGTTTTTACGGATGGACACCCGGAAGTAGAACCGCAGAATTCAGTT
>Ga0334901_1003447_pt1 | contig 11921 bp, 18 predicted proteins | sample GraSluR3_MG_3_FD_207216 | JGI IMG/M metagenome (GOLD analysis project Ga0334901, IMG submission 207216) | Sludge microbial communities from methane-producing bioreactor in Wageningen University, Netherlands - Granular Sludge_15_08-R3 | ecosystem: Engineered > Bioreactor > Anaerobic >...
ATCGCATTTCTGGAAGACTGTTGCGAAGAATACGAAGGATATGTACTAAAATCTGATTTAATGATGGCATATAATAGATGGGCCAAATCCCAGAATTTACCGCCGTCTAAATCGAGAAAATCTTTTGGACAAATCATCATAGATCAAAACGAGATTCCAGTTGAAACTATCCGGCCAAATATTGATGGAGATAGGCCGGAAGCTTGGCGGGGTATTCGCTTGGTCGGTTAAGTCGGGTGTTTTTCCTATTATTACTCTATATCTTTTCTATAAACAATAGGAGGAGAAAATAGACGACTTAACCGACCTAAGCAATAATTGCGGTTTTCGAGGAAAAATAAGCAATAATCGAGGAGAAACAGTTAAAGAGAGAAATCGAGGAGATGCAGTCCAGGAGATGCAGTCCAGGAGATGCAGTCTTGAAATTCGTAACTTGGATGTGGGGGGGTTTAGGGGGTGGCTACGCCCCCCCTATATGAGTTTCTCAGATTTAAAAGATGAACTCCATGAAGAGGGGGACACCCCCTCTTAACTCCCCCTGCAAGTCATTTCACGATTGCAATAATGGCCCCAATGGGGCCGGCTGAGCTTGCTCAGCCACTTGGACATTTCACAACTGCAATAACTTGGAGAAAATAATATAAAAACTTGGAGGGAATAAAAATGGGAGTAATAAAAATTAAACGTGGATATTATAATAATGGACTGAGAGACGAAATAGACGAGATGAATTATAACGATTGCCGGTTAGTTGGATATGAAACTATCGATGGCATTGAATATGAAGTGTTTTATACTTATGAAGATGCTTGGCAATGGGCGAAAGAGAATAAGCAGAGATTGCATCAAGAGTTTATGGAGTGGATAGAAGAATGAGTCCAGAATGGCCCCAACGGGGCCGGCTGACTTGCTCAGCCGAAGATCGCAGATTGATGTTGGAGATAAATGAGAACATGCTTTTATTGCTGGATAAGATAGAGGGGATGCTTGGTGAGCCGAATACTTAAACTACGTCAATTTTCAAGTTGCCATCATGACAACTTGATTTCTCTATGACATACAATCGTCGAAATATAACAATTGTCGAAAATAGCATCGACACATATAAATAAAACAAAAAGAATAATTGGTTCTCCAGAGTTGCAATCTTTGCAACTTAGGTAACACTTCAATTTCTCATATTTTTAACAAGTTTACAATTTCATGCAAACAATTAAATAAATATTGGTGGTCGTTGGCGGCAAACAAAACCGTTATCCATCTATTCAACGATTAAATGGTCTTCCTGTTATCGATTCAGTTATTCAGCTATCATTATGAAATTGTTCTAAACTCGATAAGTATTATTGAGGGCGACGAGATACCATTATTCTTATAGACTATAGATTAAACGAGTTTGCTACAATTAAATCATAAACGATTATATTAAAACGTTATTATAATTATTACAGCGAATTATATTAAATACAATAAATAATTATATTTTTTAGGAGGTGATCTCATTTGTACTATAATGGATAGTAAAGAAGAACGTAACGATTTGGTGATCGAATATCTGAAAGAAGGATTGACCACAAGAGAAGTTGCGAAAAAAGTTGGACTCAGCAATGGATGGGTCTCTAAAATAGCCAGCGCCAGAGGTTACGATATATCAACGGAACGAACCAGAAAAGCAGCTAAATGTAAATCGCTTTACAATAGACCGGAAAGAATCAAAGTAATTGCCGATGGAATAGATAAATTAGTTGCAATGCTCCCAGAGATAACTAAAGCGAAAGATATGCGTGATTGGTCGGTATCTTTGGCAATACTGATGGATAAACGCAGATTAGAAGATTCTGGCGATGGAAACGAGAAGGGCGGCGAATTCATGGCATTAATGAAAGCAATGGAGGAAGAAAATGGTTCTTCAAATGCCGAAAGATAAACAACGTGATTTTATTTTAAATTCTAATTACAGGATTAACGCCGCTCACGGTGCGATCCGATCCGGAAAATCAGTAGGCGCAACCATCAAAATGATTCATGAAATTATAACAGCACCACCCGGAAACATTCTATTCGTTGGCAAAACTCTCAACAGTTTGAAACGAAATGTACTTAACGATATAGCAATGTGGGTTGGTCGTGAGAATTTCAAACTCAGAATGATTCAAAAAGAAGCTGAAATTTACGGGCGAACTGTCTGGCTAGAAGGGGCGAACGATGACGCCAGTTATCAGAAGATCCAAGGCGAAACCCTAGTTAGAGCACTCGGAGAAGAAATAACGACATGGCCTGAATCGTTCTTCAAGATGATGATGAGCCGGTTATCCGAGGATGACGCCAGAGCATACTTAACCATGAATCCCGGACCACCTAATCATTGGTTCAAGAAACAATACCTAGACCGTGAATCAGATCTTAATATGAAGAGCTGGCATTTCACCCTAGAAGATAATCCGTACCTCTCAGAACAATACGTTATAGATATCAAAAAAGAATATACTGGGTTATGGTACGAACGATATATTGAGGGTAAATGGGTTCTCGCAGACGGAACTATATATTCTAACTTCAATAAAAATATTCATTGCATCGATAAGATCCCGGACGGTAAATGGCAATCTCTCTATATCGGCTGTGACTACGGCCAGACTCACCCCACAGCGTTTTTAAAAGCGGTTAAGATCGGTGACACTTATTATATCATAGACGAATATAAAGAGTCAGATAAGCTAAATACGACGCTCTCCAGCGATCTCAAATCATTTATTGGTGGTAAATATCCCCGATCAATCCTAGTTGATCCCTCCGCCAAATCATTCAAGAATCAATTAATCGCAGACAACTTCAAGCGCGTTAAAAACGCTAATAACACCGTAAATGATGGACTCGCCAAAATAGCCAACGCTTTCCAAACTGGCAAACTAATCATAGTCCAAAATAGATGCCCTCAGTTAATCGAAGAGATTGGCGGTTACGTCTGGGATTCGAAAGCATCTGAACGCGGCGATGAAAGACCCGTCAAAGAGAACGACGATCTTCTTGACTGCTTGCGATATATCGGTAATGAAGTATTTTGAGGTGAATATATGACAATTACTAATATTAACAATTTATTTAAAATCGGCAATCAATGGCCGCCAGAATCGGAGCTTTCCCGACTGACTACTTATACAACTAACCAGCGACTTTTCGAAGGGAAACACGATCTCGTCTTTAATCATAACTCAGCAGATGAAACCCGTAAAAAAGATATAGTCACAAACTGGCATAAGCGATTATGCACGCTCTTCGCTGATTTGGTGGTTGGGTCTCCTCCAGACTTCACCGCCGATCATCAACCTACAATGGATAGAATAACCAACAACAATAAAATGGACATACTTTTATATAATTCTGTCATTCATATTTTGAAATATGGCAATGCAGTTCTAAAGATCCGATTCGATGAACGCGCAAAGATAGAACTCATCAATCCCTCTCTTTGGTTCCCGGTTGTCTCACCGGATAACAAAGCTGAGGTTGAATCTCACGTTATCGCATGGACGTTTAACGAAAATGGAACAGACTATTTAACCGCTGAGATTCACCGCAAGGGATCAATCGAAAATCGGCTGTACGTGATGAAAGACGGCAAAATATCTAATGCTGTCGAATTATCCACGATTGAACGATATAAAGATATTCCCGAATCTCAAAATACCGGCGTCGATGATTTCCTAGTTATCGCACTAACTAATATCGGAGCTGAGGGAGTTGTCGGAACTGATGATTTCACAGATATCAACGGACTTATCAAAGAACTTGAGAACCGACTTATAAAAACATCCCGAACTTTCGATAAATTTAGTGATCCTAATATTGTGGGTTCTGAAGCTTCAATTAATATCGATCCTGACACAGGGGAAAGCGATATTGAAATTGGTGGTGGCCGATTTATTCCCATCGGTGAAGATGGAACCGCACCGTATTATCTGGTTTGGGATGCAAAACTAGAAGCTTCATTTAAACAAATTGAATTTATATTATCACAATTATATATAATGTCAGAAACTTCTGCAGCGTGTTTCTCGGATATCAAAGCCGGATTGGCGGAAAGTGGTTCTGCACTTAAACGACTACTTTTGCCAACATTGGCTAAAGTTAATAGGTTAAAAATCATCATGGAAGAACCGCTAAAAGATGTACTGAGAACCGCCGCCGATATCGAAATTGCATCAAAGTTATCCGGTGCTACAAAACTCGAAAATATTTCAATAGATTGGCGTTCATCTCTTCCCGTCGATATGAAAGAATTGGTCGATATTGAGACTCAGCGAGTAAACTATCGGCTCACTTCAAAACATAGCTCTCTAAAACGATTGAATGAGGGTGCAAGTGAAGCTGATATTGAAGCCGAACTAAAAGCAATAGACGGCGAGCAATCCAGAGAATTTGGATTTATGAACTTAGAACAATAAAAACATCGGGCGAACTGGCCCTAAAACGTAGGTATATCTATGACTGAAAATAATAATAATAATGATGCTGGTGACGGCACCCAGGATAGTGGCAAAGCCACCAATAACGCCGGTAATGAAAAACTTTTCACACAAGACGAACTAAACGCCAAAATATCAGCGCGTTTAGAACGTGAAAAGACAAAATACGCCGATCTTCAACAGCAATATGAGGATTTACAAGCGAAGATTCGGGACGCTGAATTTGAAAGCTTGAAAAAGAAAATTCTTGCATCAAAAGAATTGCCTGAAGAGTTGGCGGCTAGATTAAAAGGTGAGACTGAAGAAGAGCTTGCGGCGGATGCTGAAAAACTCGCAGCAATAGTCAACGCCAAAAAATCAGTTGGCAGAAATACTAATCCCGCCGATAATGGCGCGGTTCTATTTACTGTCGCTGAAGTTAAAGCGATGACTCCAGAGCAACGCATAGCGAATATGGTACAGATTGAAAAACAACTGAAAGATGGAACTTTGAAATAAGAGGTAAATTATATGACATTAACTAATTTTATTGGTGAAGTATGGAGCGCTAAAGTACTTGAATCACTTAGGAAAAATCTTGTATTTGGACAGGATGGCGTAATCAACAGAAATTACGAGGGAGAAATTAAGGGAAAGGGCGACACTGTAAGAATCACTGCATTTAGCCCCATCACCGTTGAAAACTATGATGCGGCAACCGGGTTATCTGATCCCGAAACTCTCGACGACGCATCAACCACGCTTGTTATGTCCAACGATAAATATTTCAACTTTATGGTGGACGACGCAGACAAAGCGCAAGCCAACGTTGAACTTATGAAAGCCGCAACTTCTGATGCCGGTTACCGGCTCGCTGATGCCGCCGATCAGATTATTGCCGCACTCTATGATCAGGCAGACACCGACAACGCTGTTGGAACTGATGCATCCGCAAAAGTCCCTAATAACGCATCTACTGGAGAAACATATCTCGATTATATCGCTGATCTCAAACAGAAGCTCGATGAATCCAACACGCCCTTAGAAGGACGCTGGGTTATTATCCCGCCGTGGTATCTCAACGGGTTAATCAAGCAGGAAGCTATCAGCGCACTGAATATGAGCGGTTCTACTGAAGGACTCCGTAATGGATGGTGTGGCCAACTATATGGCTTCAACGTGTTGCTATCTAACAACATGCAAACTAAAGTTGGAACCGGAACAAAGACTAACTACAAGATAATGGCCGGTTACCCTGGAACCATCACCTTCGCCGATTCTGTTAATGAAGTAGAGGGCTACAGACCGGACAAATTCTTTGCTGATGCTGTACGTGGTCGCCACGTATACGGTGCAAAGGTCGTTAGACCGTCCTCACTCGCTGTACTGACTGCAAGACAAACATCATAGATATAATATTATAATATTAGGAGGATACTAATATGGGACGTTCTGAAATTACTGTAAATGAACTAAATGGTGCTTTCGCTAACCATGAAACCGCCGATGAAATTGATAAAACCAACGATCACTATATCGATGCTGGCGCTAATTTCGAGAGGATGATTATCTCTTTTGAACTTACCGCCGCAACTGCCGCCGACACTATAAAAATTATTGCCGGAACTGCTCACCCAGCATTTAGAGCGGGACTCGGCGATCTAACTTTTTCTGCTGCTGGCGGCGCGGAAAGAGCTTGCATCGGTCCGATTGAAACCGCCAGATACCTACAAGCCGATGGGACTATACATATCGATATTGCCGGTTCTACTATCGCTGGAACTATTGACGCTTATTCCGTACCCTGAGCTGGGGGCGCGTAAAATGGGTGTTGACTGGAGAGTGATAATTGCTTTCATGGTAGGATTAGCTATTATTTTGAAAGTATTAACCATTACAATTAACTTCTCGTAGGTGGTTTTTTACACCTACATTTTAATTTATTGGAGGTGAATATATGACAAATTATATTAGTGTCGGTGATGCAACAACGTATTTTGGTGCAACCCTCCATCTTTACGCTACGGCGTGGACTGACGCAAGTGCCAACGATAAAGCCGCCGCTCTCAATATGGCACAACAGAAGATCGAATCTATCAGATGGAAGGGCAGAAAATACAATAAAGATCAAGACCTACAATGGCCACGTTATGTAAAAGTAAAAGGTGTTTGGAAAATCGCAGTTTATGATGACACCGCAGAGGATGCCGTAGTTCCACAATTCATAACTGATGCAGTTTGCGAAGAAGCATTAGAAATTCTCAGAACCGGCAACAGTCAGCGGCGACGGATGCAGAACGCTGGAGTATCTGAATTCTGGCTATCAAGCGAACTCAAAGAGAAATATAATTCTACGGGATCAATAAAAGATACTGGATTAATTAGTTGGGATGCCTACAATCTCGTTAAAAGTTGGATCGGCGGTCCGGTGGTGATTAGATGACCGATATAATAGATGACTATCTCCCTCACACTGCATACAAGAAAGTCCCCGGTTCAGCGACAATATGGGAGGGCGACGTTACTGGCGACGGTTCATTAACTCCATTGGCGGGTCCACCTTCCAGCAACTACAAAGTTAAAATCACAGTCTCGGGAACAGATGTAACTGGAACGGTGAGCATAACAGGTGATTCAACTAGCGGCGGTGTTATAACGGAGGATTTGACTTATACATCTGCTAGATGGAAACTAACAGCATACGCTTTTGATGCTAGCGTTCCTCTAGTCTCGATAACAACGTCGGGATTTACTGACACCCATATACTTTGCGAATATACTGATACTGGCGGAACTCTATTAACAGGAGCTGCAACATGGGATGATTTCGCTTGTAGATGGGACGATGTAGAAGTGTTTTATTGGTCCGATTTGGGAGCGGCGGCTTTGTCGGATGCTGTTATGATTTGTAAAGAAGAAATAACGACAGATGACACGGTGAAGTATAACGATGTAGAACATACGCCGTTAAAGATAAAACCACGATCTGATTTAGACGGTAATGAGATGTACCGGAAGGTGATCTTCTGAATACTGGAAGAAAAGATTTGGATAAATATAGAGGTCACCAAATTCATTATACCAAATTCAATAAAGATCGTGATGAGATAGAACCGGAAGCGATGGAAAAGTTGAAACCCGTCTATGATGAAGTTTGCGATGCTAAGTTAGAATCCATTGCGCGTATTTTGGGGCCACTATTTAAGAAGGATTGAAGCACAACATATATATAGAATGGATATTATTTATATAAAATTTGTTTGATTTTATCTAAGTCTTCAACAAGATATCTCCGGCCACGTTTCCCTTCGCGACGCACATTATGAGATTCAATATTATATAATTGTTTCAATAAAATGCCCATCTGTCTTAAATCCATATCGACTTTTGCAGAAATTTCTTGAACTGTCGGCTCGTTTCCCGCTACTAATTCGTTATAAATCAGTTCCAAGACTTGCACCATCTTGTCATCTCTTGCAATCGGTTTCTCGGATTGCTTAAGTAGCAACTTTTTATCGAATTCGGAATTAATCAGTTCTAGAATTTCGTCGTAGGTTAAGTACCGCGTGTTATGACCAAGGTATATAGCTATTGCTCGACGGACATACTCTGATACTGATATCCCGTCCTTCTTTGCTGCGCGTTCTATTTCTCGTTTCATTTTATCCGGTAACTCAAACGCTATCGCGGCCATATCTTATAATTCAGTTTTGAAACTACTTATAGATTCTCTCCAAGAAACTGCTATTTTTATAAACCCAGAAAAAGCTATTTTCTCCCTATGAATTGATCGAAAAACATATTCATAAGAACCATCGAATAAAAATCATAGCAATTCCCGCGAGAAAAGATGAAAAGATGAACCCTTCCAGAAGTAGTTATATATATGGAAGAGTCCATAGTGCATTTTGGTCGAATGCTATGACTAGAAGAAGCCACAAGAATATAAGCGTTTCCTCTGCTGAGGAAGCTGTCCGGGTAGCCGTCGAATTCTATAACCCTATGGTTAAGCTCTACAAGCTGAAATTTGGGCGCAGGGGCCACAAGAAGACAGCCAGATGGGCATCCATATTACGCAAAACCGAAGATCACCACGCGCTAATTTCTAATATGCAACTCTTCTATGACGAGATGGCCCGGGAATTGTCCGGTGAAATTGTGCCACCAATGAGTACAGATGAGGACGACGAAACCGGCCCTAAAGATTATGATAACTTAACCCTATCGCAACGTCGGGGAAAATACCTAGCTGAGTACATGGAAAAGCATAAGATCAAAACCCTGAAGACTTCGGAGGCGCGTCTCATATTACAGACCGTAGAAAAGATTAGGTTAAAACCCACTGTGGTTATTAGAGCCCTCCATGAGTGCAGTAAGTGGTTGAACTCCAAGTTAGATCACATCGGAGGTCGTCGGGAAAATCGACTTAGAATTATTCAGCCAATAATTATAAAAACGGACGAATTTTTTAATAGCGGGAATGTTACAAGTTCGTTAAGATCGGACCCATATAGCTAAAATTATAATATTGATTGCGTAGCATGTGAATGCCAATTGGTAACACGATAAACGCATAAATCCGGGGTGTGTTGTGTTGGTTTGTCGTTGCTAGTTGATTCTGTATTATTCTGGCGTTTTTATTCTGGCGTTCTTATGATTGCTTTTCGACTATTTCTCTCTCGGATTGCATCCTCACAACTTGTTAACGTGGGAATATCTGAGATCGAAGTGGTAAGTCCTCACTTGAGGACTTAGCAAAACCAAAGACTGAAGACAAAAATATTTTTGGGAAGATTTCCAAGACATTGCAATATAGAAACATAAGAATAGTTTATGATCAACCGACAAGTATATATACTATGACTTACATTATGGTGACTAATGCAAGTGTAAATTTAGGATGTGATATAATGGGAAGACCGCTAATGTACGATAAAAGAATGGAAAAACGAATAATGTTTAGAGTTCCTGATGAAGTTTATGAGATATATGAACAGGAAGCAAAACTTCGGGAAATGACCATCAACCAATTTATACGAGAAATAATATTAAATCCATAATTATATATTTTTTTTTATAAATTTATAGTCGACTTTTCGATAGGAGATAACTTTATGAAGAAATTATATACAATTGGACATAATGGACATGGTGGACTTACTGGACTAATTAGAACATTGATTGATCACAACATTAAATTAGTGGTTGATGTTAGGAGAAAAGCATGGTCCGCACATCCCGATTACCGCAAAAACAATCTAAAAAATTGGTTAGATGAAGCGGGTATCTATTATGTGCATATTCCAGAAGTTGCGCCGTCTAACGAAATGCGCGTATGGTGGAATGACATATTAAAGAAATATCCACCTGCTGGGGAAAACGTACCGTTCGAAGAATGGGCGAAATATATAGAAAAGTTTTGTACTCCAGAATTGGAATTACAAGTACAAAGTCTTGCAGAATATATTAAAGAAATTAATATAACCACATGTTTACTATGTGCGGAAAATAGCGCCGATAAATGCCATAGATCTATAGTAGCAGATATGTTATTAGATTCAAAAGATCCGAGAGACGGCAAAGATATTTTAGAAGACATAGAATTAGTGGAAGATTTATAAAATTTAGAATATTTCCATGAAGGGAATTCCCCAGAGATAATCTTTTAGAAAAATTTTAAGGAGAAATAACTATATGATAGAAAAATTCATAGGAAAAATATGTGTCGTATATACCGACCCAGAACATAAATTTAGTGCAAAACTGTTGAAAATTGTTGGCGATAAAGCAGTATTTGAGAATTCTCGAGGAGAATATAGTCTTACACCAATAAATGATATAACTTTTATAAGAATGATCAAACGGGAAGCGATGGCGGAGAAATTGCTATGATTTCCGCTGAGACTTCCACGATAGAATCACGAGAAGATATACCCGTAAATGCAGTCTTGGAAATGTTCCATAAGTGGTACTATATCGAGGAAGATTATTCAATACTGGGACCAATCGCGTTCGTAATTTCAAACTATCTTCCTGGGGACCACGATGTATGTTTTTTGGTGGGTCCATCGGGATCTACCAAAACTACAACATTAAGAAGTTTTGGAGAAACTGCAAACGATTTTGTGTACCCTGTATCGAGCATTACAGAAAAAACTTTAGTGAGTGGACTGCCGGAAAGTAAAGATCTGATCCCACGATTGAACGGTCGCGTGGTGATAATAAAAGATTTTACGTCTATAGTATCGAAAAAAGACGATTCACAAGCGCAAATCTTTGCAGATATTCGGGAAATTACGGATGGGTACATCAAAAAAGAGTTTGGCAATGGAGTTATAAAAGAGTATCACGGGATAAATAGCTCTTTTCTCTGTGCATGTACTAACATAATCGAGCGCCAGTATTCGATGCACAGTCAACTAGGACAACGAGCTATATTCATGAGACCAAGAAATGATCCAGTAGAAGCACGTAAAAGAGCAACACAAAATAGGGGACACGAAGACGTTATAAGATCAGAAATACACGAAGTAATGATAAAATTTATTAGAGAGATGCACGCGAGAATAGATATCGGGATGCTGCCGACCGTTCCTGATTGGTTCGATGAAAAGATGGGCAGTCTTTACGATTTTCTGGCGATAGTTCGGACACAAATCCATAAAGATTTTCACGGGAATATTGATGAGATCCCTGAGCCAGAGTTCCCGACCAGAATCGCAATGACTTTAACGAAATTATGCGAGATTCACGGGTTAATTTTTGGAAGAAGTGAACTAAACGAATCCGATTATAATTTTGGAAAAAGAATAATATTGGATAATGTGCCAACCCAACGTCTTCAATTATTGAAAGTTATTGGCGATGAGTGGTCGAGTACTGCGTCACTAGCAAAAATGGCCAGACTCCCCACGGCATCATCTAAAAGAATTTTGGACGAATTGCAAGCCCTTGGAATCGTGGACAGATTGCCGAAGGGAGATCGTGACGGGTCTTATTTCGATGGGAGATCTGATTCTTACCGGATTGTTCCAGATTTTAAAGAGGTGATCTCCCAGTTAATTGCCATGTAAAAGCCGGGGGGGGGTATATGGTATGGAGAAGTATAGTATATTGATTTATATAATAATATACAAATAAATATACCATATACCCTGTGTCGGGATTTACATCTCAATTAGAGGGGGACACCCCCTCTAAACTCCCCCTCCAAGTGAATTTCCCGCACTGCAATAACGGGGACTTCTCCGTTAAGGTCATCTTGAAAACCATATGAAGCAGTGGGGGGTTTAGGGGACCCTTGCAAGGGGTCCCCTTAATATCCGAAAAACGCTCTCAGATCGATTTTAACGGGGATAAAATCCGAGACGTGACCTAAACATCGACTTGGAAAAGAAACTGGCTTAAAACGCAAATAGTAAATTATATTAATGGAGATATAATAATGGACGAGATTGATATGATAAAAGAAATTCT
>Ga0334901_1003449_pt1 | contig 11916 bp, 9 predicted proteins | sample GraSluR3_MG_3_FD_207216 | JGI IMG/M metagenome (GOLD analysis project Ga0334901, IMG submission 207216) | Sludge microbial communities from methane-producing bioreactor in Wageningen University, Netherlands - Granular Sludge_15_08-R3 | ecosystem: Engineered > Bioreactor > Anaerobic > Unclassified...
AGAAGTTATTGAGTGGAGTATATTGCTTCCACTTTGGAGAAATAGCACTATTGATGAGTTTGATCAACCTATGCATATTGGAGGTATGGGTACATCAATGAAAGATGCTGATGGTGCATATCGAGGCCTTTATGATACAGTCAAGGATGATACCAAAGAAAAAAGAAACTATGGTTTTTATTCCAATGCAGAGGTTGATGAACTAATTGCTGCTGGGGCAATAGAGACAGATCCTGAAAAAAGGAAAGAAATTTATAAAAGAATTCAGGAGATTACTTATTTAGAGGATCCTTTTGGAATATGGCTATATGACAGCTACACTGAAGTTGCAACTTCAACAAAATTATCAGACGTATCAATTCATGCAACTGGTCCGATAACCTTTGAATTTGCACTTCTTGAAGAATAAAAGTATTTTTTAAAATTATAAGTCCTGGTAAATAAGGACAATTTAATCGAATTCAAATCTAGTAAATAAATTAGGCTAGAAAGCTGGTTACCACTTATAATTATTTTATATAACGAGTATGAATATAAAGTAATATATATAATATGGAGTCAATAAAAATGACTCCATATTATATATATGGTTAATGTTTCTAATTTTTATTAGAGCGAATTATTTTATTGAGAATAAATAATTGAATAAAAATTACTATTGATTTGATTTATAAAATTATTTTCATTTATTCTGCCTTTACAACATCTCCTTATAGAAACTTAATATATAATGGATTTTAAAAAATAACTAAGCTTTAAATATATAATAATTAATTATAATATAGGTTAAACTTTATTAACCATGGCGTTTTATTATAAAGTTTTATTATAAATATGATATTCTATTTATCTGTATTTGAAATATAGGAGTGTGTTAAAGAATGCTTGCTTATGCAATAAGAAGATTTCTACAAATAATACCTGTAATATTGGTGGTTTCATTTATTGTTTTCTTTATGGTTAACTTGATACCAGGGGATCCCGTGGCAAATATGTTAGGACCTAATGCTCCTGCAGGAGCTGCCGAAGCTTTAAGAGAAAAACTAGGTCTCAATGATCCTTTACCAATAAGATATTTAAGATTTCTTTCTGGAGTTATTAAAGGAGATTTGGGTACTTCAATATTTTCAAAAAAACCGGTATTAGAAGAGATAATCAACAGATATAAAGTAACTTTATATCTAGCAATAGGCGGCACTGTTATTGCAGGATTTTTTGGTGTAATTTTTGGAGTTATCGCGGCAGTTAACCGTAACAATTTTTTAGACAACATTATTATGGTAATATCTCTTTTATCTGTATCTGCTCCTTCGTTTTTCTTGGCACTTATTTTGATGTTAGTATTTGCATTATATTTAGGATGGCTACCCAGCACAGGCTTAAGAAGCTCTTATGGATATATTTTACCAATCATTACTTTAGGTGCGCGTTCAGTTGGAATTATAGCCAGGACTACTCGTTCAGCTATGTTGGATGTTTTATACCAGGATTATATAAGAACATCAAGAGCAAGAGGAATATCTGAAGCAATTGTAAAATATTCCCATGCTTTAAAAAATGCTTTAATTCCAGTGGTGACAGTCATCGGATTACGATTTGGAGGATTACTGGCAGGATCTGTTCTTGTTGAGTCAGTATTTTCAATACCTGGATTGGGCAGGCTACTTGTAGATGCAGTGTTAAAAAGAGACTATCCTGTAGTTCAAGGAACAATCCTGGTAATTTCTATAACGTTTGTTTTGGTTAATACCATAGTTGATCTTTTTTATGCTGCAATTGATCCCAGGATAAAATATAAATAATAGGTGTGTAAAAAATGAATACTAATTCTCATGTTTTAAGAAGATTTTTACAAAGAAAATCATCCGTTATTGGAAGTGCTATTATATTTATTTTTGTGTTTGTAGCATTAATAGGTCCATTTTTATGTCCATACCAACCAAATGAAATAAATTTAATGAATAGATACCAAAATCCAAGTAGAGAGCATTGGTTAGGTACCGATATTTTAGGAAGAGATACATTTACGAGATTAGTCTATGGTGCAAGAATATCTCTTTTAATAAGTGTGATGAGCACTTTGATTGGTTCCTTTGTCGGCATGGTACTCGGTGTTATTGCAGGATATTTCGGAGGAGTTTTGGATTCATTTATTTCCAGGATGTTAGATATATTAATGGCATTTCCTGGTTTATTGCTGGCAATAGCAGTGATAGCAATACTTGGAAGCGGTTTAGTCAATACAATGTTGGCCGTTGCCGTTTTTTCAATACCCACAATTGCAAGATTAGTCAGATCTGTAGTAATTACTTTAAGGGAAAACGAGTATGTTCAAGCTTGCCAGGTTGTTGGTGCTTCTAATACAAGAATAGTTGTAACGCATATTATTCCTAATGCAATGGGACAAATTATAGTAAATGTTACTTTAAATTTTGGTTATGCAATATTGGCGGCTTCCTCCCTATCTTTTTTGGGGTTAGGAGTTCAACCACCAAATCCGGAATGGGGAGCTATGTTAAGTCAGGCTAGACAGGCAATAAGAAGCACACCCATGGCATCTATTATACCGGGTATGTGCATCATGTTAGTAGTTTTAAGCTTTAGCATGGTAGGTGATGGATTAAGAGATGCCCTGGATCCGAAACTAAAAAGAGGTTAGCAGATGATAATATGTTAAAAAAAGATTTAGTAATGCAAGTTATTGGTTTAAAAACATATTTTTATACTATGGAAGGAATTGTACCAGCTGTTGATGGTATTGATTTTGAATTACACAAGGGAGAAACCTTAGCCATTGCAGGTGAGTCCGGATGTGGGAAAAGTGTTACTGCTTTGTCTATTTTAGGTTTAATTCCTTATCCACCTGGAAAAATATTGGATGGTAAAATATTTTTTAATAATCAAAACCTATTAAAACTCGATGAAAAAAATATGAGAAAAATTAGAGGTAATGAGATATCTATGATTTTTCAAGAACCGATGACATCACTCAATCCGGTTTTTTCGGTTGGCTCTCAAATAATGGATTCTATGATGATTCATCTAAAAATCAAAAAGAAAGAAGCAAGAGAAAGAACTATTGAAATGATTAGGTTAGTTGAAATACCAGAACCAGAAAAGTGTATCGATAGATATCCTCATCAACTTTCCGGAGGTATGCGCCAAAGAATTATGATAGCCATGGCTCTGGCATGTAATCCAAAAATACTTTTAGCAGATGAACCAACTACAGCTTTAGATGTTACGATACAAGCACAAATTCTTAAGCTAATGAATGACCTCAAGAAAAAAATTGGCACATCCATTATACTCATTACACATGATATGGGTGTTGTTGCTCAAATGGCACAGAAAGTGATGGTAATGTATGCAGGTAAAATGGCAGAATATAGCGATGTAGATACAATATTTGAAAACCCACTGCATCCCTATACTGAAGGCTTATTAGCATCAATACCAAGCATTACTTCTAGAAAAAAAAGATTATTCAATATAATTGGTTCAATCCCTGCTCCAACTAAATACCCAAAAGGTTGCCGGTTTTCTAGCAGGTGTAAGGATGTTATGGATATATGTAGAAATAAAATTCCTGGAATAACTAATTATCCCAATGGTAGGAAGGTTTCCTGTTGGAAGTATGGTGAGGTGAATAGTAGTGAATGAAGAAACTTTGCTAATCCTAGAAAATTTAAAAAAATATTTTTCTATAGAATATCGAGAAAAAGGACTTTTTAAAAAAACACACTACCTAAAAGCAGTTGACTCAGTTAATTTAGAAATATTCAAAGGTGAAACATTGGGTCTTGTTGGGGAAAGTGGTTGTGGAAAAACAACCATCGGGAAGATGATTGTAAAATTAATAACGCCAACTTCCGGTAAAATCGTTTTAAACGGAAAAAGTATCTTATCTTTAGAGAAAAGAGAGCTTTCAGAGTATTATCGAAAAGTACAAATCATTTTCCAGGACCCATATTCATCTCTTGACCCCAGGTTTACAGTTGGAAGAACAATTATGGAACCCCTTATCATAAATAGATGGGGTAATCCAAAAGAAAGAAAAGCAAAAGTAGTCCAATTAATGCTGGATGTCGGCTTGAGAGAAGAATATTTCATGAGATACCCTCATGAATTTAGCGGGGGACAAAGACAAAGAATAGGTGTGGCCAGAGCATTGGCTCTTAATCCTGATTTGGTTGTATGTGATGAGCCAGTTTCGGCTTTGGATGTTTCTATTCAGGCACAAATATTGAATCTTATGGTAGACTTGCAGGAAAAATATAAACTCACCTACCTTTTTATTTCTCACGATTTAGGGATTATAAAGCATGTTTCGAATAGAATAGCAGTCATGTATCTTGGTAAAATTGTTGAATTAGCAGATAATGAAAAATTATTTTCTAATACTTTACATCCTTATACCAAAGCATTATTAAATGCAATACCAAAACCAAACCCTAAACTAAGGGGAGACAATATGATATTGCAGGGTGAATTGCCTAGCCCTATCAATACTCCAAGTGGTTGCAGCTTTCATCCCAGATGTCCTTATATAATGGACATATGCAGAAAAAGAGAACCTGAATTTCTTGAAACAGAAAAAAATCATAAAGTAAAATGTCATTTATATTCTTAAAGAAATGATTAAATATGAATGATGAGAAAGAAAGGATATTCAATGCATGAATCAATTTTACTCGAATACCCGATTTCAGAATATGAAGAAAGAATTAACAAACTGTTGTTCCATATGGAGCAAGATGGTTTTACTGCCATTATTTTAACCTCCAAAGAAAATACTAGATATTTCTGTGGTTTACAATCAGTAAGCTGGAAGAGTAAAACAGCTATGCCCGGAGTGCTTATTATTACAAGCAATGGTGAAATAATCCTTGTAGGGTCAGCCTCTGCAATGGGAACAATGAATGCTACTTCGTGTGTGGAAAATATATATGGGTTTCATCTAAAAAAAGAGAATGGCGAACCCAATTCTTTGCCTTTATTAATTAAAGATATTCTTAGACAGCGGAAATGTGATATTGGAAAAATTGGTATGGAGCTTGGGCCAGCCTGCCGTATGAATATGCCGGTAAATGATTTCATCGAGCTAGTAAATTTGTGTAGCAATGCTACTATTAGTGATTGTAGTGAGATAATATTTTCCTTAAGAATGATTAAGTCAGAAAATGAAAAAATATTTTTAAGAAAATCATGCGAAATCAACTATAAATCCTTTGAGTATGCTATGAATAGTATTAGTGAAGGTATGACAGAATACGATTTGTTTCGTGATACCCAAAGGGAAATGTTAAGATTGGGAGCGGACGAATTATTCTTATTTGGTGTACGTGCTGGTAAAGAACGTTATGGTCAACCAAATTGTGTACCTAGTGATCGCCCAATCGGAAGAGGGGAAATGATATTAATGGATGGAGGCCTTATCTATAAAGGTTTTTATTCTGATATTATTAGACAGGCAATTATTGGAAAGCCTAATGATTTTCAAAAGAAATATTATGATATAGCTGTTATGGCTTGTGAAAAAGCAATCGAAGCTGTAAAGCCCGGAAATGTTATAGGGGAAATTTGTGAGAATGTAAATAAATACTACTCTTCTTTGAATCTTGAAGAACATTTCCAAAAGAGCTGTGGTCATGGGATTGGACTAGATATACATGAAAGACCTAAGCTTAATATAGATGAAAAAAAACGATTAGAGCCTGGTATGGCAATTGCAGTTGAACCAAGTTTATATATTCCAAATATCGGAATGTTTGGCATCGAAGAAAACTTATTAGTAACTGAAAGTGGATATGAGTTATTAACAAAAATGACCAGAGAGCTTATAGTATTAGAATAGAATATTAATACGCTCATCTGTGGTCATATGTTCTGTTCTCCTTCTCATATAAATATTTTTGGTTATTAGTATTCTATTAGTAGACATAGTAGAGACAAAATTCACGACCATTTTTTAAGATTATTTTGCCTAAGGCGGAAACACTACTTTAAAATAAAAAATATTACAATTTAATAATTATTCTTCCACCCAGTCCAGCTGACAATATTTTCTAACTTTTCACGTTGACTTCTTAAAGAATTAGCGGGAAAATCCCAGTCCGGGTAACCAATTGCTATACCTATTATTATTTCCTTATTCCCAGGTATTCTGGCATGTTCCCTAATTACTTCAGGGAAACAAATACCCTGAGCATCAATACAGGTTCCTAAATCATAATAAAGTGCCAGCAAGCAAATGTTTTGCGTAATTAACCCGATATCAAAAAGAGACCATTGCTTATCTTTAAGGGAATTATCTATTGAAATAATAATTACTGCTGGAGCATCAAAAAAACAAAACCCTCTTTTTGTCCATTCTGCATTTTTCTCTTTATCCTCTCTCTTGATATCCATTAAAGTAAAAATTTGTTTTGCAAGGATTATTTGACGCTCTCTAAATATTCCTTCAAAATTATTATGCGTTGATTGTTTTGTACCTTGTGCTAATTTTTTTAGATTATCTCGCTTAATATTATTAAGAGCATCGCCTGTAACAACATTAATTTCCCATGGTTGTGTATTAATAGCGGATGGTGCCCAAATAGCTGCATCTAAAATTTTTTTAATAATATCCCTTGATATTAAATCACTTTTAAAACCCCTTATGCTCTTCCTGTTTCGAATAAAGTCTTCTATATTAAAATATTCCATTTTCTAATGCCTCCGATTCCGATATTATATATTAATAAGCATAGCAAAATTCTAATTATTGGTAAAAATTATATAACATAAATTGATTTCCAGGTACAGCTAAAATGAATAATTTAACTCAGGGAAGATAGGCAATAAAAATAAAAATTATTGAAATTTTTATTAATTTGTATCATAGTTATTTTATCATATGATATTTTGTTAAACCTAGAGGGGCTAAAAATGAAGAAAGAAAATGCTAAAAAAAATGATATTACCAGTAAAAAGTTACCATTAGGAAAGCTGGATTTTTCTCTACTTGGAAAATTGCTGGAAAAATATCAAAGTAAACCGGATCCTCGGGTAATTATTGGTCCAAAACTTGGTGAAGATGCTGCTGTTATAGAATATCCAGACAGGTATTTGGTTGCTAAAACTGACCCTATAACCTTTGCAACGGATGAGATAGGCTGGTATGCTGTTCAGGTTAATGCCAATGATATTGCTACCAGAGGAGCAGTTCCTAAATGGTTTCAGGCTACTATTCTCCTGCCGGAGAAGAAAACTACTGCAGATGTTGTTGATAAAATATTTTCCCAGATATACAATGCCTGCAATCAATTAAATATTACAGTTATTGGTGGCCACACTGAGATTAGTTATAATCTTGCCAGACCGATTGTGGTTGGAAATATGTTAGGTGAGGTTGATAAAGATAAACTTGTTTCTACTTCCGGTGCCAGGCCTGGTGATATGATTATATTGACAAAGGGTATCGTTATTGAAGGTACGGCAATTATTGCCAGGGAGAAGCAAAAGGAGTTAAGGGACAAAGGGTATTCAGAAAAATTTATACAACGCTGTCAGGATTTTATTTATAGTCCAGGATTGTCGGTTTTGAAAGAGGCCCTGTTAGCAAACCAGTTTGAGATACATGCCATGCATGACCCCACAGAGGGAGGCCTGTCCGCTGGGCTTTATGAAATTGCTGAAGCTTCCCAGGTCGGTATTTTAATTGAGAGAGAAAAGGTACCAATCTTAGGGGAGTCACAGAAACTTTGTGATGAGTTTCGCTTAAATCCTTTAAGTGTCATCACTTCAGGAACTTTATTGATTATAGTACCTGAAAGAGAATCCGGTAAAATAATTGGTCTTTTAGAAAAAGAAGGAATTGCCTCTTATTTAATCGGAGAGATAAAGGATAAGAATTTTGGAATTAAGATAAAGACCGGCAATATTGAAGAAAGTTTAATATACTCGGCAATCGATGAAATTACCAGAATTTTTAAATAAGATTATTTGGCATTAAGGTTTGCATTAAAATTAAATTGGTATGAAAAGAGAGCAGGAAAAAAGAATAGTATAATATACCTTAATGTATTATAATAATAAAAAATAGCAAAAATAGACTGTTTAGACTGTTGTAAACCAATCATTAATGAAGGGGGGTGAATTAAAAGATAATACTAAGAGTGTTAGGCTCAAAATATCAGCATATAGTAATTTACTAAAACTATTTGGGAGGTAGTAAAATAATGAAGAAAATTTTTTCTGTAGGTGTAATTTCTTTAATTTTATGTTTAATTCTTACTGTCCCGATATTAGCCCAAAAAGTATCTTTTTATGCCAACATCACTGCCATAGAACCTATTATGGAATCATTTGAAACTGCCACGGGAATCAAAGGAGAATATACCCGAATTTCCACCGATAAATTTCTTGCCACCGTTATTACTGAGTTTGACGCAGGTAAGCTACAGGCTGATGTAATACAGGCCCCTATAACCGTTCTGGATTTATTAGATGAAAGGGGAGTACTGTCAGATTATATGTCTCCTGTTGCCGAAGGTTATCCAGAATGGACTCGCAAAGATGGTATACAGCTTTTTGGCATTGAATATGTAGGGCTTATATTTAATAAGGAAATGGTTGCTCCGGAAGATGCTCCTAAAAGATATGAAGATCTGGCAGATCCTAAATGGAAAGACAGAATTGTTATGGCCAATCCGTCAATACATCCGACAACTATTTCCTGGTTAGTAGGCTTAAAAGAGAATGTGTTTGATACAGAAGAGGATTGGAGAGATTTTCTTAAAGGTTTAGCAGCGAATAATCCTATGTTTGTAGCATCTTTTGGTCCTACGCCTGCTCCGATAGAGAGTGGTGAGAAGCATATCGGCATTTCCATGCCCAAATATATTATTACCAAAGCCCCGGCACCTTTAGATTGGGCACGGCTGGAGCAACCTCTTTTGGGAACACCCCGAGCTATTGCTGTGACATCTTCGGCTCCAAATCCTGAAGAAGCAAAGGCTTTTGTAGATTATTGGCTTTCAAACGAGGCTATGTCCATACTGGCGAACGATGTTGGTGAATATGTCCTGGCACCGGGAGTATTCCCGCCTATTGAGGACATGGATAAGGCAGAGGTTATTGCTATTCGAGAACTCTCAGATGAAGAAATTCAAAATTGGGGAGAAGAATTTAGAGAAATATTTGATGTATACTAAATATTATTAGCTACATGTAATACATAAGGAGGATAACCGTGGAAATCCAGATTAAAGATGTCAGCAAGCATTATTATTCAGAAGGAAAAACCATAAAGGCACTGGATAATGTGAGCCTAACAATTCCCGGTAAAAAGATATTTACTTTGCTAGGACCTAGTGGTTGTGGCAAGACTACTCTTCTGCGCTGTATTGTAGGTCTGGAGACTCCGGATACCGGTGAAATTATTATTGGTGATGAAGTAGTCTGGTCCAGCAAAAAAGGAATAAATATCCCTGTTGAAAAAAGGGGATTGGCTATGGTTTTCCAAACGTATGCTATCTGGCCCCATATGGATGTATTTAATAATGTTGCCTATCCGCTTCAAATCCAGAAAATCCCCAGAAAAGAGATTCGAAAGCGAGTTGAAAAGACCCTAAGTTTCGTAAAAATGGAGGGATTTGAGCATAGGCCGGCAACAAATATTTCTGGTGGCCAACAACAGCGCGTAGCCCTTGCAAGAGCTTTAATTGCTGAACCAAAGGTTATTCTCTTTGATGAACCTTTAAGTAATCTGGATGCAAAACTCAGGGAAGAAACCAGAAAAGATTTAAGAACTTTTTTGAACAAACTTAAAATAACAGCGGTATATGTAACACATGATCAGATTGAAGCCCTTGCTCTTTCTGATATTATTGCAGTAATGTACTCCGGGGAGATTATTGAGATTGGCTCTCCAAGAAAAATATACTTCGATGCGTCCCACCGTTTCGTAGCAGATTTTATTGGCAGAGCCAATCTTATTAAAGCAGTGGTGAAATCTCAACAGGATAACACAACTGTTGTTGATACCCAGATGGGAACTTTTAATTGCCAAAAACGAGATTTCCCTGAGGGCAGCGAAGTTGTATTATGCATTCGTCCGGAATTTATTTATTTAAATGAAGGAAAACAGGAAGAGGTAGAAGGACAGAATATTCTCAAGGGCAAGATAGAGACTCTTGTTTTTATTGGTGAATCGTATGAGGGAGAAATAAAGGTTGGTAATGAAATCCTGATGGTAAAAATTCAACCCGAAACATTACTAAAAAAAGGTGATATGGTGGAATTTACTGTGAGCCCGGAACACTGTCTCCTTGTTTCGGTTTAAGGGAGAATTGATGATGAAAAAAACTCCCAAATTAACTATAGTATTAATTTTAATTGTTGGTTTTCTAACAGTTTGCCCTGTTATCATGCTGGTTTTTGGAAGTTTCTCTGAAGGGCTCAGTGCTTTTGGGTCTTTTACTCTGGACAAGTATATTTCAGCTTACACTGATCCAGCTTTTTCCAGGATTATCATAAATACAATAATCTTTGTAGTTGGTGCTGCAATAGTTGCTACTTTGTTGGCCTTATTTTTGGCTTATTTAAACAACAGGACAGATATTCCCTTCAAATTTCTCTTTAAAATTATTTCTATTACCCCTATGATGATTCCACATATCCTTTTTTCGGTTAGCTGGGTGTTATTATTAAATCCTTCTAATGGCATTTTAAACCTTATACTAAGACAGTTATTTTCACTGGAAAGCTCTCCCATGAATATTTATTCCCTCTGGGGAATGATACTAGTTGAGGGATTGCTGGATATGCCCATAGCCTATCTTATTATCGCTCCGGCTATGGCTTCTTTTGATGTAAATTTAGAAGAATCCTCCCGGGTATTTGGAGCAAATAGTGCACAGACTTTATTTAGGGTTACTCTGCCGGTTCTTAAGCCGGCTATACTGGCTTCTTTTATTCTATGCGTTGTCCGTTGCATGGCATCCTTTGCGGTACCTTCTGTGATTGGTATGCCTGGTAGGATTTATGTTTTGTCAACACATATTTACCGGACAGTATCAATAGGGTTTGCGGTAGATTATGGAAAGGCCGCAGCTATTGGGATGAGTGTTTTGGTTACATCAGTAACCCTTATCTATATTTATAGGTATTTAACATCAGCAAGCGAAAAGTATGTCACTATTTCCAGTCGTGGATACCGGCCAACGGTTATCGAGCTAAAAAAAGCAAAGATACCTTTATTTATCATTCTTGGTTTTTTAATGTTTATTCTTATTGTTCTTCCGGTGTTAGTTCTAATATATACTTCATTAACTCCTTATTCCATGGTACCAAGTGCCAGGGCATTTTCGATGATGGATTTAAGACACTGGTCTACTGTTATTAATGATCCTATTTCTCTTCTGTCATTAAAGAATAGTCTATTCCTCGGAATTTTTGGTGCTACTCTGGGTGTGATTCTTTCTATATTCGTGGCTTATACCATAGTTAAGGTAAGAACAAAAGCATCCGGCTTTCTGGAATCATTAAGCTTTTTATCTTTTTCTTTTCCAGGTATTGTAATTGGAGTTGGATTTATGTGGTTTTTTGTCCGCACACCCATTTATGCCACTATCTGGGCTTTGCTCATCGGGTATATTGCTACGTACCTTCCATATGGTATACGTCCCTTAAGCAGTGCCTTTGTCCAAATACATAGACACCTTGAAGAATCTTCTATGGTTTGTGGGGCAAAACCACTTACCACCATGTGGAGAATTATTGTTCCGCTGCTGGTCCCTGGTATTGTTTCTTCATGGGTCCTCATGGCTACCATGTTTTTGCGTGAATTAACTCTTTCTGTAGTTCTATCCCGACCTGGTACTGAAGTTTTAGCCGTTCAGATTCTTCGTTTTGCCAATGACGGCCTGTGGG
>Ga0334901_1003451_pt1 | contig 11910 bp, 21 predicted proteins | sample GraSluR3_MG_3_FD_207216 | JGI IMG/M metagenome (GOLD analysis project Ga0334901, IMG submission 207216) | Sludge microbial communities from methane-producing bioreactor in Wageningen University, Netherlands - Granular Sludge_15_08-R3 | ecosystem: Engineered > Bioreactor > Anaerobic >...
TTTATCACGGCCGTGTTTCCGCAGCCACAGATGTTTTGCAATGCCGAGAATGTAGCCCTTCTCCGAAGTGTGAGCCGGATTGCCTTTTTGCACAGCCGTTTCAAAATAGATTACCAGCGCATCGTGAAAAATATCTTTGGCATCGGGAAGGGAGCCGTTCATGGAACTTACAAACCTTGCCACCGCCGGGAAAAGCCGTTCGTAGGTTTCCGTTATGCTTTCCGTAGTAACCTGTTTTTTCTTTATTGCAACTGTATTTCCCAATATTCCCATAGAAGGTGCTTTTTAATATTAGTGCATTTCGTAATGCAAATATCACCCGGAAATGATAAAAAATAAATATGATCGGTTTCTGTACAGCAGAAACTAATAACCCCGATGTATTACAAAAAGTTTTGAATTTGGTATATTTGAACCGGAAAAATAATAGTGGCAAAATGGAAGGTATAAAATATTTAACTGACGAAAAAGGGAAGCGGATTGCCGTTCAGATAGAACTGAAGAAGCATAAAAGATTCATCCAGGAATACCTCGATTATATTGAAGACAGAACTGATGTTATAAAAACCTGGGATGAAGAAATTATTCCTTTCGATGAGGTGATTTCCAAATTTGAGAAGCAGCATGGCAGAAACGTATAAAATAGTTTTTCGAAAATCTGCAGAGAAACAGTTGCTAAAACTTCCCAAGCCGGCCGGACTAAAAATTATAGAACTGATCAAACATCTGTCGAAAAATCCCATTCCCGCGAATGCGCAAAAAATGTCAGGTTTTGAAAATATTTACAGATTGCGTTCCGGTGTATATCGAGTGGTTTATAGCATTGACAAAGGGGTGTTAGTCATTGAAATAATTAAAATCGGACATCGTCAGAATATTTATAAGTGATAAATTGCCTTTGTACTTTTCTCCGGGTGCTGCGGATTTGGCCAATTAATGACTTAACAATCATTTTAGATTTCTCCTTCTTTGTTGTACTTTGATTTATAGCTAATTGGCGACATCCCCGTAATGCGGTTAAACACTTCTCTGAAAGCTTTGGTATCGTTGTAGCCAACATCATACATCACCTCATTGACCGTTTTTCTTGTACTTTCAAAGTCTTTCTTAGCTCTTTCAATCTTTACTCGTTGCAAATAACTCAACGGTGTAAAACCTGTTGCTTTGATAAACCTTCTGTCGGAATTTCGCCGGCCAACATTTAAAATTGGTTGAAATGGATGAAAACAGAAAATTAGTTTACCATGTATCGGAAAATGAATTCAATTTTATTCAAGATAAAACCGAGTGGGTATGCACCAAACTGATTTTTGAGATAACAACCGAAGAAAATAAAACAAAAATCAAATTCACGCTCGAAGGATTAGTTCCTGATTATGAATGTTATGAAGTTTGTAACGATGCCTGGACCGGGTACATTAAAAACAGTCTCTTTAAGTTAATTACTTCCGGCAAAGGTGAACCCAATCCAAAAGACAAAGAGGGTTTCAACGCTGAATTAGCAAAAAAATGGAAGCTGGATGAATGATAACTTGAGGCCTTCCAAAAGTTTTCCTGTAATTCTATATGAATCAAACAATTTGAATATTTTTTTTGTTTGAGTAACAGAATGGGCAAAAACAATTTGCCAAAACAGACCGATTCAAAATGAATATTTGAAACAGATATGGAATCGAAAAACGTATTACGTGGATTATCAACTATCAGTTTTTATGCAGATAATATTGAAGAAGCAAAAACCTGGTACGGCAAATTTTTGGGAATTGAACCCTATTTTAATGTTCCGGGATATGCTGAGTTTCGTATAGGTGATTACCAGCAGGAATTAGGTATTATAGACAGTAAATTTGCCCCGGAAGGAGCAAGCGGAAAACCGGGTGGAGCGATTGCCTACTGGCATGTTGACAATTTGCAAAATACCCTGGATACCCTGATAAATATGGGTGCCCGGCTCTATCAACCTGTCACGGACCATAGTCAGGGAAAGGGACATTTTGTTACTGCTTCGGTGGTTGACCCATTTGGAAACATTCTTGGCATAATGACAAACAAACATTATTTGGATATTTTAAAGACAACTCCGGGAAGTGGGCCTGAATAAACAGGAGTTCCGCAGAATTTCCTAATTTTTATTTAGTGTTTTTGTCCGGATATTAGACGTTTGATTTTTAAATCCTTACTGTCCCACAGGTAAAAAAGCACTTCCCCAGGTTTTGATTGCGTTCAAAAGTCATTCGCGCTGGTCCTGTTGAATCTTTAAATACCTTTTTGGGTTAAAAACATACAGGCGTTTAATTAAAAAAATACAAAGTGGCATTTCAGAATAGTAAATTCAACCCTGGTCTTTCACCCTTTGTTAAAGAAGTTATGACTTTTGAAGGGGGTGAGGAGTCGGCAAAAACCTATCTTCCTTTTTTTGCTGACGGGTTTCCGGGATTGGTATATCAGAAAACAGCCAATGGTTTGAAAATAAATCCACACAAAAAATTAATGTCCGAACTGTTTGTTTACGGCCAAACCTTAAAACCCGTTGAATTTGATATCCCGGGGAAATATCAAATCATTGTTTGCCAGTTGTATCCATTTGCGCTTAAAAGACTTTTTGGCATTGAACCCACTTCAATTACCGACAATTGTTATGATTTGACAACTTATAAAAATTTCCAGGTGGTGGATGTTCTTAAAAAATTGTCTTCCGATACCGACATATTTCATAAGGTAAATACCCTGTCAGAATTTATTGACGAATTAACAGATGCAGGAAAATTACTTTTTGACCCGCCAATACTCAAGGCAATAGAAATTATTTTGAATGCAAATGGACAACTGAATCTGGCAAACATGGCCCCAAAATTAAACCTCACCAAACGAACTTTTGAACGGCGATTTTTTTCAGAAACCGGGCTGTTGCCAAAGCAGTTTGCAAAAATCATTCAATTTCAAAATTCATTAACACAATTAGCTGCCAGCGACTACAACAGGTTAACCGATGTGGTATATCAAAACGGATATGCCGACCAATCGCATTTTATCAGGGTATTCAAATCCTTCACCGGAAAAACTCCCGGGCAATTTACCCGGAAAAAAATAAGTTGAAGGTTTGTTTGTCGTTTTTGTTCTATTTTGCTTTATCATCAACACCCAATTTTGCATAAAACATTAAAGTTATGCAAATACTTATTTTTGGAGCAACAGGCTCACTCGGTTCACACATTGTTGAACAAGCCCTTGAGAAAGGTTATTCAGTAAAAGCATTTACCCGAAATCCTGAGAAACTCAAGGATTTTGAAAATCCGTACCTGTCTATTGTTCAAGGAGATGTAAACAATCTTTCGGAGGCAGAGAATGCGATGAAGGATGTTGATGCCGTTTTTTGTGCGCTGGGAGACGGAGCCAAAGGAAAAGTTCGCTCCGCCGGAACACGTAACATTATAAAGGCAATGAGAAAATCAGGTGTAAAACGATTGATTTGCCAGACCACTCTGGGGCTTGGCGATAGCTGGAACAACCTGAATTTCTTTTGGAAATATGTCATGTTTGGTTTTTTGCTGAAAAAGGCTTTTCAGGATCACCAGCTTCAGGAAAAGTACATTTTGGAAAGCGGGCTGGATTATACGATTGTCAGGCCGGGCGCATTTACAAACGGGGCGATTACCCGAAGCTTTCAAACAGATTTTGACGCCCATGCCAAAAATCTGACATTAAAAATTTCAAGAGCCGATATTGCATTTTTTATGCTTGAACAACTGACTTCGGAAAAGTTTGTTGGGAAAGTTGTTGCTATCTCCAACTAAGAACGGGTTCAGGTATCAAAAAAGAAATATAAAAAAAAGCCGAACACAAAATTCCAACTTCCTTTGTGCTGGCTGAATAGATAGCAGCGTTGCCCGACTCAGACTTCGGTTTTGAGGAAGCTTTTGGTCAGAAAGGAATGAGCTGAAACGTGATTTCACTATTCGCGCGGCACAAAAGCTGTAGCATCGATTTCAACCAAATAGTCCGGGTTTCCCAACGCAGACACAAAAAGGCCCGTTATTGCCGGCGGATGGGATGCTTTTGCCAAAAAGGGTTGGGCGGCTTGAAAACCGCTCACGGCATCTTGTCCCTGCACCAAAAAGATGTTGAGTTTTACAACATTGTCAAAAGTGGCGCCACTGGCGGTAAGCGCTGTTTCTATGTTTTTCATTACCTTCACGGTTTGTTCCCTGAGGTTTCCCTTGCCAACCAGTTTTCCTGAGGCATCCACGGCGTTTTGCCCGCCAATGTAAATGGTTTTCCCGGGTCCCGATGTGGTTACTACCTGCGAAAAGGCCGGGCTTTTCATCATTCCATTGGGGTTGAGGTGTTGAATTTTTCCGTTCATTATGCTGTCGGTATTGGTAAATTATGCATTTTTAAAAAGGAGAGTTTGTCCCAGTAGCCACGTTGGAGTTTTATTTTTCCGTTGGTTACGTGAAAAAAGCCGCATCCGCGAAGGCCGTGTGGGTCTTTCCATTCCAGTATTCCCCACTCGCCATCTTCAAAAATGTTCTCTGCAATGCAAGTCATTTCAGTTGCGGCAAATTCTCTTTCAAACATTTTCCTGATGACTTTCTTCCCGTAAACAGGGTTGTTGGCCACCTGGTGGTTCACAGCATCTTCATGATAAAATTCAGCAAGTTCGACTGCATCTCCATTGTTAAATGCTTTAATCCAGCGTGTAATCAATTCTTTTGGTTTCATTTTACAGCTTCGCTTATATTTTTATTATCAGTTTTTTTGGCGCTACTTCATTAAAAGCGGTTGTCAGCGCATCTGTAAGTATTTCCGGGCGAACTTTACCGAGATGTACAAAGGTCCAGCCCTGTTTTCCCCATTTATTCGGAACCGGATAAATGACATCCGGCCCTATCTTGGTAAAAACATCCTGATCGATTTCGTTCAGTTTCAGGGTGGCCCGGTTTTCCTTTTTATCGAGGGTGGCAAAAATTTTTTTCCGAACCCTGAATGATGTTTTTTCAAAGTGCGGTTGTTCCGTTGTTTCCGGAAACGACAGGGCCTGCTTTCTGAATTCAGCGATTGTTACCATAGCATTTTTTATTCTGAATTTCTGAAAACGGGCGCCAGGTGCGTTAAAAAACACAGCCAGCGATCGCCTTCCTTTTTATAAATGTCGGTTACGCACTTATTCCTTGAAATGATCGCCTGATTAAATGCGTTTTCAATTTTTTGAAATTCTTCCATTTGGTTGGTTTTCATATTTGCCGGCGATTTGTTTTAGTTTATAACACCAAAACAAATTAATTGGTTTACAGGTTGTATTAGTGATGGCACTAAAGCATCAAATAACAAGAGCAATTAATTTCGAGAAGCATAAAAAAATTTAAGGGCAATTACACGACTAAATGTTGTGTTTTGATTAGTTCTGTTTAATGATTATTTTTGAATAAAAATTTTAAAAATGACAACGCTAAAAGTAACGGTAGATAATAAAAAAAACGCCAGGCTTTTAACAAGGTTTCTGCGTAATATGAACTTCGTTAAAAAAGTTGAAGAGGAAAATAGCGTTGTTAAAGACCAATATACCAACCTGGAAAAAATTTTCAACAGCATCGAATCAAACGACTTATTCAGCGGAGTAAAAGAACCGGTGAAATGGCAAAAAAAAATACGTGATGAGTGGGAAACTCGTTGACACCAATATTCTGATATATCTTTCAAAGAAGAAACTGCAATTTAACAAAGTTGCCTCACCAGATGATAAGCTTTTTATTTCCGTAATTACCTATATGGAAGTTTTGGGCTACAAGTTTTCAAGCAACTTTGAAAAACAGTTTATTGAGAAAATTTGCAGGAATCTTCCGGTCATTAATCTCAACTCGAAAATTGTTGAAAAAGTTATTCAAATCAGGCAAAACAATAGAATTAAATTACCTGATGCGATAATTTTAGCCACAGCATTGGTAAACAAATTTGAACTCGTTACAGCCAACGTTACCGACTTTTTGAATATAGATACAAATTTGATTATTTATGATCCAATGAAAAATACATCCTAAAACGTGCCGGGATAATTGAATATTTGCACGACTGCTTTCCCGTCGAAGTACTGAAAATGGCGATGGGTAATGTTTCCTCCGGATAAAAAGATTTTCTGCCTGTATTAAAGTAGTTCCAGCTTGGCGGCATTGCAAGGAAAATCACCACAATGTCAACCAAAATTCATTGTCAAAGGTTTATTCTTTAACTGCGCAAGATTCGGGTTTTAAATGACCGAAGGGATGCATAAATTTGTAGGTGAAAAATTGTTTTATGACAACACAGGAAGAATATAATTACCGGCGTATTGCAGAAGCCATTGAATATATACGGGAGCACTTCAGGGTGCAACCCAATCTCGACGAGGTGGCCAGGCACATTCATTTAAGCCCGTACCATTTTCAGCGGCTGTTTACCGAATGGGCAGGGGTGAGCCCCAAAAAGTTTTTGCAGTATATCAGCGTGGCGTATGCAAAACAACTACTGAAAACGGAACAAACGACTTTATTCGATGCTGCCCATCAAACCGGACTTTCGGGCACCGGGCGCCTGCACGATCTTTTTTTATCGATAGAAGGAATGACGCCCGGCGAATTCAAAAACGGCGGAAAAAATCTTTCTATCGATTACGAATTTTTGCACACGCCTTTTGGTCGGGCACTTGCCGCGGCAACCGAAAAGGGCATTTGCTTTTTGGCATTCGACGATAACGAAGAAGATGTACTGGACGAATTGTTCCGTCATTTTCCGAATGCAACATTCAGGCGGCAATTTTCACCGTATATTTCAGCAATCCATCAAATTTTTGAACCGGGTACCAACGGGATGACGCATCTGAAGCTGCATCTCCGGGGGACTCCTTTTCAGTTGAAAGTGTGGGAAGCGTTGCTAAAAGTTCCCAACGGCAACCTGACCACTTACGGAGAACTGGCGGCAAAAGTCGAGCAGCCGCAGGCTTCGCGTGCTGTGGGAACCGCCGTGGGTAAAAACCCGGTCGCCTTTTTAATTCCCTGTCACCGGGTGATTCGAACAAACGGACTGGTTGGCGGCTACCGGTGGGGAACTACACGAAAAACCGCCATGATTGGCTGGGAAGCGGCTAAAGTGAAAAATTTCTGGAACACCCATTTGGATACACTCGAAGAACTTTTGGAATCGGAAGACAACCTCAAAAAATAATACAATTATGAAAACTTTAAAAAAAGAGCGCACAGCAGAACACTTTGGGAGAATAACGGAGCCGGGATGTATCGTTTTTACCCGGCTGCTGCCCGGCCCGGTTGAGCGGGTGTGGGCGTACCTTACCGAATCGGAGAAACGGGCGAAATGGCTCGCTTCGGGAGAAACGGAACTGAAAGCGGGCGGAACCGCGACGTTTCATTTTAAACACAGTGACTTGTCGGATGTTGACGACCCCATTCCCGAAAAGTACAAAGATATGGAAAACGGAGCCGGCTTTTCGGGGCGTGTACTCCAGGTTGATCCACACCGGTTGCTGAGTTACACCTGGGGCGAAGATTCTCCGGAGGCCTCGGAGGTCACTTTCGAACTGAAACAGCAGGGCGAAAACGTTCTTCTGACCCTGACACACCGGAAGCTGAAAAAAGGGGAGATGGTTTCAGTGGGCAGTGGATGGCACACCCATTTGGAGATTCTGACCGACCGTCTGGAAGGAAAATCCCCCGTAGGATTCTGGAAAACTCACGCAGAACTGGAACAGGAATATACGGCAAGGATGGGTTGATGCAACTGCAACACCTTTTCCTGACTGTTCAGACATATTAATTGATAAAAATTTGTTAAAATGACAACAGACAATGTAAAGTGTGCCGAAGCGCAAATGCTCATTCGTAAACCGGCAGAAACAGTTTTTAATGCATTCATTGATCCGGAAATAACTAAAAATTTCTGGTTTACCAAAGGTAGCGGTATGTTGGAGTCCGGCAAAACAGTGACCTGGGATTGGGAAATGTATAACGTTTCTGCCCGGGTTTTTGTGAAAAGTGTAGAGCCCAACAAAAAAATAACCCTTGAATGGGATGAGCCACCGACAACAATTGATTTTGAATTTCAGTCTTTAAGAGACGGGGCAACGTATGTTACCATCCGGAATTATGGTTTTAAGCAAACCGGCGACGACTTGATCGGGGTAATTAAGGACGCAACAGGTGGGTTTACTACAGTGCTCGATGGTTTAAAAGCTTTCCTGGAGTACAACATCCAACTCAATTTGATTGCCGACAAGTTTCCGCCCGAAGTAACCAATCACTGAAAACGGTGATTGCCAGATTTTTTTTCAGGCCGGTAAATCAGAATTACATTTCCACAACCGAATGTCAGCGTATCGACCAGTTGAAGGTTGAACGGCTTTTTTTGAACATCTTTAAACAGCGGCGTTCCGGCCCCCAAAACCACCGGGTTGACAATCAGCCGGTATTCGTCAATCAGGTTGTGCCGGATAAATGTTGCGGCAAGATCGGCGCCGGCAAAAAGTACGGCATCTTTTCCGGGTTGCTGTTTTAACTTGCCGATTTCTTCAACCACATTGTCTTTTACAAGCCGGGAATTCCATTCCACACTTTCCAGCGTTTTGGAGAAAATGATTTTTGATGTTTGGTTCATCACATCGGCAAACGGCCCGCTTTCATGCGGCCAGAAGCTAAGCATGAGTTCGTAAGATTTTCTTCCGTAGATAAAGGTGTCCACCGTGCCGAAAAACCCCATCATGTATTCACTCATTTCCTCGTCGAAAACGTGCCAGTTAATATCATTGCCAGGGGCTTCGATGTACCCGTCGGCCGAAACCATCATGGATAGAATCATTCGTTTCATAGCGGAAATCTATTTCTTTTTTGATTTTAATAAAGTTTCAATTTTCTCAAACGATTCACCCCAACCTTTAACCATATAAGGTTTCATATCATTGAAAGTTTTTCGTTCTATTTCTGTTGATTCACCAAAAATTTCCCATTTGACTGTCATCTTTACTTTGTAGTCTGTTTCGTGAGCAAAATGAACAGTCAATAACAATCTGTCGGGATAAGTATTTGAAAATGGTGCTTTTATAAAGTTTCCATCCTTATCGCAAAAGTTCTGTACATAAACCAGTAAATAATTGGGATCAATGATTTTGTAGTGTAGTTTCCCGAACTTTGTCGTTTCGCCCGGAGTTTTCATTTGCCAATGTGCAGTTCCGCCTTCTCTAATGTCGGCATTTATAAAAGACATATCAGCTCCGGCAGGACCCATCCAACGTGTATAAATTTTGGGGTCAATCCACATGTTAAATAAGGTGTTTGCATCTGTTTCAAATGAATAGCTAATGACAAATGTGTATTCACGATTTTGATTTTCTTTAGCCTGATGTTCCATTTTTTTTCTTTGATTATGTTGTATTGAATGATTTTCTGCTCTATTCTTCTCAGCGCAAAGCATTACAATTGTCAGGATTACAATTCCAGGTATTTTTTTCATTTAAACCATTATTTTCGTTTTTTATCCGGCTTTTTTTTATGCTGATAGCTTAGCAATATCATCGATAAAATAATCCGTTTCATGGCAGTAATCTATTTATTTTTTGATTTTTCCAGATTCTCCTTCACTCTGAACTTTGTGATCTCAGCAATCAAATTATAAGGAATTGGCTTGTCTTTATAAAACTTGATTGTTCCTTTAGAGGTTTCAAACTGCAAAAGTTCTTTTTTAAATGCTACAATGGCAGAAGGTGTGGGAAAAAAACCGATGTGATTTTTGAATGCCGCAAAATGTACCAGTATGCCCTTAAATCTGAATGTCGGCATTTGATAGCTTATTACTTCCTCTGTCCCGGGAGCTGCATTTTGAATCGTCATCCTGATTTTTTGGAGTACCTTCTGGTCTTCTTCCGGGAAAGAAGCTATGTATTCATCAATTGTTCTAAAATCTGTTGTTGCCATGGTTTTTATTTTTTACGTAATGCAGTAAAACCAATTCTGATTTGAAGATCCTGGAATCCACCAGCTTGAAATGGCGACGTGACTCCGAAGTGTCGAACATCTGTTTTCCGTCTCCCAAAAGAAGCGGGGATTAATCAGCTATCGAGCCCGGCTGATTTTGCAAAGGCTTGAAAATCAATAGCGGTGTTTTGATCGTGTATAATGCGCCACTCGATGTCTTCTAATCGGAACACATATGTCAGCCATGTACTGAACGGCTTATCTTCTTTTTTAGCGCGATACTCGTATTTTATTAATGCAAATGCCATATCTTCACCAACAACCTTGCGAACAACAGACCCTTCCCATATCCAGTTTTGATCCTTAAACCATTCCTCGTGCATGGCAATCAATTCCTGCGAGGTCTTGAACGCATGTCCATTCTGAACAATCGTGTACAATGTGCCGTCTTTCGTTATGTATTTTTTGTATTTGTCTATATTTCGATTTGAGATTGCACTAAGGAAATCCTGTAGTGCCCTATCAAAATCAGGTTTTTTCGTAGTATTTTCCATAATGATTCAAATTTTATAAATAGCTTTTTTCTTGAGTAAAACGGAAAGTATTATTTCTTTTTCCCGTAGTGCAATAACACCAGGCCACTTTTATAGGTAATTGTCTTTTTAAGCTGTAATTTTAGCTTTCTCATAACCTATATTTGTTCTTTGCGTAAAATCTTATCCATCGCTTTTCCTTTTGCCAACTCGTCAACAATTTTGTCCAAATACCTTACTTTTTGCGTCAACGGATTTTCGATCTCTTCTCGACTTTCGTTATATAGTGTGGATAGACGGATGCAAAAGTCATATTTGTCATTCGTTCATCGTGTTTTGATGTTGTTTTTATGGTTATTTTTCCTTAAAAGATAATCCCGCTTTTTTAAATTAGCATTTAATTACTTTCTTCCCGCCGTTTCCACAAAAAATTTCGCACTCTCTCATCCTTAAGCCACAGCCCGAACCATGCGAGAGCGCCGAATACAACCGGAAACCAAAACCAGCCCTCGCCTGAAATAATGTGTGACGCTACCGCGCCACCGAGCCAGCCGGTAAGGAGCACGGCGCCAAGAACAGCGGTTCGTGGAATTACATACAGCACGGTGATACCAAACAGCAGCACTCCCAGCCACATAACCAGACCGCCGGCATATCCCATAGCTACGGTTCCTTCAACAGACGCGCCAGCCCCAAACACTTTGGCGAGCGAATCAAAAAGGAGAAAAAGCACGGTAAGTGCTACGAGAATTCTTCCTGTCCATAACCCTTTTTTTGATATTTTACTATTCATTTTTTATGAATTTAATTTTCTCATTTTGATTATCTTACCAATTATTTATTAAAGTTTTTCTTCAGCAAGTTCCTTCCATTCAAAATATGCCATTCTCCCCGCTACTTTTTGTCAATAAGATGTGAGTTGCTTTTTCTCCCTCCACTCTTTGTATTTTATCAAACCCTAATTTAGGCATATCGATACCGGAAAACAACTGTTCTCCTGAACCAAGAAAAACCGGGGAAACCACAAAATGTATTTCATCAATGTAACCTGCCTGCAAATATTGACGAACTGTTGAGACGCCACCAAGGATACGTATATCTTTTCCGTTGGCTGCCTTTTTTGCTTCTGCCAATGCGGATTCAATACCACCGGTTATAAAATAGAATGTTGTCCCTCCCTTCATTTCAATCGGGTCTCTTGCGTGATGTGTCAGGATATATGTCGGACCATGATACGGCGGTTCTTCGCCCCACCAGCCTTTCCATTCGTCATCTGTCCACGTGTCCCGGCCTGGCGTAAACATATTGCGCCCCATAATCCAGGCACCAATGTTTTCCATGGATTTTTCGGCAAAGTCATTGTCTGTTCCCTCCGTTCCTCCATCTTTCCCAAATATCATCCTCTGAGCCATTTTTGTCGGAAT
>Ga0334901_1003464_pt1 | contig 11873 bp, 10 predicted proteins | sample GraSluR3_MG_3_FD_207216 | JGI IMG/M metagenome (GOLD analysis project Ga0334901, IMG submission 207216) | Sludge microbial communities from methane-producing bioreactor in Wageningen University, Netherlands - Granular Sludge_15_08-R3 | ecosystem: Engineered > Bioreactor > Anaerobic >...
CACGTGCTGAGGCTGGGCCCGGGCTTCTTCCAGCGCAACTCGGTCGGAGAGATCATGTCGCGGATCATCCCCGAGGTCCAGCAACTGGGAGGCTTCCTCTCGAAGGTGGTCCTGGTCCCCCTGAGCTGCGCCGTGACCCTCCTGGCAGGCTTCGGACTGGTCAGCAGCCTGGACTGGCGCCTGGGCCTGGCCTCCGGAGGGCTCTTTGCGCTGGTCTTCTTCTTCCTGCCCGGCTTGCGCCGCCGCCTGGAGATCCTCGCCAGGCGCTCTCCCCGGCTGCTTCGCGATCTGTCGCGCCGCACCGAGGAGACCCTCTCCCACGTCTCGGAGATCCACGTCCACCACACCTACGCCTATGAAGAGAAGCGCTTCGAAAAGGGCCTGGAGGAGTTTGCCGAAAACCAGGTGCAGATGGCCCGCGTCTTCGGGGCCACCTCGTTCCTGAACCGCTCCCTCTCGCAGATGGCGACCCTGGCGGTGTACACCCTGGGGGGCTGGCTGGTGGTCCGCGAAGCCGGAGTGGCCGGTGGGTTGACGGTGGGTGGAATCTTCGTGGTCGTGCGGATCCTGGGGCAGGTGATGAGCCCCCTGACCACGCTGATCGACTATTTCCAGCGCTATCGCGAGGCCGAGGCCCGCTTCGAGATGCTGACCGACTACCTGCGCGTGCCGGCCGAGATGGTCGACCCCCCGGGCGCCGCGGCCTTGGAGCTGCAAGGCGGGGGTCTGGAGATGACGGGGGTTCGCTTCGGGTTCGACCCCGAGCAGCCGATCGTCCGAGACCTGAGCCTGGAGGTGGGGCCCGGGCAGCACGTGGCGCTGGTGGGGCCGGCGGGATGCGGCAAGTCCACGGTCAACCTGCTCCTCACCCGCCTGGTGCAGCCCGACGCCGGCGAAGTCCGCCTGGACGGGCGCAACCTGCGCGAGGTGCGCCTGGAGGATCTGCGCGCCCGGGTCGGCTACCTGGGCCAGTCCCGGTCGACGACCCCGGCCCTCTTCAGCGGGACCCTGCTGGACAACCTGCTGTACGGACTGCTGCGCCTTCCGGCTCCGACGGAGGATGGGGCCGGTTGGCTGGATCTGTCGGGCGCCGGCTACCCATCCCTGGAAGAGCTCTACAACCACCTGGTCGGACTTCTGCGCGACGTCTCGCTGTACGACGACGTGCTGGGCTTCGGGTTCACCGGGGTCTCCCTGGCCGAAGCCCTCCAGGTCCGGACGCCGTTCCACCTGCAGGACGCCGAGGAGGTTCGCCGCGAGCTCTTGCGCGGACGTCGCCGCTTCCTGCAGAAGCTGCAGGGCGCCAACCGGGACCTGGTGGAGTTCTTCGATCCCCAGCGCTTCTCCGACACGTCCTCGCTGCTGGAGAACCTGCTCTTCTCGTCGCCCACCCCCTTCCTGCGCGAACCCGGGCGCTTCCGCGAGCTGGAGGCCCCCCTGGAAGCCTTCCTGAGGGAGCGCGATCTCCTGGCTCCGATCCTGGCGGTGGGGATCCGGATGGCGGGGCACCTGGCCTCCCTGAGCGCCGGCACGGGCTGGGCCCGCGAGGCCCTGGCCTCACGCCTGGGCGTCTCCCCGGAGGCGATCCCTGAGAACCTGGCCGACCTGGGCGAGTTGGAGCGCTACCCCCTCCCTGGGGGTGGGCCCAGGAACCGTCAGGATCGGGCGGCCCTGCTGCGCCTGGGGCTGGAGCACACGCCCTCCCGGGCCCCCGAGCCCCTGGTCGAAGAGGCCCTCAAGACGCGTCTGGTCGCCGCCCGTCGCGACGTGGCCGCCCATCTGCCCGATCCGGTGCGCCGGAGCCTGGCTCCCTATGACCCCCACCTCTACGTCGACTCGTGCACGGTCCGTGAGAACCTGATCATGGGCCGAGTCCATCCGATGCTGCACCGCGCCGAGGACAAGGTGAACCGCATCCTTCGCGAAGTCATCCAGGAAATCGACCTGGAAGACGAGATCCTCCGCCTGGGCCTGTGCATGGACGTCGGCGAACGGGGAGGACGCCTCTCGGGCGGTCAGTCCCAGAAGGCCTCCCTGGTCCGGGTGCTGCTGAAGCGACCCGAGATCCTGATCCTGGACGAGGCGACCTCGGCCCTGGACAACACCTCCCAGCGTCGCGTCCAGGACCTGGTGCGCCAGAGGTTCCGGGGGCGCACGGTGGTGGAGGTGGCCCACCGCCTGGACGCCATCCGCGATGCCGACCGGATCGTCGTCTTGAAGGCAGGAGCCATCACCGAGGAGGGGACCTTTCCCGATCTGCTGGCGGCCAGGGGACTCTTCCACGAACTATGGACCAGCGCCGGGGGAAGTGGAGAGGATTCGAAGACATGCTGAGCCTGGACGAGAAGAAGAAGGCCCTGCGGGCCTGTCCCTTGTTCGAGAGCCTGCCGCACGAAGCCATGGACGTCCTGGCCTTGACCGTCCGGCCCGTGCGCTGCCCTGCCGGCGAACTCTTCCTGGCCGAAGGCGAATCCGATGAAGACCAGACCGGTGCCTACGTGCTGGTCGAAGGAGAAGCCGTGGCCTTCAAGACCGTCCGGGGAGAGAAGGTCGAGCTGGCCCGCTTCGCGCCCCCCGACGTGGTCGGCGAGTTCGAACTGCTGGCGGGGATCCCCCGATCGGCCAACGTCGAGGTGACCCGCGACCTGGTGGCCCTGCGAGTCGACCATCCCACCTTCGAAGGGCTGGTCCGGGCCAACCCGGATGTCGCCCTGCGACTGCTGCGCGTGCTGGTCCTGAGGTTCGTGAGCACCCGAGACCGCTTCCTGGGGCTTCTCGATCGTGCCTGAGCCCCCCAGCTATCAGGCAGGCTTCGCCCGCGCCTGCCGGCATCTGTACGGCAGCTATGGTCGAACCTTCGGCCAGCGCCTGCTGGCCCTTGGGCTCTTGCAGCCGCCCGCCCGGGCCCTGGATCTGGGCTGTGGTTCGGGTGAACTGCTGGGCTTGTTGTCCGAACGGGGCTTTGAGGTGACCGGAGTGGACCGCGAAGCCGACATGCTGGAACTGGCCCGTGCGGCCGTCCCGCAGGCCGCCCTGGTCCAGGCCGACCTGGCCGAACTGGATCTGGCCGAACTGCCCGGGCCCTACGACCTGATCACCTCGACGAGCCACTCGATGAACCATCTTGCGGACCCAGAGGCCCTGCAACGCTGCCTGGAGGCGGTGGCCCGACTGGCGGCGCCCGGCGCGCACCTGGTGGTGGACTTTGCCACCCGCCGGGGTCTGGAACGCTGGAACGCCGTGACCGTCGAGGAGGAGGCGGAACACCTGCTGGTCCGCCGCGGATTCTACGACGAAGGCACCCGGGTGGGCTACACCCGCCTCTCGGGCTTCTTCCTGGAGGGAGGCCATTGGGAGCGATTTGCTGCGGTGCTGCGCTTCTACGCCTTTCCCCTGGCGGAGATCCTGGACCTCGTCGAAAAGACCGGGTGGACGAATCCCATCTTCTGCAGCCGGACCGATCTGGCCACTCCGCTCCAGAATCCCGAATCCCGCCGCGACGTGGTCCTGCGGGCCCGCCGCTCGAAAGAGGCCGTCGGGATTGCCCGAACCGGTCCTCCCGGCTCCTCCTGCAGGGCGGAGGAATGACGCAGCGCTCCGGATTGGCCAGGGGCCAGAGCCGGCTGCAACGCCGGATCCATGAGGCGTGGCCGCCTGAATAGAAATTATTTCAGGTCCTGTTCAGGCGGTGATGAGAGGATTCGCTGCAAGACAACGCCCTCCGCCCCGATGGGGGAATCGATTCCGGTGGAGGACGAACCGGAGGCACCCCATGAACCACAGCGCCCTGCACCTGGAGCCCCTCCCCCGGGAACCGCGCCCCCTGCCCCGCCGAGCGGCCCGCCCGCGATCCAGGCGTGTTGCGCACCCCCGAGGCGAGGCGCGCACCTCGGGCCACCTCCCCGACGCTTTGCGGACCGCCCTGGAGTCCCTCGCGTTCCTGTTGCTGTTGGGCTCGACCATGGGCACGGTCTGGGCCGTCTCGCTGCTCTGAGCCCAGGTCTTGAACCTCTCCCGGGTGTGCCGGGAGCGAGGCGTGCCCGGCCTCAGGGGACCAGCGAGAGCCCTCGCGCGGTGTAGCGGGGGAAGCCGCCCAGGCTGGCGGCCTTGGCACAGCCCGGATGGCGATCGGAGTTCAGGCAACTGAAGCTCGAGGTGTACACAACGCTTCCAGGATAGATCTTCTCGTAGCTGGCCTCGTGGAGTTCCCAGTACATGTAGGCTCCATTCCGAGAACCGCCCAAGGGGCAGCGCATCCTGGAAACCTCGCAGTACCGGCTCAACACCTGATAGGCCCGATTCCCGGGCACCAGGTAGAAGCCATAGCCGGTGTTGGGTCCGGGGCCCGGGTTGAGGATGCCGGCCCGCTTGGTCTCGGCCTCGACCATGGACTTTGCCGTCCACAGGCTGCGAAGGTTCTGGCTGCAAGCCGACAGGTTCGCCTGGTCGCGAGCCCGGAGGAAGTTCGGAATCATCAGGGAGGCCAGCAGTGAGAGGATGGCCATCACGATCAGCAGTTCGAGCAGGGTGAACCCACCGTCCGTGGTTGAGCGGGGACTCCAAACAGGTCGGCTCATGAACTCTCCGTCCCTTCCCATTGGGAGTCATAGGGGATGAAGCGAGGCGGCCCCTCCAGGCTGGAGCTGCTGCCGGGCTGGATGACGCTGACGTCACCGGGGTGGCTCTGGATCAGGGGAACGGCAAACTCGACGAGGGCCTGGTCCGGCACGTCCTGCAAGACCAGGAAGGTCGAGCGGTTCTGACCGTCTGCACGATACTCCACCAGGAAGGTCAGCTTGCGCGCCAACCTCCCGCTCTTGTTGGAGACGTAGCCTTGCAGGACGGGGATGCCCTCCCGCTGAGCGGGCTGGACACCGACCACCTTGATGCTGTCGGGAGGCGGATTGAAGGGGTCCTCTGGCTGCAAGCGCCAGAAGAGGATCAGCAGCCCCAGGATCAGGCCCGCCACGGCCAAGGCGGTGAGCACGTCGCGCACCCACGGTGGCCGCCTCTTCTTCGGAGGCTTGGGCAAACGGCGCCTTGGTGAGTCCGGTTTTTTCAGGACCAGATCTTCCGGCGCCAGGGGAACCTCTGGTTCTGCGACCTGCTGCGGAACGCTCTCGCTGCCGACCATCCACGCCCCCGCTCAGAATGTTGAAATCCCGTTCATCTACAGGTTTCGCGAACCTGGCCGACATGCCTCCCGGAAAGAAATCGGATGTTCCCCGAGAGTGCGCCCAAGACCCGCCTATCGCCGGACCCCGGAAGGCCTCCAGTCCCACTGGCTGGGGATGACGGGCTGCTTGATGGCGGGCGTGACGGGGACCGGATAGATGGGCCTGGGAGGGGGCGGAGGACCGGGACGGGGGGTCCAGCCTGGATGATGGGGGCCATAAGGGTAGGGATACGGGTAGGGATACGGGTAGGGGTAGCCATACGGGTAGGAGCTGAACACGGACGCCGGGTAGCCGTCGGAATCGGCCAGGGGTGGAGCGGAAGACGGGTTGGCCCGGGTGGCCAGGGACGGATCGGCCAGGGTGATCAGCTTGTTGCTGGGAACCTTCTGCCCCTGAAGGACGCCCACCACGACGGCTTCGCCGTCCTGGGCGCTGCGGTTGACCACGACCGAAAAGGTGGCATTGGTCCGCCCGGCCGGAACCACCACGGTTCCGGGGATCCAGATGGACGTACTGCCCGTCAACTGGACATACGCCCCCCCCTGCAGTGCCGGGCCGGTCAGGGTGACCAGACCTTCGACCTGGTCCTGCGGACCCGCCTTGTCCGGAAGCATGAGGATCGACTGGATCATGGGCGCCGGGGGCGCCTGGGCCCAGGCGCTCAGCCCGGCCAGGGTCACCCAGGCCAGCATGCCAAGAACGGCCAGCCGACGCATCATCTCCAACCTCCTGACACCGGACCGGAACCACACGGCGTCACCTCGAGACCGGTCCCGCAAATCATCTTCCTCCGCCCCGTGCTCTTGGGCAGCCGGTCGACGAATCCGATGGTCCGCCCCTTCTGCAGCAGGGTGTTGCGGGCTGAGACCAGCGCCACCTGACGGACCATGAGCAGGCCGACGGGCAGGGCTGCCAGGACCGTGATCCCCACCAGTTCACCGCTCAGTGGAGACAAGATGTCTCCAGGGGCAAGCGCCACCGCGACCAGCACGAGCAGGAGGAAGGCGGCCGTCGAGGCCAGGCCCCAGCCGATCCCCGCAGCAGTCAAGAAGGTCACGACCACCCCTGCCGGTTGCGGGCGATGCCGGCAGTCCGCCGACATCGAGGTGCCCCAGGCAGCAGCCGCCTCGACCGACAGGAAGGTCGCCAGGGCCATCCAGACCACAGGCCACCAGAGCCATTCTCCTTCTGCCAGAACGGGAAGGAGGGCCACCGCGGTGGCCAGCAGGAACGGATAGAGCACCCTTCGCCCCCGACCGGCGGCCACCCCGACGCAACCTTCTACGAACTCCTGGACCGTCAGACCCGTCTGGAGCAGGAGATCCAGAGAGCCCTGCTGGCGCTCTTCGTGCAATCGGATCGACGAAACCTGCAGGACGCGCAGGACCGCCAGCACCCCCAACAAAGGCCAGAACGCCGCCAGGAAGCCCAGTGTCGGTTCGGGACCTGCCCCCACGACCCCGAGCAGGGCCAACGCCGGTGCCACCCAGAGGCTGTACCCCAGGAATCGCTGGTGGAGGGTGCCGGAGCGCGCGGCCTGCTCGCGGAAGACCAGGGCGTTCAAGGGGCCGGCCTGGAAGGAACGGGAACGTCGGGAGACCGCCGTGGACCAACTGCGCAGGATCCTGCGCAACCCGGAATCCGAATCCAGTCCCGTCACGGCCATCTCGCGATGGACCAGGGCCCACAAGAGGCTGGTCAGGATCACCAGGGCGACTCCTGGGGCAGCCCCGAGAAACCAGCCGACCCGGACGCCCAGCCAGGCCGTCACCACCGCCGGACCGAGGAGCGCGATCAGGCGAGCCAGGGACAAGGCCAACCCCGACTCGGAGTGCGGAGTCTCCCCATCCCAGGCCTTGATGGCCAGGAACGAAAAGAACCAGCAGAACGCCCAACTGGCAGGCAGGAAAGCCCACAGCAGGTATTCCAGGGGCCATCCCGAGATCCAGAAGAGGCCCGAGCAGAAGACCAACGGGAGCGCCAGGGTTCGCAGCGACTGCTGGACCCCGTGGACAGCCAGGGCGTCCACGACCCGTCGCGACGTCAGGGGAGTGGCGACCACCTCCTCCAGGGCCCGAGCCTTGCGGATGGACGTCAGGAAGCGGGCGGTCAGGCCCGCATGGACCATGGGGCCCACGAGGAGCGTCAGGAAGATGGAAGCCACCGCGCCGGCCCCGAGACAGTCCCCGAGCGTGTCCCAGGTCGAGGGGGCAAAGAGCGGATTGGCGGCTCCTCCGTCCAACCAGTATTCCGCAAGCATGGTCCCCAGGACCATGGTGAACATGGCAGCCGGCAACATGGCCAGGCCAATCGCCGCACTGAAACTCAGCCAGGGCGCCATGGAGGGCCCTTTGCGCCGAGCAACCATCTCCAGCCAGGCTGCGAGGGGATCTTCAGGAAGGGACCGCCGAGGCTCCATGGTCAGAGAACCTTTCGCGGAGAAGTCTCTCCTGGATTCTACCCGATTCTCCGGAACATGTCTTGTCGCGGCGAAGCCTGGACCGAGATCCGCCGTCCTGCTCCGGGACCTCCCGGATCGGAGGAGGCCGGGCCTTGTTGCAGGAATCCTCGGCGAACTTCAGACCATCCAGGAGGAAGAACATGTCCCCCCCCAAGACCACGCCGCACATCTCCTGCACCGCCGAGCAGTTTGCCCGGACGGTCATCATGCCGGGCGACCCGATGCGCTCGAGGTTCATCGCCGAGAACTATCTCGAGAATCCCATCCTGATCAACAACGTCCGCGGAGTCCAGGGCTACACGGGGACCTGGCAAGGCAAGAAGGTCACGGTCATGGCCAGCGGCATGGGCGTCCCCTCGATGGGCATCTACTCCTACGAGCTCTTCAACGTCATGGGCGTGGAGACCATCGTGCGGATCGGGACCTGCGGAGGGATGCAGGCCTCCCTGTCGGTGGGGGATCTGGTCCTGGCCCAGGGGGCCTGCACCAACTCCAACTACGCCAGCCAGTTCAGGCTTCCCGGAACCTATGCTCCGCTGGCCAGCTTCAAGCTGCTGCGTGCGGCCGTGGAAGCCGCCGAGCGGCTGGACCTCCGCGTGGCCGTCGGCAACGTCCTGACCTCGGACTACTTCTACGATGATTCCCGGTCCACCCTGGACTGGGCGCGGCTGGGCGTGCTGGCCTGTGAGATGGAAGCCGCTGCCCTCTACACGAACGCCGCACAGGCCGGCAAGAAGGCCCTGGCCATCCTGACGGTCTCGGACGACCTGCTCACCGGCGAGGCCATGACCCCCGCCCAACGCGAAACCACGCTGGGAACCATGATCGGCCTGGCCCTGGAAATTGCCTGAAGTCGGCTGGACGGCAAGTCCCGGTCCAACCGACCCGCACATCGACCAAGGAGGTCTCCCGTCTTGAACCCGATCCTGGAAAACATCAAGTCGCGAAGGAGCATCCGCGCCTTCACCGATGCACCCGTCGACCCGGCGGATCTGGACCGGATCGTGGAAGCCGGGCTCTGGGCCCCCAGCGCGCGCGGCCTGCAGACCTGGCAGTTCACCGTCCTGACCGACCGGGCTCGAATCTCCGAACTGGCATCCGCCATCGCCGGGCAGCTCCAGCGGGACCCGGCCCGATACACCATGTACGACCCGGCAGCCCTGATCCTGGCCTCCAATGACCGCGAGAACCCCCACGGCATGCTGGACTGCTCCTGCGCCCTGCAGAACATGTTCCTGGCCGCCCACAGCCTGGGGCTGGGCTCGGTCTGGATCAACCAGCTCCGCGGAATCTGCGACGAAGCGGCAATCCGCCCCATCCTGGACAGCCTGGGAGTTCCTCCGGACCACCTGGTCTGGGGCATGGCCGCCCTGGGACATCCCGCAGGCCCGGCTCCCGAGGCGCCCCCCCGAAAAGGTGTGGTCCGCTACGTGAGGTGACGACCCGGCTCGCCCCCCGAGGCATCCGCCCTCTCCCACGCCCGCCCGGGAGATCCTGGAGCCGACCGCCTCCTGAATCCGCCGCCTTCCGTCGCCTTGGGCTCTCACGCCAGGCGGCGGATTCAGGGGTCCCAGGGACGCTTGACGAACGGCGGTCATGACGTGATACTTCTGAGGTCTCGATGGGAAGGTGGGCATTTCATGTCTCCTTCAGGCGCCCTGAGGCGCCCGAGGGAAGCGAGGGTTGCATGTCTGACCTGATCCTCCAGCCTGCCGGGCTGCGCCCGCTGTCGGCCGCGAACTCCAGTGTCTGGGCCAGCCCGCTGGCCTCCCTGGCCAGGTTGGGAGGCAACCTGGTGGGGCCTGCGTCCTTCACGGCAGACGCGTCCCCCAGGTCGTCGGTACCCCTGGCTGCCGGCCTCTCGGGGTTCCTGGGAACCGGAGGAGCGGCCCCGGCAGCGACCCCGATGGCCCCGATCGCCGCTGCTCAAGGCCCTGTCCAAGGAAGCCTGTCGGAGTATCTGGCCAACTGGTCCAACCTGTCTGCTTCCCAGGGTCCCTGGCACACCGTGGGGGGCCGTGCCGTCCCCTGGACTCCTCCTGCCGATGCGGGCAGCGCGCCGGTCCAGACAGCAGGTGCGGCCAGGACGCTCTTGAGCTGGCAGGAGGGGACGGCTCCACCCTCCCAGGCCAGGACCTCCTGGACCAAGGTGCCGACGGTCCACCTCGAATCCCAGTGGCCTGCTGCCTCCAGCATCGTCGCCTCCCGCCTGGTGGGAAGCAGCCAGAACCGGGCGATCATCCACTTCGATGGACGGAATCCCTGGTCCAACGCCGACGGCAACCTCGAACGGCGGACCACCGTGTGGCAGGTCATGCAGCAGGACGAGACCCTGCGCTTCGATACCGATCGAGGCATGTTCTTCCGGACCGATTCCGACGGCTCGACGCGAGACGTCGTGAGCGTGGACCAGCTCGTGAACCTCCGCCGCCTGGCGGGAGGAAACGAGGAGCTGGCCAGCCGCCTGATCGGTCAGCATGTCCACATCCTGGCCACCACCGAGACTCGCACCTTCCCCGACCTGGTTGTCCGCTCGACGGGGGTCGACGCCAAGAACGAAGATTCCAGCAGCCTGACGGTGGTCGATCTCCCCGCTGGCGAGACCGGCGAGACCCAGGGCCCGGGCAACAACGGCCAGGGCAACGCCACCGGAAACCCCGACAACGGCAACAACGGCCAGGGGAACGACGGCGACAACGGCAATGCCGGCGGGAACAACGGCAACAACGAACTGCCCCTGCCGCCGGGCACGCCGGGAACACCTGGGACGCCGGGAACACCTGGGACGCCTGGAACGCCTGGGACGCCTGGGACGCCTGGAATTCCAGGAATCCCGGGCCCCTACCCCTATCCGCCCTCGGCCGGAATCCCGGGCCCCTACCCCTATCCGCCCTCGGCCGGAATCCCGGGCTCCTACCCCTATCCGCCCTCGGCCGGAATCCCGGGCTCCTACCCCTATCCGCCCTCGGCCGGAATCCCGGGCTCCTACCCCTACCCGCCCTCGGCCGGAATCCCGGGCACCTACCCCTACCCGCCCTCGGCCGGAATCCCGGGCACCTACCCCTACCCGCCCTCGGTCGGAATCCCGGGCAACCAGGTCATGGACTATCCGGCCTTGATCGGGTGCGGATGCTACCCCAACGTTCCCCTGACCGGGATGCCCGGGCCCTTCCTCTTCGCCTTCAGCTACTCGACGCAGTCGCTGGGCTGAGGCCTGCCTCGCCGGGACAGGTGGCCTGACAACCGCTGAAGGCCCTGGAGCAACCCGCTCCAGGGCCTTCCAACATTGCGGCGCGGGTCAACCGTTTCGCCGGCCCCGGGCAGGCCGCGCTCTCAAACCCAACGGCCCCCCGGGGCAAGCAAGGAGGCTCCATGGCAGCGGAGCCTCCTTGCCCGGGTCCTGTGCAGATGTAGTTCTACCCGCTCTGGGGCGCATCCGCGCGCCGCACGAACTTGTAGACCTCCATGATCCCGATCACGACCGCCGCGATGCCCCCCAGGATGAACCAGTAGCGCAGCGGCAGCGCCGTCACCCGCAGCAGTTCCTGCATGAAGGGCACGTTGACGACGGCGACGTGGATCAGGAACGCCAGGCCCATCCCATACATCAGGATCGGGTTGTTCTTCATCGGGACCCGGAAGGCCGAGCGGAACTCCGAGCGGCAATTCAGCACATGGTAGAACTGCATCAGGACCAGCAGCGTGAAGACCAGGGTCCGGGCCAGCTTCTCTTCATACCCGGCGACGTCGATGAGATAGATCCACAGACCCAGGCAGACCGCACCCATGGTCAACCCGCCGACCATGACCTGCTCGATCATCTTGCGGTTGAAGATGCCCTCGGATGGCGGTCGGGGCGGGAGCTTCATGACGCCCTTCTCGCCCGCTTCGAAGGCCAGGGCCACGTCCTGGATGCCGTTGGTGACCAGGTTCAACCAGAGGATCTGCACGGCCACCATCGGCATGGGCATCCCCAGCAGGATCGAGGCGCCGATCAACACGAGTTCAGCAAAGCCGGTCGAGATCAGCAGCAGGGTCACCTTGCGGACGTTGCTGTAGGCAAAGCGCCCCTCCTCGATCCCGGCCACGATCGAGCTGAAGTTGTCGTCCATCACGGTGATCAGCGAGGCATCCTTGGCGATGTCGGTCCCCGAGCCCATGGCCACGCCGATATTGGCCCGTCTCAGGGCCGCGGCGTCGTTGACTCCGTCGCCCGTCACTGCGACGAACTCGCC
>Ga0334901_1003468_pt1 | contig 11863 bp, 6 predicted proteins | sample GraSluR3_MG_3_FD_207216 | JGI IMG/M metagenome (GOLD analysis project Ga0334901, IMG submission 207216) | Sludge microbial communities from methane-producing bioreactor in Wageningen University, Netherlands - Granular Sludge_15_08-R3 | ecosystem: Engineered > Bioreactor > Anaerobic > Unclassified...
GCTCAAGCTGGTCACCCTGGAAGCGACACAAGGACGGATCGATCCCGCGCCGATTCGCCTGGTCCTGAAGGCTCGGCAGTGGTTGGAACCCAATCTTCCGGCTCCTCCGACGGCCTACATGTTGGACGAGACCGGTTCGGTCTCCGTCGAGAGCCGTCTTCTGGGAACGCCGGTCGTGATCCAGGTCGGGCCCGTGCAGGGAATGGACTACAAGATGCATGTCCTGAGAGCGCTGATCGACCGACTCAAATCTGAGGGTCGACCTGTGGTGGTGATCGACCTGCGCTATTCCTCACCCGTCGTCCGACCATTGAAGCCCGAGCCGGTTCCTAGTCCGGCGGTCTGAGCCGCCAGGGCTCGAATGCCGACCAGGCTCGGCCGGGTCCCCCTCGAGGGGGCAGGGCCGGGCGCCCGGAGGGGGCCCTTGAACCCGGCCCCCACGGAGGGTCAGTGTTCGCCCGGAACCTGGACGCTGCCCCAACCCCCGCCGGTCGATCCTCCCGAGCCAGCCGGCGTGGAGGGAGTACTGGCGGCGGATCCCGAGCTGCCAGTGGACGAGCCACCGCCCGAGCTGCCCGACGAGCCGCCTCCACCGGAATACCCCCCACCACCGGAATAGCTCGAACCACCTCCGGAATAGGTCGGCTGGGGCAGGGGGGTCAACGCCAGTGAGAGGGTGCTCTGGCCGGGGGTGGCCCGGACGGTGCGAGTCGCGGTCTTGAATCCCTCTCTTGAGGCCCGGACTTCGTACTGGCGCCCCAACTCCTTGAGGTGCTTCTCGGTCAGGGTCAAGACGCCCTCGGCGTCGGCCTGACCGGCCCGGGAATCACCGACCAGCACCGTGGCCCAGGGGACGGTGTCGATCTTCAGCCGTGGGGCCAGTTGAAGGGACAGGGTGACCTTCGACCGGGGGGCGTCAGGAGTCAGTCGGGCGGAGGCCTGCCCCGGCAGGTGCAGGTTGGTCGAGACCTTCACCGTCAGGTTGCGGCCCAGGGGCAACTTCTCCAGGGCTTTGCCTGCGTCCGCAAGGGGCGCTTTGGCCAGCTCCCGAGTCCCATCCAGGACCCGGATGGTCCCCTTGGCGTTGGCCAGGCTCTGGCCTTGCAGGTCCAGTTGGAGGATGCCGTGATCGGGGACCATCTTCAGTTGCAGCGAGGCCGATCCTGTGGCCGGATCGAGGGTCACGCGGGAGGGTTGGGAGACGTATCCTGGGGCCGTGGCCTGGACCGTCAGGCTGCGTCCGGTCGGGACCTCGAGCTCCAGCGCTCCGGTGCGGGTCTTGCCGGGGATCTTCTGAGAGCCGTCCTGGACCACCAGCGAGACCTCTCCCTGCAACCCCGGGGCCTGGACGGTGATGGCCAGCTTGCCGGGCGCCCCGGTCATTTCGACCGGAATGGTCTTTTCGTCCTCTTCCAGAGAGACCCGGACGGGGATGGTCTTTGGGAGGTAGCCCACCGCAGAGACGACCAGCTCCAGATCCTGGTCCTTGGGAACCCGGACTCGGGCCTGGCCATCCTCGAAGTCCACCTTGCGCCCCTCGCGACCGTCCTGGACGACGGCCACCGAGGCCCCGGCCACGCCGGGGAGCTCCAGGACGACGGTGCCACGAGGAATGCCCAGGACGAAATGCCAGAGCAGACCGCCACCGCCCGCCAGCAGCAGAACCAGCAGGAGGCCCACCAGCATCCGGCGCCGGGCTTGGGTGCCCTGAGGGTCCAGGTCCCGCGCCGTCACCCGGATGGTGCCTCCATCCGCCGGGCCCGGAGTCCTGAGCGGGGAACGGGCCGGGCGCTCCCCTCGCTCGGGCTCGCGGCTGGGGGGCGGGATGGCCGAGACACGGCTGGAAGAGCGCGAAGGAGGTTGGGCCGGCGTCTTGTCCTTGGGCCGGGTGGCCGGGCGTGGAGCCTCCCGGGGTGGTTTCGGAGGAGGAGCGCCGACGGTTCCGGCACCCCCCAGGGCCGACGAAACCCGGGGAGAGGCCGGGCCGACCGCGGGCCGAGGGGATTCCGGCGCGGGGGGAGCGGATCGAGGGGATTCTCCCGGGCGGGCACCCTGCCAGGAGGGTCTGTCCGACGCGGCGGGGGCCGGCCTGGGTGGAGCCGGAGGCGGGGTTGGGGCCTCGGTCCGCGGCGGCGCGGCGGGGGCCGGCCTGGGTGGGGCCGGCGGGGACGGGGCCTCGGTCCGCGGCGGCGCGGCGGGGGCCGGCCTGGGTGGAGCCGGCGGCGGGGTTGGGGCCTCGGTCCGCGGCGGCGCGGCGGGGGCCGGCCTGGGCGGGGGAGGCGCGGTGCGCGCCAGAGGGGTGGACTCAACGGAGGAGGGCCGGCTGGGCGGCGCGGGAGGAGCCTGCATGGGTCCGTGCCCGGCTCTGGAAGGATCCTTGAACCAGTCCGTCAGGGCCGGTTCTTCGGTGCGGACCTCGGGCGTTTCGGGTGGGGGAGGCGGGGTGGGGGTGGCAGGGCGGTCTTCCGAGAGGCCTGGGCGGGAGGCGGAAGTGCGGCGCGAAGGTCGCCGGCTTCGGGTCTCAAAGCTCAGCTCCAGCAGTCGTCTCTCGGCATTCTTGACGGAAGACTCCGGCTCGACCGGGGCATTCTTCCCCCGCATGAGCATGCCCAGGGTCCCGCCCGCCGTCTTGGCTCGAAGCAGCTTCATATCCCCGGTGCGGGACTGGATGCGCGGAGCAGGCTCCTCGGTCGGGGCGGTCGGGGTCGGAGCGAGGAGGTCGTCCCCCTCGGTCTCGTCCGGGATCTCCAACCCCGCTTCAAGCTCGTCGATCAGGTCGGTGGTTGAGTCGAAGCGCTCATGGGGCTCGGCCGACATGCATCGGGCCACGACGGTTTCCAGCCAGATCGGCAGGTTGGGAAGCAGCGAGCGGAGCCCCGGCATCTGCGGCAGGGCTGCCCCGGGCTTGGATACGGTTCCAGGAGCGGGCCGCCGTCCCGTCAACAGGTAATACAGCATGCCGCCCAGGGCGAAGAGATCCGTGCGATCGTCCGGGTTCGAGCCGGCAAGTTGCTCGGGTGCCAGGAAGCCGACCCGCTCGGGAGGTGGCACACCCTGGCCCAGGCTTCGAGCCATCGTCCGGGAGATTCCAAAGTCCGTCAGGACGACGCGCCCGGTCTGACTCTCGATCAGGACGTTCTCGGGAACAAGGCTGCCGTGGCTGATGCCGCTGCGGTGGGCATAGGACAGCCCGGCGGCCATGCCTTGGACGATCCGGCAGGCCTGGACCGTCTCGAAGCGCTTGTAGTGCTCGAGCAGGCGGTTCAGCGGCACGCCATCGACGTAGTCCATCGCGATGTAGTGCCGGCCGCCCGTCTCGTTGATGTCAAAGACCCGAACGATGTTGGCGTGTTCCAGGCCCGAGGAGATCACCACTTCGCGGTGCAGGGCCCGGATGGTGTCGCGATCCGCGACGGCACTCTCGTGGAAGAGTTTCAGGGCAACTTGTTTTCTGGTGGCCTGGTGGCGCGCCAGGTACACGGTCGCAGAGGGACCCTGCCCGATTTCTTCGAGAATTTCGTAGCCGTCCAAGGCTTTGGGGTTCAAGATGGCCGCCCTCTTCAGGGGACCGGCACACGCCACGGCCCACGCCAACCCTGTTCCGGACGGTCGGGCCCGGGGCAGGCAGGCCCGCCGCCGCAGGCGCAGATTCCATCCGCGGGGCGGGGTCAGGTGGGGGCAGAGGTCCCGGACCCCGGGTCATTGTTTGGTGCATGGTATCACGAGGTCCAATCTTCAGTCAACGAAATGGGCATCGCCTCGCTCCACCTCTGAATGGCGCGATTGGTGGCGGGTCGAGGCTCCGACGGCTTCCCCGGGTGTCCGGGAGGGCCCCCCGCTTCAGGGCCCCTAGGGGAGCCTTCTCGGAGGCCGACTGACATGTGCCTCCCGAAGAACTCGCTGGCGCAGAATCGACGGTCTGCGGCGACCCTTTCACCCTCCGGGCGCGAGAGGAGTGGAAGGCAGGGGAGATCTGCTGATCCGAAGCCCTGCACGCCAGGGGCATGTGATGAATCCTCCGGCAGTGTCGGCCTTCACGGGGCGAGTTCTCACGTCGGCCGGGGGACGCCAGGAGTGTTTGAAAGGTGTTCCTGGGGAGGGAAGGAGATGGACGACCGGTTGAGAATGCCCCCGTTGAGACCTTGAAGGAGGATGGATTGGATGAGGCGCTTTTTTGTAGTCTCGGCCTTGATTGCCGGGCTCATGTCGTTGTCGATGCCCACCGCGTGGGCGGTTGGGCGCGACACGGCCCGAGTGGAGGGCCTGCGGGGGACATCCTCTGTCCGGACCTCGAATTCTGCTGCCTGGCAGAATCTGGAGGGTCGGCTCGACCTGACGGTCGGCTCGACCTTGCGGACCAGCCAGGATTCCGAGGCCCTGGTCAGTTTGCCAGGGGATGTCGTTCTGCGCGTGGCTCCGGGCTCGGAGCTGGAAGTGTCGCGCCTGGACGGGCGCAATCTCGAATTGAACCTGGAGTCTGGACGGCTCTTCGCCAGCGTGCCTGCTCAGCACGGGAACTCCACGCAGCTTCAGGTTCAGACTCCGGCCGGTCTGGCCGTGAGTTCGGGTGCAGAGTTCACCCTGGAAGCCGGTGAACAGACTTCGCTGCGCGTGATCTCCGGCTCGGCGCGCCTGGCTGGCCAGACGGTCACCCTGGGTGAGGCGTCGGCTCAGGCCCTGGAAGTTCCCGCCGGGACCGAAGCCGTGGCCCAGAACGGCCAGCAGCACGACAACGCCAAGTGCGACTGTCAGGATGAAGATTGTCCTTGTCAGTCGGACGCTGGCAAGTGCAACACCGACCAGTGCACGACTTGGAAGGCCGCCCACGGTGGCGCTTCGACCGGCGGCACCTTCCCGGTGTTTGCGGTGTTGGGCGGTCTGGGGTTGCTGGGCATCATCGCCCTGCTGATCTCGGACTCCAGCGACGTTCAGAGCAAGTAGTCTTGCAGAACCTGGTTGGCAGGGGGCGACGGCCCGCTCTGGTGTCGCTCGCCCCCTGCAGCCATGTCCGCCCCGTCAGGTTCGGCCGGGGCTTCAGTCTGGAGAAGGTCGTCAGGACCTTCCCCGCTCAGTCAGGGGGGCTGCGGAGTCTGTGATGTCCACCGAGGAACCGGAGACCGTCGCGCCTTCGCCGCCTGCGGCGGATGTCGGCCGGGCGGCAGGCGTCGAGGAGATCGTCGGGTCTGAAGGGATCCACGGTCTTCTGGCCATTCTCCGTGATCCCGAGTCCCCGGTGGCCGAGAGCATCCGCTCGATCCGCACCGGTCTGCAGAGGCATCTGGCAGCCGGGGTCCATGGCCTGATGGTCCTGTCGCCCTGGGGAGGCGATGGAAAGTCCACCGTGTGCGCCAACCTGGCCACCTCCTTGAGTCAGCTCTTCATCGAGGTGATCCTGGTCGACGCAGACCTCCGCAAGCCGACCCTGACCCGGGTCTTCAAGAGAGAGGGACGGCCCGGCCTGACCGATTGTCTGGAGGGGCGTTTCCAGGCATCGGAGATCATCCAGTCCACCGGCGTCGACCGCTTGAGCTTCGTCTCGGCGGGAACCGCCCTGGCCAATCCCGCAGACCTGTTGGGTCGGGGAAACCTGGCCCGGATCCTGCAGGATCTTCAATCCAGATGCCAGTGCCTGATCCTGGATACCTCACCTTTGACGGCATGCGGGGACGCTCTGCTCATCGGGGCGCAGATCCGTCATGCCCTGATGGTGATCAACCCCAAGAACTGGCAGGGAGATGCCGAGTCGCGAGTCCGCGAACTGCTGGCGGATCACGGGGTTGAGGTCCTGGGCGTGATCCTCAACGGGACCGACGACCAGTCGGAAGGCTACGGCTACGGCTACGGTTACGGCTACGGGCAGGTTCCCGAAGGCCGGCATACGAAGGATTCTGGTCAGCTCGCCGCACGGCACGGCCATTCCGGTCGAAGTCGGGGCAGCGCGAGATCTCGCGGTGGCCTCCTGCAGGGGCTTTGGAAGCGTCTGTGGAGACCCCACCGGGAACGGGAGTGAAAGGGACTGCGAACCGGTCTGCCACGCCGACCGCGTCCAGGACAAAAAGTGGTCTCGGAGTCAGGCTGAATCATGGCTCGGGATGCCCCGGAGAGGAAACGAGGAGACTCGTCCGCCGGCTTTCCTGAGGTCCCAAGGTTTTGTCGGGCTCCCAAATCCAATCTGGGAGGAGGGCATCGGACCCATGAAACGCCAAACCCTGTTGCTTGCGGCTCTTCTGGCCCTGGTGATGGTGGTTCCCTCGTGGGCGGCCCCGCTTTTCCCCGACGTGCCGGAGAACCATTGGGCGCGTGACGCAGTGGCATCGCTTGCTGCGCGCGGCCTGGTGGAAGGCTATCCGGACGGCACGTTCAAGGGAGACCGGGCGAGCACGCGTTGGGAAGTCGCCATGATCATGGCCAGGTTCCTGGCCAAGATGGAAGAGGAACACGCCACCTTCGCCTCCAAGGCGGACCTGGCGGAGGTTCGGAAACTGGTCAACGCCTTGCGCGAGGAATTGGACGCTCTCGGAGTGAGAGTCACCAACCTCGAGGAGGGCGTCGCGCGTCTGGACAGTCGCGTGAGCGAACTCGAACGGATTACCTTCTACGGGATGGTCGAGACCCGCGTCGTGGCCCAGTCGTTCCGGAACACCGGAATGAACACCAGCGACAACGGCATCGGCCAGTTCAACGCTTCCGACTACAACACCCTGGTGGGCACCTATGGAGGGACTCAACTCAGCCCCTACCAGAACGCCTTCGGGGTGGCGCCCCCCATGACGAACGTCGGGGTGCTGGGGCAGTTCTCCGGTCCCGCCGGGGTGCTCCCGGTGATCGACATGCGCAACGGTCGGGCCCTGACCAACGGGACCGGCTTCACCATGCGCGGCATCCTGGGCCTGCGGATTCGCGTCTCTGACGACGTGGACGCGGGTGCGGAGTTCGCTGCCTTCACGTCGCAGGGCGACTCGATCGTCGACGCCGTTTGGGGCGTGTCGGCTCCCTACCTGTCCAACCCCTACACCGCCAACCGTGGCGGCGGCGGGCTCGGCCTGGCAGGCGCTCAGCCTCTGACCAACTCACCCTTCACCCGGGTGACGCTGGACAACTTCTGGGTCATCCACAACCCCAGCAACACCAAGCTGGTCCTGGGTGCCTTCAGCACCGACCGGATGGACGACCTGGTCTACGTCGGCCAGTACAACCCGAACGCCAACGGGCCGGAGTACCTGCCCAGCTTCGGTTTCAACATCAGCGGCGCCAGTGACATCTCCGACACCGGCGTGCTGCGCTGGGAGGTCCTGGGGACTCAACTGGCGGACGGCAACATCTCGAACTTCAACTTCAGCAACTACCAGAGCTACGCCCTGGGTCTGAATGTCGGCTTCGAGTTCGAGGGCGGTGACGTGAAGGCCAACTTCCTTCGCGCCGCCAACGAGGCCTCTGGTTCCAACCCCCTCGCCGTCGGCCTGATCGACAACGTGAACGTGGCCTTCGGGGCCGGCCAGCTCGGCGTCAGTACCACGGGCGGGACCCCGCTCCAGTGGGTCAACCCCAGCGGCTACTTCGCCGCCCAGACCTCCGCCTTCGCCCAGCTCAACGGCGGAGTCGGTTCGACCGTGGACAACCGGCCCATCGCGGGCTGGAATCCCGCCGCAGACAACGCTGCCGGCCTGCTCTTCGCGGGGGGTGGCGGCTTCGGCCCGCAGGGCATGACCAGCTATGGTCTGTCCGGTCACTACATGTGGGATCTGGAAGGATACCAGATCTACGTGGATGGCGAGTTTGCCCATTCGGACTACAAGCCGAACCAGAACTCGGCCTACTCGGTGGGTGGCGACGCCTACCGCTTCGAGGTCGGCTCCAACCTGCTGGATGGTTCTCTGGACCTGTCCCTGGCCTGGTTGAGCGTCGATCCCACCTACGACCCGTTCATCCTGCAGTACCCCACCACGCCTTCCCTGGGCCTCGGTGCCTATCCGGGCGTGTGGCGGCTGCCTGACATGAACTACTTCGCCAACATGTACTCGCTGCACGACACCAAGCGCTACCCCCACAACCGCGAGGGTCTGCGTTTTGACGGGCAGTATCACTTCGACGACCGTCACGGTCGGGTCTATGCCTTCGCCGAGTTCCTCGACCAGAAGAAGACCTCGCTGTATGACGTGCGTGTGCCCGGCGTCGCCGGGGTTCCCAACTTCCCCGTCCTGGGGATGTCTCCGGGCTTCATCGACCCGGTGTTCTTCGGTTATGCCCACCCGTCGGTCTACGGAGCCAGCTCGTCTTCTTCGTTCACCGACACCCTCCAGCCGATGGAGGACCCTCGCGGGACCGTCACCAGTTGGGGCCTGGGATACACCTACAAGTTCACCGACCCGCGCCTGAAGCTGGATGTGGCCGTCGAGCGTCACGACTTCTACCGGCCGACCAGCCTGAGCACCCGCTTCGGCGGTGGCCAGAACCTGGTCGACCTGCAGACGACGATGGGCCACTTCCAGTTGGGCTGGGAGATCGACGACCGCTGGAACCTGCGTGGTGGTGTGGACCTGTCCAACATCCGCGGGCACTGGGATCCGGCTGGGCTCTACAACGCCTATAGCCGCAACCCCAACTTCGACACGGTGAACTCGACGCAGATCGCTCCCTTCGTGGGATTCGATTGCGACGTGTCGACCAACACCGCCTGGTCGATGGACTTCACCTACTACGACACCAACGACAACATGCCCACCGGGATCTATGGCGGGCGGCGGACCAACAACGACCAGGCTCCTGGCGCCAACTTCACCAACCATCCCTTCGACTGGCAGGGATGGCAGTTGACCAGCAGCTTCTCGGTCAAGTTCTAGGCCTCTCAGTCGATCCACCAGGGCCCCGCCTTCGGGCGGGGCCTTTTTTCTTGTTCCGCCTTCGGGCGGGGCTTCGGATGGGATCCCGCCTCGGCGGCAGGAGAAGGGCCCCGAGGCTGGAATAGTAGGCTTTCGAAATCGGGACGGGGGGGGCAGCTTGTCTTGCCCGGGACTCGAGGCTTGAGACTGTTGGAGGTGGCGAGCAAACATGAAGAGAGCTTTGATAACGGGCGGGTTGGGCTTCGTCGGCACGCATCTGGTGGATCGGCTCTTGTCCGAGGGGTCCCAGGTGACCATCGTCGACAGCCTGATCAGCAACGTGATGCAGCGTGCCGATTATGAAGCCTCTTGCCGGGTGATCGTCGGAGCGATCGAAGACGTCGCCAGGGATCTCTTTCTGCCCAGCCACCACTTCGACGAGATCTACCACCTGGCCAGCGTGGTCGGGCCCGCCGGAGTTCTCAAGCACTCTGGGGAGATCGCCCGGCAGGTCGTCACCTCGGGTGAGGCCGTCGTCGAGTTGGCCCTGGCCCACAAGGCCCGCCTGATCGAGGTCTCGACCTCGGAGGTCTATGGTCGTGCCGGGACCTTCCGTGAGACCGACAGTTGCATCATCCCTGGCCGTTTCACGGTCCGCCTGGAGTACGCGGTGGCCAAGTTGACCTCCGAGATCGCGGCGATCAACCGGGCTCGGGTCACCGACCTGCACGTCAACATCGTGCGGCCTTTCAACATCGCCGGACCCCGGCAGTTGCCCGGAGGCGGATTCGTGCTGCCCCGCTTCGTCATCGCCGCCCTGACGGGCGCACCCTTGACCGTCTTCGGGACCGGGCAGCAGGTCCGGGCCTTCACGGATGTCCGAGACATCGTGACCGGGGTCACATCCGTCATGCGCTCGCCCCACCGCAGCCGGGTTTTCAACCTGGGCAATCCGGCCAACGAGCTGTCGATCATGGATCTGGCCCACCGGGTCCGTGAGGTCGTCGGGAGCCGCTCGCCGATCATCAACGTCGATCCCAAGACGCTCTTCGGGCCGCTCTATGAAGAGGGTTTCGACAAGGTGCCTGAAGACACCCGGGCGCGCGAGGACCTCTCCTGGAAGCCCAGATACACCCTGGAAGACACGATTCGCGACACCATGAACTGGTACTCCGAGCGCCCGCACATGCTGACCTGCACCGATGAACAGGAGCAGGAGGTTCTGGTCGGGGCGCTTGCCGAGACCCCAGCCTGATCCGCCACCGGGAAGGTCTGCCTTGGCTGGTCTTCCTGGTGGCCTGCGCGTGGCCCTGGATGCGTCGTTCCTGGCCCTCAACCAGGCCAGCGGACTGAGGACCTATACGCTCAACCTGTTGCAGGCCCTGGTGGGGACCGGCGCGTTGCGAGAGCTGCGTTGCTTCTACCTGTATTGGAGGAGCCGGGCTCCCCGTCCGGTCCTGCCGGGGACCCGGGAGCGGGTCTGCCGGTGTCCCCGCAGGCTTCTCGAGAAGAGCTGGGATCTGTGCTCCTGGCCGCCGGTCGATTGTCTGGCCGGGCGGATGGACGTCTTCCATTCGGTCCACGCCCGGGTCCCCCCTCAGAGGAGGGGCGGATCCGTGCTGACCGTCCACGACCTTCGCGAGTATCGCCTCCCGCACTTGTTCCCCCACCTTCAGGCCGCGCGTCCGGCTCGCTCGGCCATGGCCCGCCGGGCCCATCGGGTCGTGGTGATCTCTCAAAGCACCCGCCGGGACGCCATCGAGCTGATGGGGTTGGATCCCGCCCGGGTCCGCGTGGTCCCCAATGGTTTGGATCCGCGCTTCCTGGATCCGTGCTCCACGGAGGCCCTGGCACGTTTCCGGGAGCAGCGGGGCCTGGCGCGGCCCTATGTCCTGTTCCTGTCCAGCGGCGATCCCCGGAAGGGCATGGGGGAGGCCTGTGCGGCCTTTCGACTGGCCGCCTCGCGCGGGCTCGCCGGGTTCGATTTCGTCGTGGCAGGGGCCATGCCGCGCGGTGCGACGGCCCTGCTGGCAACGGCCGGTGAGGCGGAGCGGGTTCGCGTGATGGGGGTCGTGGGGGACACCGAGATTCGGCTGCTTCTGACGGGAGCCCGGTGCCTGCTCTTCGCATCCCAGTATGAGGGATTTGGGCTCCCCTTGTTGGAGGCCTTCGCGTGTGGGACGCCGGTGGTGGCCTGTCGCAATTCGTCCATTCCCGAGGTGGCCGGGGACGCCGCCATCCTGGCGCCCACCGGAGATGCCGAAGCTCTGGCGACGGGGTTGCTCCGGGTGGAGGAGGACGACGAACTCCGACGAGGCATGCGCGAGAAGGGCCTCCGGCGTTGTCGGGACTTCACCTGGGAGAGGGCGGCCGAGTTGATGATCGAGGTCTACCAGGAGGCAGCCGAAGAGGGATGTTGAGAACGCTTCTGACGCGTCGCCTGTATATGCCCCTGGCTTCCTTCCTGCAGGGGGAGTCCATGTTCGCCTGTCTTGCCGAGCTGGAGCGGACGCAGTCTTGGAGCTCGGAGGAACTCCGGGCTCGTCAGTTTGCCGACCTTCGCGACACGCTCCGGGCGGCGGGTCGGGTTCCCTACTATCGGGACAGGGGATACCCGGCGGATGTGGGCACCTGGGAGGATTTCCTGGCCCTTCCCGTCCTGGAGAAGTCGGAAGTGCGCGACCACTTCCAGAGCCTGCGCAACCCGGGAGGCGGCGAGAGTCTGGGGCACACCAGCGGCTCAACCGGTGAGCCCGTCCGCTTCACCCACGGTCCTGCCTTTCGCAGCCGCCACGAGGCCGGACAATGGCGTTCACGGGGTTGGTTCGGAGTGCGTCCCGGAGAAGGAGTTCTGGCGGTCTGGGGGCGGCCGGTCGGGCCTGCCCGCGAGTGGAACCTCCTTCGCTTGAAGAGCTTCCTGAACCATCTGCTGCACGTCTCGGCCTTCGACCTTTCGCCCACCTTCATTCGCGCGCTCTATCCGCAGATCCGCCGGCTTCGTCCCCGTCTGGTCTACGGATACCCTTCGGGCCTGGAGGTCCTGG
>Ga0334901_1003473_pt1 | contig 11851 bp, 15 predicted proteins | sample GraSluR3_MG_3_FD_207216 | JGI IMG/M metagenome (GOLD analysis project Ga0334901, IMG submission 207216) | Sludge microbial communities from methane-producing bioreactor in Wageningen University, Netherlands - Granular Sludge_15_08-R3 | ecosystem: Engineered > Bioreactor > Anaerobic >...
TCACAGATGTGCTAACTTTTCGAAGCGAATTTACTCATCTCCCCTATCTGGGTGAAATTGTAATAAATATTGAAGGATTAATGATCAGAAAAGACAGTTACCGGGATAGTTTAAAGATGCTGTTTATCCACGGAGTATTACACCTTATCGGTTACGATCACATCAATACAGAAGAGAAACAAAAGATGGAAACTAAAGAATTAAGATTATGCCAGGATATAAAACTATAGTAAGGAAAATAAGATGATTAACACTCTTGACTATCTGAATATCATTCTGTTTCTGATGCTTTCAGCCTATTTTTCCGGGTCAGAGACCGCCTTCTTTTCATTAGGGAAGATACAACTCAAGAAACTTGAGATGCTGGACAATTCTTCTTCACGACGAATAGTAAGGTTATTGAAAAACCCGAGACAACTCCTGATAACGATTCTCTTCGGGAACACTATAGTCAATGTAATAGCGTCATCTATTGCTGCTGTTATAACTGTGAATTATGCCACTCTATTGTGGGGTTATGAAGAACTCCCGGCCTGGATGCTGATAATATCTATGCTGTTAATGACAATCCTCTTAGTTATCTTTGGAGAGATAACCCCCAAATTGTATGCAATATCACAAGCTGAAAAATTTGCTAAATATTCAGGGTTCTTCCTCGAAAGCCTTAAATATCTTCTGTATCCTGTAATTCTACTCCTGGTGTTATTAAGCAAACTGTTCTCTATAAGGACCGATCAGTTGCATGAATCTCGGAATAGTTTTACGACTGAAGATCTGAAGAACCTGCTGGAATCAAAATCACAGTATCATCCCTTAGATGACAACGAGAAGAGAATCATTTCCGGTATCTTCAACTTCACATCCACGGAAGCGAAGAAGATCATGGTTCCAAGAGTCGATATCAAAGCAGTCTCTGTGGACGAGAATTTAGAAGAGATCAGTGAACAGATCATCCGGTCAGGTCATTCCAGATTGCCGGTATATAAAAAGAATATAGATGATCTGGTTGGTATTATATATGCAAAAGATATGATCCTCAATCCAGAAACAGAATCGATACACGGATTGTTACGCAAACCAATATACGTCACAGAAAAGACGCATATACAGACTCTTCTGAATCTGTTCAGAGCGCGTAAAACTCACATGGCTATTGTGATCGATGAATATGGAGGAACCTCTGGTCTGATTACATTGGAAGATATTCTTGAAGAACTCGTCGGAGAAATAGTCGACGAGTACGATCAGGAAATACCCCATCTCAGTCAAGTATCAGATAGTGAATATATAGCGAGCGGGATGCTCAATATTATCGATCTGAATCAAGAGTTAGGGCTAACAATAGATACTGATAAGTATGATAACCTGGCAGCGTTTCTCTATGACGGATTTAACAGAGTCCCTAATATCAATGAAAAGCTGGAGTATAACGATAAAGCTGTTTTTATCGTTACCGGAGTTAAAGGACAGAGAATCGAAACAGTTAAGATAGTATTACATGAGGAAGAGGATTATGATTTCTAATCGCATCCTCTTGATAGTAACCCTGCAGATTCTTTTGCTTATTAGCCTGCTCTATTCCGATAATGAAACTTCAGATGAGGTATATAGCAATCAATTCAGATTCGCCATTCGATATTTAGGTATGAAGATTACAGAGGTAGAATTGATTGATACCAGAACAGAAGCTCAAGGCTCAATAGAGGTCAAAGCTAAATCAGTCTCTTTTGGCAGACTGCTGTTCAGAGTAGATAATACATATAGAATTGAATATACTGATGCCTACATCCCGGGTCAGTACGATAAGTTTATCAAGCAGAAGAATTTCTCGCATCACAAGAGGGCAGTCTTTGATCGCTCTGGAGAAAGATTGTTAATCTGGAGAGAAGGGGAGCATACAGAGTTTTCAGGAATGGATTTAAAAGATTGTCGTGATTTTTTTTCAGCATTGTTAGTTTTAAGAGAAGTACCAGTGATTCATGATTCCTTTGCATTAACTATCTATGCAAATAACAATCTTTGGAATGGCCAGGTTACTTATTCTGGTAACGAGATAATCGATAAGAGAGAGACGATCAAATATCGGATTCTGTTCAATCAGATAACTGATAACAAAACTCAACGAAGTGATGTTTTGACAAATAACATAGTTAAAGAGGAGAGTTCTCTATACCTATGGATAACTGATGATGACATGAGACTTCCTTTAAAGGCAGAATACGATGCTTCACCCTTTTCTGTCTTCTGGACCCTGGAGGATTATGATATCTCTTACAGTCTTGAGCAATTAAAACCACCTAACAATGCTAATCAAAACGATGAGAGAGAGTAAAATAATCCTTTCAATTCTTTTTGTTACCTGGAGCTTAGTCATTATAGTCCTGACAGTCATACCTTCTGTCGAATCACCTTTACCTTCTGTTTCTTTTCTGGATAAACTTGCTCATATTGGTCAATATTTTCTCTTCTCACTGTTCTACTATCTGATGCGTCGTTCCTATTCCAGAGATGAAGCATATATACTAAAAGAGATAATCATCCTGTCGCTGATTCTACCTCTACTTACTGAGTTGATTCAGATTCCGATACCCGGTAGAACTTTTTGCTTGCTTGATATCCTCGCTAATTATATAGGTTTTATGATAGTTATAGTTTATCTCAAGTATAGAATAAATAATAAACTACGGCTTAGTTATGAAAAAGAATCGAGTTAATAGAAGAAACATACCGCTGACCGAAATGTGGAAATGGTATTATGTCGAGAATACGATCCACAATGTGATGAAGTTTTTTAACTACCTGGAAACCAGGCCACCAATCCTGATTTCCGATGATATCATTAAGAAGATTTATAATTCAGGCGATGATAAAAAGGATCTGGATAATCTACTTACCAGTTTATATCGTATTGAATCAGATAATGGGCTCAGTTTGCGGCCTGATGGAACAGTAACTTACTTGAGTGAGTGTCAGGAACTATTAGAGAGCTCTTTGATAAACAGAATCTATTATATTGGCCCCATGTTTAGACGATTTTCAAACGAACCTGAAAAGAATGGCCAATTCCACCAGTTTGGAGCTGAAGTACTGGGTAGTGATTCATACATTATCGACATTGAAATTATTAGGGTTGGGCTTCATATACTGAAAAAATTCGGTTTGACAGATATCAAAGTAGAATTGGGAAATTTTGGCTGCAAAGAATGCAGGCCTTACTTTTTGAAAGAGATGAAGAACTACTGGAATAAATCTAAACAGAAACTCTGCAAGCATTGTCGCAGCAATTTTACCTATTTTAAAAATGAAAGTACGAACTGTTCTGAATGCAAAGCTATCTGGCAGAAAAGTCCATCCATCTTCGACTTCCTTTGTAATCAATGTAATGATAATTTCAGGATGATAAAACGAGCCCTGTCGAATTTAATGATCAATTATACTGTCAATCCAAGATTGAAGATGAATTTCGATTACTATAACAGATTGATTTTTCGTTACTCAGTGAATTACGCCAGTAAAACCCATTATATTGGTGGTGGCGGCAGATACGATTATCTTGCTCAAAATATTACAGGCAGACCTATATCAGCTATTGGTCTCTCTACCGGGATAGAGGGGTTGATATCTGTTCTGGATGCACGAGACCTCTTTTCTGAACCGGAAAATCAATTTAAAGTGTTTGTTATGGCTACTCATCCTGATCTTGAAATCACACTGCTTCAAATAGTGCAGGAATTACACGATAACGATGTTAGTGTTACTATCGGTCAAACAGACAGAGATTCCCATAATCATATCGAACATGCAATCTCAGAAGGCTCTTCGGTAATGATTGTCCTTGATGATGCCAGGATAAGGGATGGTAAGGCTACGATCAATAATCTTGTCAAGAATCACTCTGAGGCAATCAAGATAAGCGAGATATTGAATAACGTGAAGAGAATAGAGAAATCATTCTCAACTAACCACTACTAACCCACAGGAGGAAAAACAATGAAGGCTATTCATACGAGTTCAGCACCATCAGCTATCGGACCGTACTCACAGGCGACTTATAAAAAAGGATTGCTCTTTATTTCAGGTCAATTGGGAATTGATCCTACTACAGGTGATCTGGGAAAATCATTTGAGAAACAGGCTGAGTTGATATTCAATAGCATTAGTCATATCTTATCAGCTGCTAACATGTCATTTTCTCATGTTATGAAAGTTACTATTTACGTTGAGGATTTGATAAATTTCGAGACATTAAATAGCATTTTTGCTCGTTATTTCAGTGAACCATTTCCAGCCCGGGAAACATTGCAGGTTGCTCGTCTTCCGAAGAATGCAGCCCTGGAAATATCTATGATTGCTCAAGACTAATTGATTAATCAAGATCGACATCTGTCTTCGGATTTATCTTCACTTATATTTCAGTTTGTCCTAGATCGTTGAAAGGGCTGGATCTCTCTAATAATCAGGTTGTGAAAAACGAACCATTGATCTGAAATTAATTATATACTGCTGACTCTGGATATTACTCTTTTCTCTTTCGTTTCAGGGTGATCACGATCTCGTATTGATTTGGAGGTTTGTCCCAGATCTCCTGTCCGAGGTATTCTTTCGGATTATTGATTATTTCATCTTCTGAGACTTCCTGGATCTTCTGGTCTTCATTCAATATCCAGTAGTATTTGATCTTTTTGGTGTCGGTATCCTTGATCTTCTTCTTGGTAGCCATAATTACTCCTTTTATTTCATAATCTGTGTACGTTTCGATATATTCTTCTAATAGTTCATAAGATATGTTTTCAATATATAACTGACATTTGTCGGGACAGTTGAGGGCACAGACAAAAATACTCTCAAATCTCCGTGTAAGAGGGCAAACTAAAGTAGTTTTTGTTTTATCTGTTGGTGAAGGCATCAATTTATTAAAGCAATTGGAGTTTTTTCAGGACATTCTCCAGGGTTATCAGGTTTTCTGGTTCGAGGAAATAAAGTGGTAGGCGGATTTCTCTCTCGATGTAACCCATTAGATGTAATGCTTCTTTGACCGGTATAGGATTTGTTTCGACGAATAGCACATTATTTAATTCCAGCAACTCAATATGAATCTCTTTAGCCTTTGCATAGTCCCCTTTTAGTGCCAGATCGATCATCTTTTTAACCTTTCCGGGAACCACATTAGCGGTTACAGAGATAGTTCCTTTACCGCCACAACTCATAATCGGCAGATTCAGCATATCTTCACCAGACAGGAGTGTAAAATCCTGTGGGGAATACTTAATCATCTGAGTGATCTGGGCAATATTACCACTCGCTTCTTTAATTGCGACAATTCTTTCACAATCTTCAGCAAGCCGTATTGTTGTTTCTGCAGTAATATTCACACCGGTTCTACCTGGCACATTGTAGATAACTATAGGGATGTCAGTGTCTTCATATACTGTTTTAAAAAAGTAGTACAATCCTTTCTGTGTCGGTTTATTATAATAAGGTGTTATTACCAGGGCATAATCAGCTCCGAGCTTCTGAACCTTCTGGGTCTCGGCAACGGTTTTCGAGAGGTTATTACTACCGCTACCCACCATTATCGGGATCTTACCCGAAATTTTCTGTATAACATACCTTACAAAGTATTCCTTCTCATCTCCCGCTAATGCTGGAGATTCACCCGTAGTTCCACATAACAGCAAACCATCTGTTTCATTCTCCAGATGGAATTCTAACAATCGCTCTACGGCATTATAATCAATATCATTATTCTTGAAAGGTGTAACCAGAGCTACAATTGAACCTTGAAGCATAATAATCTACCTCCTTTGTTTATCACCATAATAAAACTATACACCTAAATATACATTATCATTCATTGAAACGCTATCTGTCTCCACGCTTCATAGAGAATTACTGCTACACTATTTGCCAGGTTAAGGGATCTGATTTTATCAGTCATAGGTATTCTGATACTCCTTTTCGGATTTGCTCTTATCAGTTCTTTTGGTAAACCTTTTGTCTCTGGCCCGAAAAGAAACATATCCCCCCGCTGGTATGAAATATCACTATAAGTATTCCTTCCTTCAGTAGTGCAGAGGAAAATATTATTCGATCGATATTTTGTAAAGAAATTCTCCAGACTCTCATGACTTTCCAATATCAGATGCTCCCAGTAGTCAAGACCAGCCCTCTTAAGATACTTATCTGAAAGGAGAAATCTCACCGGTTTGATGAGATGAAGCTTAGCCTGACAACCAACACATAACCTTCCAATATTGCCTGTATTCGCAGGTATTTCCGGGTTTAAGAGGGCAATATGGAACATCATTCTATCATTATCTCTATCCATCTTGTCAACCATCGGTCACTCGTTGCAGTATCGGTTCCAGCAATGTTTAACTCATCATTTAATACTCTTTCCGGAACAGGAAGCTCGTTAAAAGATTCAGGTAATTTGACCTTATCATTAACCGGATACATCCATTGTGTTGCAGGTATATGTTCCTGAAATTCGAGTGAAAGCATGTAATCAATGAACCTTTGTGCTAATTCCAAATTCTGAGTCTCTGCAACAATACCAGCTCCTTCTATCTGCATAAAAGCCCCTTCAACAGGTATCATTGCCTTATAACGATCATTTCCCTCAACTTCAATATGAAAAGCCGGACTGGTAGAGTAACTAAGAACAATAGGCACTTCTCCTGCCAGAAACATGCTATACGCTTCATCCCAGGAGGAAGTTACGGTGAGGATGTTATTTCTTACACTACGCCAGAAATGCAAGTAACCATTTTCACCAAAAGCAGCAACAGTCCAGTAAAGCAAACCTAAACCGGGACTTGAGGTGCGTGGATCTGAAATGACCAGTTTGTTTTTCCAGATACCATCCTGAATACTACCGAAAGTTGCAGGTGGATCATCTATTTCGAAAGAATCATAAACAAAAGCAAAGTATCCATAATCGTATGGTATCAAATGATACGTATCGTCGAAATGCAATATATCACGGATACTATCGAGCTTGTCTGACCTGTATGCTACTAAAAGATCTTCAGCCAGGATTCGATTCATCATTGTATTGTCTATTCCAATGACAATGTCAGCTTGCGGATTTCTCTTTTCCATAATCAAGCGATTGATTATGTTCCCGGCATCTCCAACACTCTCGATAACAACTCTGCAACCTTCTTGCTCTTCAAAAGCCGGTATTGTATTAGCTGCTAAACCCCAGGTCACGAAGCTATCGTAAGTATAGATTTTCAGTACATTGTCATTACTCTCAGAACGACGGCCTGTCTCTTTATCGGAACAGGAGATCGAAACGAGCATCATAGCAATCATCAACAGGTATAGATATTTATACTTCATCTTACTCCTCAATTTTTGGATTATTGAGAACAATATTCTCCCAGATTAACAAACTCAATTAAAGACTGAAGCTTAACATGAGAACAATAGTTGAGTATCAAAATTATCCTCCAAATAGAATAGCAGCTACTACAAAATCCATCAATAGAATCAGAATCGAAGAGTAAACAACTGTCAGGGTCGTTGCCTTGCCCACCCCTTCAGCTCCACCCTCGGCACTGCTTCCAATGAAGCAGGCAATAGAGGTGATTATCAAGCCGAAGAAGAAGGTTTTAATCAAGCCACCCCAGAGATCCATTGGATCGAAATAGTATCTGATATTGGAAAAGAAGGTGTAGATATTTATGTCATATTTGATGTTCGAAACGAAAAATGCCGAAAAGATTCCAATAAGATTTGCATACACTGTAAGAAGCGGGAGGATAATGATACCGGCGACTATCCTCGGCAGATAAAGATAATCATAAGGATCAACCCCCATACTCTTCATAGCATCAATTTGCTCACTTACTTTCATAGTCCCGATTTCAGCTGCTATGGCTGCACCAACCTTTCCTGAGAGTACTAATGCAGTTAAGACGGGGGCTAACTCAGTCATAGTAGATTTTCCTACCACGACTCCAATCAAGTTTCTGCTTATATAACCGCGTGTCTGATAAGAAGCCTGAACAGCTGTAACCAGGCCAGTAAAGCCAGAAGTTACTGTGATCAACAGGATTGAATCGAATCCCATTTTTTTCAATTGATCGGTAAATTCATAAAAGCGGCTGAATATCTTTGGTAGTTTACCTAAAACAGAAGCAGTGAAAGAAACATAGTTGCCTATCTGATAAGCGCTCTTTAAAATGAGAGATTTCTCTTTCATCATCTGTGTTATTTTTCCAGATCGGCAAAAGCTGTATTATCTTCTACAAATCGCATCTCTACTTCTCCCGTCTTGCCATGACGGTTTTTCGCTATTATTATTGAAGCCTTTTCAGCGTTATCTTCTGTTCTCTTGTATTTGGCTTCTCGATAGATAAACATTACCAGATCTGCATCCTGTTCAATAGCACCAGATTCACGAAGATCCGATAATCGTGGTCTTTTATCTTCCCTGTTTTCTAATGCTCTATTAAGCTGGGAGAGTGCTATTACAGGAACATGTAACTCCTTTGCCAGAATCTTCAGACTACGGGATATTTCTGATATCTCCTGTTGTCTGTTTTCTACACTTCGTCGGGAAGAAGCCATTAATTGCATATAATCGACAATGATTAAACCCAATCCGTCTTGTTCGGCTTTGAGCCTTCGAGCTTTGGCTCGCAGATCGAGTGGAGTGTTGGAACCGATATCATCCAGAAATATACTCATTCTGCTGATTTTTTCTGCTTGCTCAATTATACCTCGTCTTTTCACCTGGTCAAGTCCATGGCCAGTAAGCATATTATCCATTGATACCATTGATTTGGTGCTGATCATTCGTAGTAACACCTCCTCAACTGACATCTCCATGGTAAAAATACCCACTTTTGTCTCCTGACGAAAAGCTGTATTCAGAGCAATATTTAAAGCAAATGCCGATTTCCCCATTCCGGGTCTGGCAGCAATTACTATAAGTTGACCTGGCCGAAAGCTTCCAATAACTCTGTCAAGAGAATGAAATCCAGTAGTAACACCTATTCCTACTCCGCCCTTCTTCATGATCTCTTCTATTCTCTCGAGCACTTCAGTCATTCGGTCACTTGCTTTAACAAAACCCTGCACCTTCGAAGTCTCGGTAATCTTGAATATGTTGTTTTCCGCGTAATCGATCAGATCTTCTGTAGGCAAATCCCCTTCATAAGCCTTCTGAATGATCTTATTGGCAGTCAATATCAACTCTCTCAAAAGATACTTATCAGTTACAATTTTTACATGATAATCGAAATGGGCACCGCTGACCACATAATCGTATAACTCCGAAAGATAGTCTTTTCCTCCGGCTTTCTCTAATTGCCCGCTACTTTCGAGTTGATTCTGAAGCGTTATTGTGTCGATTGACATCTGGTTCTCAAACAGGCTTCTCATAGCACGAAAGATAACTCTATGTTGAGGCTTGTTGAAATATTCCTCTTTTATCTGAACGACACTCTTGGCTACGGTAGTATAGTCATTCATAATTGCAGATAGAACTGCTGCTTCAGCAGATTCGTCATAGGGTAAAGCTCTTGCAGAAGCGGAAGTCAAATCTGTCTTCTCTCTCAAAGTTGTTCTCCTTTACGTTCCTGAGTTAAAATCTTACCTATGGTTAAAAATTCTATAAATGCTACCGGATATCTGGTCTTTCTTAATTATCCAGACAATAGTTTCACTGTAATTACAGAGCATGAGAATGATGACTGTAATTACTCCTCATTAATACTATTATAGATATCGCGTATCTTTTGTAAATCTTTCCAGGATTCTTTTTTCAGCGATGCATTGTATATGAGTGCTGCAGGATGATAAGTGATGTAAGTCTCTATACCTTCATAATTGAAACGTTTCTGTCTTAAGACTGTCATAGGTTCATTTACGTTGAAGAGTGTTACAGCTGCAACTTTTCCGAGTAATACAATGATCCTGGGAGCGATGATCTTAATCTGTTCTTTAAGGTATGGAAGGCACTGATTTACCTCATCAGGAGCAGGATTTCTGTTACCTGGCGGTTGGCATTTCACGACATTGGTTATATAAACTTCAGATCTTTGTAGATTTATAGCCAGCAGCATCTTGGTCAGCAACTGTCCAGCTTTACCGACAAACGGTATACCCTGTTTATTCTCTTCTGAACCGGGACCTTCTCCTATAAGCATCAATTTAGCATCGGGGTTTCCAGCACCATAAACAAAGTGAATCCTGTTTTTGTGCAGAGGACAATTTTGACAGTCAGTATAACTCTTTTGTCTATTTGTTAAAAGTTCAGCCTTATCTTTCGAAGCGACTTCATATTCGGGTAGATAGAGCTCATCTATCCCCGAGTTTTCCATTAATTCCAAATACTGCTGTAGCGATTTCAACGTCATCAATCAATTATTCTTCATCCATATCTATCTCTTCCTCCTGCTCAATTATGAAGTCAGGTATCTGATTTTTTGCTACATTTTCCATCGCAATTTCTGTAATCTTTTTGGGAAATGACTTCTTGATTGAGAAAGGAAGTGAGTTCAATCGATTAGCTTCCAGGTTGCAAAGCAGTAAAAACAGATAGTCCATGTTATTCTTCTCCAGAAAGGACTCAACTGTAGGTCTTTTTTCCATTAAGTTTTACCTCCATAAAACACTTCTATTGGTGAATAATAGCGGGTTACTCTATTCTCCTCCGCTTCAATTATTCGTTTAACTTCCTCTATCGCAACTTCCAGATTATCATTGATAACCAGGTAGTCGTATTCTCTGAGGCTTTTCAATTCTTGACGGGCATTTTTCAGTCTCAGGGATATCGTCTCTTCACTGTCAGTCCCTCTTTCTCTTAATCTCTTTTCAAGAGTCTTCATGTCTGGTGGCAACAGAAATATCGTTACAACTTCTATATTGCTTTTAACGATTGTTTCTGCCCCCTGTGGGTCAATATCCATTATAACATGATAATTATGAGCAAATCTGTCAAGAATAAACGATCTGGAAGTACCGTACCAGTTGCTGTGAACTCTTGCATACTCCAGAAAATCATTCTCTTTAATCAATTGCTCAAAACGATCCTCACTGACGAAAAAATAGTCTTTCCCATCAACTTCATTTGCTCTGGGGGATCTTGTAGTGTAGGATACTGAATATGCAACTCCTGGCATTCTTGCCAGAACCGCTTTTCGAATAGTAGTCTTACCCCCTCCTGAGGGAGCTGATAGCACTATCAAAAAGCTCTTTGTTTTGAATTCAGTATTTTTCATCTGCTATTTATTCGCTGAATTGCTTACGGTATTCTCCGGCAGAGAGCAATGTTTCGATCTCATCAGGATTTGATAGCCTTAGTTTCAATAACCATCCCTGTTCATATGGAGATTCATTAACCAGTGATACATTGTCCAGGACATCATCATTGACTTTGAGTATTTCACCACTGACAGGTGTTACAAAATCTACTACAGCTTTTGCTGATTCGATAGAACCGATCTCTTCTCCGGCAGATACGTTACTCCCTATTTCGGGAAGATCAATATAAACGATATCACCTAATTCTTTCTGTGCATAATCACTAATTCCCACATATGCCACATCTTTCTCTACTTTTACCCATTCATGAGTCTCGGAATAATACAGATCGTCCATTATCTTCATTATTACCTCCATGTTTTTCTGTTTTTATACCACTGAAGTATGCATTTTATTTTCGCCTTATGTGTCAAGCAAATCATTGCTCAAGGCAAATCTCTTTTTGCTATATGCTACTAAAGATATCTTTCCTCTCAGATTTCGATAGTGTTTCAGTAACAAATTTTTCCTGCTTGTGGCTGCAATATTTGGCGAAGTAAAGGGAGTGCTCAAGTAAAGCCCTGCAAAACTG
>Ga0334901_1003484_pt1 | contig 11809 bp, 9 predicted proteins | sample GraSluR3_MG_3_FD_207216 | JGI IMG/M metagenome (GOLD analysis project Ga0334901, IMG submission 207216) | Sludge microbial communities from methane-producing bioreactor in Wageningen University, Netherlands - Granular Sludge_15_08-R3 | ecosystem: Engineered > Bioreactor > Anaerobic > Unclassified...
GTATAAGCGCAAACGATGGAAAGGATGGAGAAGCGACCTCTACTTTTACCATAAGTGTAACCGACGTAAACAGACCCCCTGTATTGGACATACCGGACCAGACAACAGATGAAGGCGAGACCCTCGTTCTCAACCTTCTTGACTACACGACAGACCCGGATACACTCGACACCTTCACATACACTCTAGTATCCGGAGTGGGAAACATAGCGGGATCTACTTACACCTACACAGCTACATGCACAGATGCCGGAACGAAGACGGTAATTGTTAGAGTAACGGACAATAAAGGTGGTACTGATGAATCGACATTCAGAATAACGATCAATAGAGTACCTGTGATCAACAAGTTGAGCGGCCCATCCGGAACGATAAACCAGAGTAGCGTCACTTTCAGCTGGGCCGGAGACGATTCCGACGGGAACATTACCTTATACGAGTACAGAAAAGACGAGGGAAGTTGGACTAACCACGGGCTTAACACGAGTTATACGTGGAATGGTTACTCGGAGGGAGAACATACCTTCGATGTTAGGGCACAGGACAACAATGGGACTTTCTCTGAACCGGTTGAGTGGAGTTTCACCTTTTCTGCCAGTGAATCGCAGCTATCGGTTCTTAGGTCCTATTATTCTGTAGAAACCTTAGACCCACATATGTATATGTCTTTCTATGAAATTGAAGTCGTCAATAATGTGTATGACAACCTCATAATGTATGACAGAGAATCTCTTACAGACTTTCTTCCGATGATATCCACCGAAGTCCCTTCAGTTGACAACGGTCTTATAAGCCAAAATGGAGAAGTATACACCTTCCCAATTAGGCAAGACGTAAAGTTTCACACGGGTAACGACTTAACGCCTGAAGACATAAAATACTCCTTTGAAAGAGGTCTTCTCGCATATGGAGAAAATGCAAATTGGGTTGTAGTAGAAGCGTTGTCTGGTGGAAGGTTTTCATCCCTGGATGATTGGTTCAGAGATTATTCTAATATGACGATCTCCGAAGCTCTCGATTCATCTGGAGAACCTGTATCGGCTTTTGCTAGGCAGAAACTCATCGGCTTTTACGAAGATGTAGTAGGTAAGATTATCACCACTGAAGGTGAAAACATAGTCTTCAATCTTGGAAAGTCTTTTGCTCCGTTTCTAAGCATAATAGTTCACTTCAGTCCCGCTGGTGCCATTATCGACTCGAAATGGGCAAAGAATAACGGAGCGTGGGATGGCAACGCTGACAGCTGGTGGCGATGGTATTCGGAATTGGCAGTTTCACCCTTATCATTAGCTGAAGCCGGATCGGGACCATACAAACTCGTCACATGGAACCAACAGGGAGAGGGAATAGTTCTGGAGAGTTTTGAAGACTATTGGAGAGGGAGCCCATCAATAGACCGGGTAATAATCAGGAGCGAACTCGATCACAACAAAAGGAAGAACGAGTTGTCAGAGGGTACTGCAGATATAGTAGACATTGGGCTTGCGGAGGCGCTCGAGCTTCAGGCGGAAGGAAAGTGCAAAGTAGAAATATATCCACGTACTACGGTAAGCGAGATCATATTCAACAGGGAAGTAAATGACTCCAGTCCTTATATTGGGAGCGGCAAGCTAGATGGAAATGGAATTCCACCGGATTTCTTCTCGGATATCAACATCCGAAAAGCCTTCTCTTATGCATACGATGGAGTTACATTTATTGATTATGTACTCGATGGTATGGGAGAAATGATCCCCACGGCTCTACCTAGAGGATTTCTAGGGTACGATGAAACGCTCCCCCTTGCAGAATTCAATCTTTCGAAGGCAGTACAGGAGTTCAAACTAGCTTTTGGCGGGGAAGTGTGGGAAAAGGGATTCAAGATGCAGCTGGTTTATAACAGCGGAAACGACGTTCGAAAGAACGCGATGGAAATGCTCGCCTACTACATAGGAGAGCTCAACCCTTTGTTCAGTATAGAAACTGTCTCATTACAATTTCCAACTTTTGTAAATGCACTACAAAGCGGTTGGATTCCGGTAGTTATGGCAAGTTGGATGCACGATTACTGTGACCCCGACAATTATGTAGTTCCTTTCTACTCAAGTCAGGGTACATACGCCATACGTCGAGGGCAGACCTATCGAGAATGGGCTGCAGCCAATGTGGATGAGGATATTGACGCGGCCAGGTCAACAGTGGATATCTCTGTTAGAGAAGAACTTTACAGAGAAATACAGGAGAAGATAATTGAAGCTGTTGTTGGAATACCGATGTATTTGATGCATAGCTATCACGTCCGCTCAACAAGAGTCAGCGGATGGTTTCCTAACCAGGCGCGTTTCGGAGATTACTACTACGATCTTTCCAAGTGATCTCCTGAACAATCATGGCCGATAAGATACGTTGTGCAGAACCTAGCGGCTCCTCACGTGGTTATTAAGTAACGTGAGAAGATAGATCGAATTCGGGGTGAGCGAATGAAAAGAGGTATTGTACTAGCTATTATCAGGTCTTGTATTTGATTTCTCCGGTTGCGATGCTTTACAGCGTTTTCTGTCACCAGAACCGGCCAAGACAATTGTGGAAGAAGAAGCAGGAAAATTCATGATCTCAAAAGTTGGTGGGCCATCTGGAAAAACAGATGAAGAAACAGCAGTTTTCAGCTGGACCATGAAAGGCATGGGCATGCAAGTCGTTAATTACCAGTTTAGAGCAGACTATGGAGACTAGACAGGTTTTGGGCTGGAAGCAGAATATGCTTGGGCAACATATTCAAGAGGACCACACAACTTCGAAGTGAGGGCACAGGATAGCGAGTGAGCGTATTCACATATACACTGATCTGGAAATTCACATATGGTGTGAAATTCCCAGTAGTGTTCACTTCTGCAGGACAAAGGAGGTTAAAACATGAAAAGTAGACTGTTAGGAGTTTGTTTACTCGTGGCGCTAACAACTGGAATCTTTTTATTGACAGGATGTCCCCCGCGTCAAAACAGGCCTCCCACAGTGACTAAGTTGAGCGGTCCATCCGGAACGATAAACCAGAGTAGCGTCACTTTTAGCTGGGCTGGAGACGATTCCGACGGGAACATTACCTTATACGAGTACAGAAAAGACGAGGGAAGTTGGACTAATCACGAGCTTAACACGAGTTATACGTGGAATGGTTACTCGGAGGGAGAACATACCTTCGATGTTAGGGCACAGGACAACAAAGGGACTTACTCCGAGCCGGTTAGTTGGAGCTTTGCGTACGCTGCTGAAAAGGTTATCAAATCGAGAGGGCCGTCAGGAAGCATAGCAACTGATAACAGCGTTTTCGAATGGCAAGAAGCTGGATTTGCGGGTCAAGAAGTAGAGATAGTCAAATACGAATACAGAAAAGACGGTGGCATCTGGACAAACCACGGACTTAATACGAGCTATACGTGGAATGGTTACTCTAAAGGAGAACATACCTTCGAAGTCAGGGCACAGGATAACGGAGGATTTTACTCTAATACAATCAGATGGGACTTCGTTTATCTTCGCTCGGAAAATCATGGAGGGACACTAAAACTATTTGGCAGAAACTGGCCTGCAACACTAAACCCATTGTGGGCTCAGGAAACCAGCTCAACCGATGTAATTAAGCTCAACCACATGTCTCTTCTCAGAGCCGACACTGGTGGTCTGCTTACTATTGCCGGGCTTGCCTCGGAATGGTGGTTTGCTGACGGTGGTAAAACTGCAAACTTCAGGGTTAGAGAATCGCTACAATGGTCTGATGGAATCCCTTTTACGATCGAAGATGTCAGATGGACCTTTGAGGACGTTGCGTTTTTGGAGGAAAACACGGCGAACGGCAATGCCACATTTAAAGACTCTGCCGGTTACCTTCCAACAGTGAGCGTAAATGGCGATGTGATATCCTTTACCTGGACAGAACCCAATGTTTGGTGTTATAAGGCTGTTGGAATGACATCGATACTGCCCAAGCACATATTGAAGGAAGCAGTAGAAGAGGGGCGGATAGCCGAGGTCTGGCGTGTCACAGAATTTAATGAAGTCGTTGGCATGGGTCCTTTCTTGGTTTGTGAGTTAATCGAAGGAGTAAGAATAAGGCTCTCAAGGAACCCATACTATTTCGAGTATGAACCGGGGGGTGCCAGGCTTCCTTATCTCGATAACGTTGAGTTCAAATTCAGCAACGTTGAACCTCAACTTCTCTTCGAAGCAGGGGAGATAGATGTTATTTCTCCTAACGTAAATGCTTGGCAGAGAATAGTGGATCAGGCGGAAGAAAAAGGTTGGATTTATGGGCAGGGAGGCCCTGATCTTGGTTCAGAATTCATTACCTTCAATTTCAACAACCCAGACCCTGCCAAAAGGGATTGGTTCAGGAACTCTTCTTTCAGAAGGGCGTTCCAGTATGCTATGAATAAAGATGCCATAATCGCGGGACCTTTCAATGGTCTGGGCACCGCAATATACGGACCTGTTAGTCCTTCTTCGGGCTTCTTCAATCCAGAGACTCTTGAGGCTTTTCCTTACAAATACTCAATAACAAGAGCAAGGTTAGAATTGAAGAGGGGTGGTTTCGATTGGGACGATGACGGTAATCTTATTGACTCTGAAGGCACAAGAGTTGAATTTGATCTTTACACCAACGAGAATAGAGCATTTATTTGCAATATAATCGTGGATAGCGCCGAGAAACTCGGTATGCAAATAAACCTCGTTCTTACGGATTTCAACAATCTGGTGAGCAGACTTTTGATTCCTGATTACGATGCGGTTTTGATTAGTCTTACGGGTTCCGTCGATCCGGGTTCCGGTTGGAATGTATGGAGGATGGATGGAGGTATGCATTTCTTTAATTTCACTCCAGAGACGAGACCTGGTGTTGTAGATCCGGATATTTATGAGTCTTTTGACTGGGAAAACCGTATCCACGAGATATTTGTCAAACAGACTGCTGAGATGGATAAACAGAAGAGGTGGGATCTTTTCGCAGAATTTCAAATGCTTGTTGTTGAGTATCAGCCTTTAGTATATACCATCACGCAAAATTTCCTTTATGCCCACAAGAAAACAGTACACCTGGCAAACCCTTCTCCCAGCCCTGCTGCTGGTTTTTTATGGGGGATCGAAAGTTTGTGGAAAGATTAAGCGCTTCTACTGCCTTTTTTACGAGAAACCGCGTGTCTCTTGGATACGTTTCGAACTCCATCCTTGCTGTTGTTGACTGTTCTGGTTTGCAAGGAAGACTGAGAGAAGATCTGTTTATGAACAGTAGAGATAGAGTGAGAAGCGGTGAATTCGAAAATGCAATTGAGAGACAGCTTGAGGATCTTCTTAGAACGCATGAAGGTCTGAGGCAACTGAATGAAAAGAGGCGGAGAGAGAAGATCGAAGGCAGATTACAGGACTCTAGACCACTTAAGGAGATTCTTCAAGACATTTTGAAGAAGTCGCCTACGTTATCACGCCTATTTATCGAGGGCAAGCAGTTGCATAATCCTTTCAAAGCAGCATCGATAGCGAGTGAACCGGAGTTTCATGGAAAGCGGTTCCCTACTTTCTTCACTCTTATTGGAAAGTTAAGTGAAGACCAACCAAAGCAATGCCCTATCAACAATTCATATTTCAGGGTGAAATTCACAACAGATGCAGAAAATGACTATTTCTATCGAGTGAATGACTCAGGCCACTTTGAGTTGATCTCTCCAGATGTTGAAATAGAGGATTACTTTGTTAATTTGTGGAACGGTACCGCAAACCTTAATGTAAGAGTTCCAGAGGATGCAGAAGTAGGAGAGCTAATTGAATACAACTCCAGAGTATCTGATATCCGTGAAACCGAGATCTTTGAATCGAGATTCTTCGTTCTGATAACTGAAGCGGAGAAGAAGACTTCCGGCGAACAAGGAGAGCGAAAGAAACCGGCTTCTAAGGATCCGGGAGATGATACTCATGGGCTTCACGGGTTGAATCTACCTAATGTGATCAGGGTTTACGAGAACGAATGGGACAGATACGGGTTCGACAGGTATGATGCGCTTCACATATCTAAAGCATCTGAGGATAATTACGACTTCTTTGTCAATGTTGATAACTGGCATCTCAAGACAGAACAAAAGGGCAAGACCAAAACAGATCCTAGAATTCTTGAAGCGAGGTACATGTATGGACACGTAATCATTGCTCTTGCACTTATTACAGACCACAAAGAGGGCGAAGAGCAAATTGCGACGATTGAGGAGTTGGTTCAGAAGGTTTCAAGGGCAATTTCGCCTTTCATTCTTCCAATGGTCGAGGAGCTCGGTTCACTTGAACTAGAAGATGTTGCACTAGATACCTTTGAGGGAGATTCGTCACACGAAGAGCCGGAAGTAGGAACTTCGATCAATCGGAAGAGTGCAGTTAAGAAAGCAGGAGATCAACAATACACATTATGGAGGAATCAATGAGCATAATTTCAGGCGAAAAACTTCCTTCGGAGAAGATATTCCGAAAAAGTTGGAATGGTGAAATGCAGTCACAGATTCCCTTTTTTGGTTTGGAAGTGGATACAAAACGGCGTCCTTTATGAGTACGGATATTATCTTGTAAATGTCGATCATTCGAAAAACAACACTTTCCTTTCTCGAAGAAGAAGTGGAGAATTTCCTGTTTTGCTGAATGGACAAATTTGAGAGTTACTTTCTACGAAATCCAAATCAACAGCGAGGCGAGGTGAAAAACCCGTGGACGTTCTAGCTTTGACAGATGTTGAATGGTTCAAATATCTAAGAGAATGGCAACCGCCTTTGATAAATTTCTGGACACCGACAAAGTGCTTGGTCAACGAAATGGACCTCTAGGATTTATTCCATTGATTGAATTGAGAGGCGACAATTCCCAACAATCTCTTACTACCTATGAGTATTGAACAACTATCTATTCAAAGTCGCAACAGAGGAAAGATGTGAAACATATGTAATCACTTGAATATATGGACACATATGGACATAACTATTGACTTTAATTGATTGAAGAGGTATACTCTCTATGAAAGATGAAGAAAAGATTCTTGAGAACCTGAGAAAGATCGGTTTGCATTTTGATAACGTTGAGAAGTTTTCATCAGCTCTGAGGAAAGGGATAGATTACAGTGAGCCGAAGTTCTTCTCTCATACGATGTTTAAGAAGAATTTCAAGGATCAATCTACAAGAGAGTTCAAACTGGAGATACTCGGGATAATACTTGGCTTGATGAATGATCCGAGAATGGGCGAAATGAAAACTGGTCCTCTCAAGGGACTGCGTTCTATAGAGTTGAAGACAGTTTCCCGTGGCAGGTTAGTGTATTCATATTTCAATAGGTCAAACACTATACACCTGATATATGTTGGTTCCCACGGAGGACTTGGGTCGAAATATGAGGTTCTGCAGAAGAATCTCGGGAAAAAACTGTCTTTGTTCAACAGAGAGGGTGATTGAAGTGATTATGTTTGACAGAATCTGGGAAATGCTTGAGAGCATCAGTGCCGGAGAGAGAAGAAAGGCATTCGATGCAATCATTGAGTTGCTCTCATTTTCGAAAGACGAAGAGATGCTCCAACTTAGAGATGACTTGGTAGCCTTTGAGGACGACATTACTGACGAATCGGAGGATCCGATAAAGTCGCTTCTCGAAAACACCTATACGAAGAAGGAAGCTGCCGAAGCGCTTCAAGTAAGTGAGAAAACGATTCAAAGAGCGGTCTCTGAAGGCTTGATTATGCCGATCAATCCCGGTAAAAAACCGCTCAGGTTTTCGGTCGATGATTTGAGAATACTTTATGGCAATCCGATTGATAAGGAGAGCAAAGGGTTAATTAGACAGTATTGGGTTAACGCAAATTCATTGGCTCAGGTTTTTTTCTCTTCCTATGACCAGGTTCTTGCAGAGTTTGAACATTTGGAAGAGAAAGCTAACGGAGTTGTAAATATGGGTGATCTTTGTTTCGCAAGTCCTCAAGAAGATGCTTATTGCTTCTCGCTTAACGGGGGTGTCAGGTGAAACCGAAAATCGCAGGTTTTCAATTAGTATCTCATACAATAAGAAGCCTCAGCTTCGAGATAAGGGGCGAGCTTAAAGAAGTCTCTTTGAAACCTGATTTGGATCTGATTCCGAAATATGAAATCCGCAGAAAGGACGAGAGATTAAGTGGTGAGCTGTGTCTTGACATATCTTATAATCTTAAGTCCGGAAAGAAGATTATTATAGCTTTTAAGGCGATAATTACAGGGCTGTTTGTTTCAACAAGAAACATGCAAGAAGAAGAATTCGAGAGGTTTATCAAGTATTCAGGAACACCAATGCTTATTCAAATGGCGAGGGGTCTCCTAATATCAATCTCTGCAGAAGCGGGATTGACTCCGCCGATAATCATACCGATGATAAACTCAACCACATGCTTTGAAGAGAAATGATTCTTAGAACCTACAGGTGCCATTTCACTTTTCTGGATCGATGCGATGATTATTAACAGCCTCTGTGTGGCGAAGCGCATTCATTCGTGGCTGACTTCTTTCTGTGAAATGATTGGGAACAAAAACGTCGTCCTCTAAAAAGCATCGGTCAGAACCCGAAGACCACGAACCACAAAAGGAATTACAATCTCAAATGCAGTCACTTGCGGAAGTTGCAGAAAGCGGAGACTATGCAATGATCTTGTCTGTAGAGGAGAAAAGAAGCATATCAAGTGCATTTTGGACATGACCTCAAGAAGCGAGAGAGACTGGAGAGATGCCTTTTCGTGAGCGGAGCGAACTCTCGATGCTCTTTCTCTCGTGTTTTGCCAACGATACCCTGAAACTTCGTGGCCGCTCTGAAGAATCGGAAAGTAGCCTCTATCCGAGAGGTTTAGACCTGTCCAGTCCCTCTGAACGGTATAGTGGTCTCCGTTGGCTTCGATATACATAGCCAGACCTTCATAACTTTCGATGAAGATCATCAAGAGAGGCTTAATCTTCAACCAGTCGCCGGAAAGCACTTCCTGTGTATTTGCCAGAACCCTTAGGGCGGCCATTATTCCATCCACTCTCTCTTCAAATGATGAGATCAGCGGGTTTAGAATATTGGAAGTGTTTCCATCGGCAGTTATTTCAATGTCTCCTGCTTGATCTGCGGACAGAATTGAGTCGGCGTCTTTGCTAATCTCGATCATGCCTGTCGAGAGCAGAAATGTGCAAACATATAGCAATTAAACCAAAAGAAACGACTTTTGGTTCATTCTTCCCCGCTTTATTATTCATTTGATCAAACAGCTGAATTATATCCCGAGCGTCAGTCGTTACCGCCATGCCAGACCGGGAGTATCCCTTTAACGAGTAGAATTCCGGTACGATCTTAGGAAATCCTTGAGATACTTGTCGAGAGAGCTTGGCACCAGCCAGACTCTCCCTCGACACAGTATTCAGGTCAACACATGGCACGAAATTGCATTGTAGCTATCAGAATGAGATCAAGAAACGATGGAGGAATGGGAATGAAGAGAGGGTTTTCGCTTGTTGAGTTGCTCATAGTGCTTGCCGTTATTGCATCAATCATTGCCGTCTCTACACCTCTTGCCCTTAACGCTATAAGGAAGGCCAGGGCAACTGCCGTCGCTTCAGACTTCAAGACTCTATCGAGTGCTATTTCTTCTTCAATATATCTCGGTGATGGATTACCATCGTCGGTCGACAGTCTCGGAAGAAATGTTAGCAGCGATTACGGAGTTGCCTGGAGCGATAATGAAGGCGTCTATGACTTCGTTATATTCACCAATAAAGAAGTGGATACTTCTACACTCTACACACTGCTTACAAATACGGGTTCTGGCTTTCCGGCTGGAGAGTACGAATTCCTCCCCGGAGGAGCTGCCAGTTCTGAGAACTCAAAGGCCTATTACCACGTCTATCTTGACGGGAGCGGTAATCAGACGGTTTCTTCGGGTCTGAATTTATCCTTTACGGGTCTGAATAGATTACCGTTCGTTCACTCAACAGGGACATGGAACGTTGTTACTTCTGGAATAATGAGTAATCCTGGAGATAAAAAGCAGAGCCGTGGTATTCTTGATGTTGACGAAAACTGGAAGGACTACGACATAACTGTAAACTTGTACTATACAGGGCAAACTTCTGAAAGTCAGAAAGGCGGTTATGCAGTTTTCTTTCGAGCTACCGGAGAAGACGCTAATTCGAACCTCTCTGCCTATGCTTTCAAATTCGATGTGACAAAGGGGAATTTCGAATTCTCAAGATTCTCCGGATACAATGAGGAGGTCATCGCTAGCTCAAAAATTGACTCGAGCGATATCGCAAGTGATGGCGATCATACAATAGAAATTTTGGCAAGAGGCCAAAATTTCACCTTCAAATTCAACGGGGGCGTAGTACTCACAGCCACCGACAGCAGCGAAAGCAAACTTACTAATGGAAGAGTTGGGCTGAGAGCCTGGCATAATACCCGCGTCATTTTCAAAAACGTCACGATCAAGCCTTTTTAACAAACGCCTTTAGATCTAGCGGAGAAACTGGATTCTTTCCGCTTCAATGAAAAGCGAAATGCATTTCCATGAGAACTTTCAAAGACTCTGCAGGTTGTATTGTCTCAACAGTTGAGAGGTGTAAGATTCCTGTCGAGGCCTGAAAAGTTTGAAGACATTGATCTTTCTCTTGTTAGCTCTTCTGTTTGTGTGCTATTTTACTCTTGCAATGCCTTCGCTCGGTCTTATAAGCGCCCTAGCAAAGACTGAGTCGCTTTCGAATACGCCTCTGTTGGGCTTTGTCGGTATAGACGTTATCAGTCTCGACCTGAGGTGTAATCTGGGCCCGCTATTTGCCGGTCTTGCAACGCCCTTTATGATGTTCACGCTTCCGGAAGATACCGGTCTGGGATGCAACACGATACTACCGGGCATCGCCTGGTACGGCTACGTCGGAGCAAAAATCGGTTTTGACCTTATCTACATCCGGGGCGATGTCGCGCATACGCTGGCGCTGGGGCCTCAACAGCTCGGGTTCTCTCCATTGAGACTTGGCGTCGGGTTCGAGGCAGGCAGGATGTATTTCGAATTCAACATTGTCGTACCGTAGAAAATGGGACCTCGGAAACCGGTCAGTCCCTTCTTGCTAAGCCTTTGCTAATGACTGCTCTTCCCAGTTTACAGGGGCTTTAAGATCGACATGCTGATATAACTTCATGACGAATTTCTGGGCTAATTCGGAGGAAAAGGGACCATTGACGGAAAACGTTGTCTTCGTCAGCGATCAGCGGGTTCCCCGATTTTAAGCACACAGCGGCTCTTACATTCGAGATCCCGATCAGTTTCTTATCGGGATGACAGTCCTTCATGTCATCCTGGCACGCTACTGGCCAGGATCTCGTTCTTTGGTGCGAAAAATGCAAGCAGTTGCAAGTTCCATGTTGCAAGTTGCAAGTTGAATAAGAAAATGGTTGTCCGTTATCGGTTCACCGTTCTCCGATAGTATCGGAAGATCGGTTCCGGCGCGTTGCGCCCAAGTTCCTCGTTCCGGAGCTAGGAGCTTTGTTCTTGGTTAGTAAGAGCGGGAAGGTACGAGTTGAAGAGAGAGAAAGAGACAGAGGGCTGAGTTCTCGTCTTCTCGTGAGCGAAGCAAACGTCTCGACCAGCTCTGATAAACTAGATTTCGTCATTCTTTGCGTGATAGGGGTTCTAGCTCGGTTCTGTCTCTTTTTTTGTGTAAACCCCTTTTTTGTAATGGGTTTAAGAATCAGCTTATGTACTTAGCTAATCTTTCATACTTTATCACAAGTTGAGTTAGGATCTTTGACCATTCAAGGGTTCTT
>Ga0334901_1003489_pt1 | contig 11794 bp, 8 predicted proteins | sample GraSluR3_MG_3_FD_207216 | JGI IMG/M metagenome (GOLD analysis project Ga0334901, IMG submission 207216) | Sludge microbial communities from methane-producing bioreactor in Wageningen University, Netherlands - Granular Sludge_15_08-R3 | ecosystem: Engineered > Bioreactor > Anaerobic > Unclassified...
ACGAGGGCTTGAATCAAGCGGGGCACCTGCGTACCCCTCTCGTGGTGGTGCTGAACGACAACAACATGTCTATCAAGCACAACGTGGGCGCCATGAGCGGATACCTGAGTCGCCTGCGCACCGATCCCACCCTCTACAGACTCCGCAAGGATATCGAGCGCCGGGTCCAAAAGCTGCCCGCTATCGGGGCGCAGATGTATGCGGTCGGCGGCCAGCTCAAGGAGGGCATCAAGGCGGCCCTGGTGCCGGGGATGCTCTTTGAGGAGCTCGGGTTCACCTACATCGGGGTGGTTGACGGACACGACATCGAAGAGATGCGGGCCAATCTGCGACGGGCATTCGATATTGGCGGCCCTGTCCTGCTGCACGTACGCACCACCAAGGGAAAGGGATATGGTCCGGCAGAGACCAAGCCCGAGAAGTTCCATGGGTGTGGAGCCTTCTGTGTCCGCACCGGCACCCTCCAGAGTGGTGGTTCCGGTGCCATCTCCTACACGGAGGCTTTCGGTCGAGCCATGGTCGAGCTCGCCCGAAGAGACGACCGTGTCGTGGGTATCACTGCCGCCATGGCCGGAGGGACGGGCCTTGACCACCTGGAGGAAGCCCTACCGGATCGCTTCTTTGACGTGGGCATCGCCGAGGAGCACGCCGTCACCTTCGCTGCGGGGCTGGCCGCCGCTGGGCTCAGGCCCGTGGTAGCCATGTATTCCACCTTTCTGCAGCGGGCCTACGATCAGCTCATCCACGACGTGGCCCTGCAGGGTCTCCCGGTTGTGTTTGCGATCGACCGGGCCGGATTGGTGGGCGAAGACGGCCCCACCCACCACGGCAACCTCGATCTCTCCTTTCTCAGGGCGGTGCCCGGCCTCACCATCTTCTGCCCCAAGGACGAGGCGGAGCTGCAGTGTCTGTTGGCGACGGCCCTCGAGATGGATGGACCGTCGGCCATACGCTACCCCCGAGGTGCGGGCGTCGGGGTTCCGCTTCCCCCGACCATCAGTCCGCTGCGCGGCCCGGGCATTGAGGTGCTCAAAGAGGGCCGCGGCGTGCTCGTCGTCGCCTGCGGCACCGGCGTGGCGAAGGCACTCGGGGCGGCGACTCTCGTGGCCGAAGAGGGCATGGAGGTGACGGTCGCCAACGCGCGTATTCTGAAACCCCTCGACTCAGACGCCATCATCCAGCTGGCCTCGGCTCACGAAGGGGTGGTGACCGTGGAGGAGAACAGCATTGTCGGAGGTTTGGGTGCGGCGGTGCTCGAGGTGCTTTCCGACGCGGGTCTCAACCTGTCTGTGGCCCGGGTGGGACTTCCCGACGCGTTCGTCGAGCACGGGCGGGTGGACGTCCTGCACGAGCAGGTGGGTTTCACGAGCGCTGCCGTGGCCGAACAGATTCGTCGTGTAGTCGAGGAGGGACGGCCTTGTGCCGGTGATCTGCGCCCTATGGCGATGCCCTCCTCTGGGTCGATGTCATAGCCTCATCGTATTGCTCGCTGGCGTGGCTTCCCGAAGTAGACTCGATGAGTTGATCGTCTCGCTCGACCTGGCGCCCACGCGCAGCCAGGCCCGGGCTCTCATCATGGCCGGTAGGGTAGAGGTTGACGGGCTGGTGCTGGACAAAGCGGGCACCCAGGTGCGTCAAGGAGCTACCGTCCGGGTGAAGAGCGGTCCCCGCTTCGTCTCCCGTGGCGGAGACAAACTCGCCCACGCTCTCACCGTGTTCGGCCTGGATGTAGGAGGGGTGAACGCCCTCGATGTGGGAGCGAGTACGGGAGGATTCACCGACTGCCTCCTGCAGGCCGGAGCGTTGCACGTCGTCGCTCTCGACGTCGGCAAAGGGCAGATCCATGCGCGACTCAGGGACGATCCCCGTGTTACCGTCATAGAGGCGATGAATGCGCGTTACCTCGCCGAAGACGCCCTTCCCTACCGGCCTGACTTCCTCACCGTGGATGTGTCGTTCATCTCTCTGCGTACGGTGTTGCCGGCATTGGATGGCATACGTGCCCCGCGGTTCCGGGCGCTCCTGCTGGTCAAGCCCCAGTTCGAAGCCGGCCGGCACCTCGTCGGTAAGAAGGGAGTCGTGCGCCGGCCCACCGTTCACCGGGAAGTACTCCTGCGCCTGACCGGCTTTGTGGCCGATACCCTGGGCTGGGAGGTACACGGCCTCACGGACTCCGGTCTGCCGGGGCCCGCAGGCAACAGGGAGTTCTTCATCTGGGCTGCACAAGGTAGTGGCGGAGGCGTTTCGCCTGATACTCTTGCGGGCATGGTTCAGGCGGTAGTCGACGGTGAAGCAGGCGGCACATGAAAGCGAGGCACATGCGGGGCACGGCGGGGGCAAGGGGGCGCAGACGGTGAAGGAACGGGTCACGTGCGCGGCGCTCATGACTCATCTGGTGCCTGCTGTTTCGCACGATTCGGTCGGGCGAGTCATGAAGGTCTTGGCTGAGCGCGGGGTGAATGTCCTCGTCCCGAAGAGCGAGATCGACAAGCATGGCCCGGTGTTTCTACCGTATGGGTCGCTTGTCGAAGCTGTGGGTGTATCTGAAGTGGGCCGGGCGGAAGTCTGCCTGGTATTGGGAGGGGACGGCACCATGTTGCGGGCCCTCCGGGTGTTTGGGCCTCATCAGGTACCGGTTGCAGGTGCGAATCTGGGCCGAGTGAGCTTCTTTGCCACCATAGAGCCACTGCACGTGGAGCAGGGGGTGGAACGGGTACTCGAAGGCGAGTACCGGATATGTGAGCTTCCTGCCTTGGATGTGGAGAAGCAGGGGCGTCGCTTCAGTGCCTGTAACGATGTAGTTGTGAGCCGGGCCTCAGGAGCCACCGTGGCGGAGTTGTCATACAGCATCGGGGACGTTCAGTTCCCCACGGTTCGCTGCGACGGTCTCATCGCTGCCACCCCTGCAGGCTCCTCGGCCTACAACCTCTCGGCCGGTGGTCCTTTCCTGGGCCTGGGATTGGAAGGGTTCGCCGTCTCGTACATATCGCCACACAGCCTCTCCACCCGTCCCCTCGTCGCCGCTCTGGGCGACCCGTTCTTGATAGAGAACCGCTCCCTCCGCGAGGTGGCCGAGCTGTTGGTGGACGGCGAGCAGGTGGGTCATCTCTCCCCTGGTGGCTCCCTGGCTGTCACGATGCGAAGGGGAGCGGCTCTTCTGGCCCTCCTGCCCGGCACCAGCCTGTATCGCAACTTCCGTGATCGCTTCGTGGGTGGAGCAGGGGCCGGAAGGGAAGGATGACGGCCCCCCGGCCGGCGTAGGTGGACAAAGGAGCAGTGGGTGCTTGCCTCGCTCAGCATACGTAACTTCGTGCTCATCGAAGATGTGGCGGCAGAGTTCAAGCCGGGTCTCACGGTGCTCACGGGGGAGACGGGAGCGGGCAAGACCTTGCTCACCCGGGCTCTGGGGCTGCTCATGGGAGAGCGGGCCCCCGAGGGCTTGGTGGGTGCCGGGGGGGAGGACGCCCTGCTCGAGGCCGTGTTCGAATTGTCGGAGGGTGACACCCTTCGTGTACCTGCCGACCTGGCCGACATGGCCGGGGTCGGGGCGGGAGATGTCGTGGTGTCACGCCGGTTGTCCCGTTCAGGACGCAACCGCTGTTTCGTGAACGGAGTCACCGTGCCCCTCGGTCGACTGGAAGCCGCCCTCTCGGGTTTGATCGCCTTCTCGGGGCAGCATGAGCACCGGCGCCTGTTGCATGCACACTACCAACGCGACGTGCTCGACGCCTTTGCTGGGATAGAGGAGCCGGTGAACGAGCACCGCGCGCTCTATCGACAGACCATCGAAGCCGGGCGCCGTCTCGAAGAAGCGAGGGCCCACAGCGAGGAGCGGGCCCGGGAGTACGAGCTGCTCAGGTTTCAGGAGTCCGAACTCGTCGAAGCTGCTCTCTCTGTGGGGGAGGAGGGGGCCCTCCTTGCCGAGCAGCGAATGTTGGCGAGTGCAGAGGAGATGAAGTCCGGGCTGGCAGCGGCCGCGCGTGTCCTCAATGCGGCGGAAGCGGATGCGGCGGAGGGAGAAGACTGTCTCGCGCTGGTTGCCAAGGCGAAGGCGTGTGTGTCCAGTTTCGAAGGTATGGATGCGGCACTCGATGGGCATATCGCCGGACTCATGGACATCTACTACCGTATCCCCGAGATCGCCCGGGCTCTGCGCCGCTATGCGGAAGGAATCGTGGTTGATCCCGGGCGTCTCGCCGAGGTGGAGGCACGGCTACGCGTATGCACGGATCTGGGCCGCAAGTACGGAGGGTCGACTGAGGCGGCGGTCGGCTTCCTCGCCACCGTGCAGGAGCGTCTGGAGCTGCTTCGCGGGGAAACCGGCGACCTCAGGCGTGTGGAGACGGAGTACGCCACCGGAAGAGAGCGTTGCCTGCTTCTGGCCCGCGCCTTGAGCGACCGCCGACACGAAGCAGCCGCGGGGCTGGAGCGCGCGATTCAGGAAGAGCTGGCCGATCTCGACATGGGAAAGAGCCGGGTGGCCATCCGTGTCACGACCGGGAGTGACTGGCAGGGGCTCAGTGAGTGCGGAGCCGACACGGTGGAATTTCTCCTCGAATCGGATCCGGCCATGCCACCCCGCCCGCTGGCGAAGGTCGCCTCGGGAGGTGAACTCTCGCGAACGCTGCTGGCAGTGAAGTGCGCTCTTCTCGGTGTGGAGGGACCGGAGACCCTGGTCTTCGACGAGGTCGACGCGGGCGTGGGTGGGATCACGGCACTGGCGGTGGGCCGGAAACTCAAGGAACTCGCCGAGGCCAACCAGGTCATCGTGGTCACCCACCTTCCGCAGGTGGCGGCTTTTGCTGATCACCACTATCGTGTGGAGAAGACCGCAGCGGCAACGGGTGCGGTGACCAAGCTGACCCTGCTCGCCGAGGGGCAGTCGGTCTCGGAGCTTTCCCGCATGATGGGAGGGAGGCCGGGCGATGAGGGAGCGCACGCGCACGCGCAGGCGCTCAAGGACAGGGCCGCATCCGGCTTGCTAGACTAGAGAGGGCGCCCTTGGCCTGACATCGTGACCCGGGGACGGCTCCAGCCGTACTGGTACACCGTGGAGAGAAGGTTGAGGGATGGCGAAGCACATTTTCATCACCGGCGGTGTGGTCTCCTCGTTGGGAAAGGGTATTACGGGCGCGTCTTTGGGCCGGTTGCTCAAGAGCCGTGGTCTTCGTGTGGTCATGCAGAAATTCGACCCCTACCTCAACGTCGACCCCGGCACCATGAGCCCCTTCCAGCACGGAGAAGTGTTCGTGACCGAAGACGGGGCGGAGACCGATCTCGACCTCGGTCACTACGAACGCTTTATCGACGAGAACCTCACGCGCGATGCCAACGTCACCTCGGGCTCTGTTTACTACAACGTGATCCGCAAGGAGCGTAGGGGGGACTACCTGGGGGGCACCGTCCAAGTCATTCCCCACATCACCAACGAGATCAAGGAGCGTATCGCCCGGGTGGCGCGCGATCCTCTGGTCGATGTGGTCATCACAGAGATCGGCGGTACGGTGGGCGACATCGAGAGCCTGCCCTTCTTGGAGGCCATCCGCCAGTTCCGTAACGACGTCGGCCGCACAAACGTGCTCTACATCCACGTCACACTCATCCCCTTCATCGGGGTCTCGGGTGAGCTGAAGACCAAGCCCACGCAGCACAGTGTGAATACGCTGCGTGGCATCGGTATCCAGCCCGATATCGTCGTGTGCCGCTCCGACAGGCCCATCAACCAGGAGCTCAAGGACAAGATAGCCCTGTTCACCGACGTGGAGCCGCGCGCGGTCATCTCTGCGGTTGACGCGGCGAACATCTACTTCGTCCCGCTCAGTCTACGGGATGAGGGCCTGGATCAGTTGGTCGTCAGCAAGTTGGGTATCGACGCCGGAGAACCCGACCTCACCGAGTGGAATCAACTCGCGAGCAGGATAGGGGAGCGTTCGGGGGTGGTGAGGATCGCCCTCGTGGGCAAGTACGTGCAACTGCAGGACGCCTACTTGAGCGTCGTCGAGGCACTCAGCCACGCAGCCGTTCACCAGGGCTGTGGCCTCGAGACGATGTGGGTGGACGCCGAGACCCTGAAGCCGGATGAGATCCGCGCCCGGCTCGAACTGGCCGACGGTATCCTGGTGCCGGGGGGTTTCGGCGTGCGGGGTATCGAGGGGAAGATCCTCGCCGTGGAGTACGCACGGGAAAACAAGGTGCCCTTCCTGGGCATCTGCCTTGGCCTGCAGGTTGCACTGGTCGAGTTTGCCCGGCACGTGGTCGGCATGGTGGGTGCCAACTCCTCCGAGTTCGATCCCTCCACCAACTACCCGGTCATCGATCTTCTGCCCGAGCAGAAGGATCTGGTCGACATGGGCGGCACCATGCGCCTGGGGTCGTCACCCACCAAGGTCGCTCCGGATACGAAAGCCTTCGCTGCGTATGGAGAAGAGGTCATCTACGAGCGCCACCGGCATCGTTACGAGGTCAACAACATCTTTCGCAGCCAGCTGCACGAAACCGGCCTCGTGGTGAGTGGTGTCACTCCCGACGACCGCTTGGTCGAGATCATCGAACTGCCGGACCACCCCTGGTTTCTCGCCTGCCAGTTCCACCCGGAGTTCAAGAGCCGTCCCACCAAGCCCCACCCCGTGTTCCGTGATTTCGTCGAGGCGGCCGTCAGCTGCTCGTGTGGCTCGGCTTCGCCCGCGGATGCGGCCCGGGTGGAGGAGAGAGAGGCCGGATGAGTGCGGGCGTGAAAGAGCCGCTGCCCGCTTTGCCTGATCCTCAGCCCCAGAGGTTGGCCGGCCTGTTCGCCGAGTTGGCCCGTTTGGTCACGCCCTCCAGGAAGGAGCGGCCGGTTGCCGACTTGGTGCTGAGTTTCCTGCGGTCACTGGGGTTGGCCCCCTGGGAGGACGACGCCGCCACGATGGTGAACGGCGTTGCCGGCAACGTTCTATGTTCCGTACCGGGGCAAGGCAATGCCGGCGGGGAAGACGGTATTCCCCGCCTGGCTCTCGGAGCCCACATGGACACGGTGGCTTGCTCCGGGGACATACACCCGGTGCTCGAGGACGGCGTGTTTCGTAGCAGTGCAGGTACCATTCTCGGCGCGGACGACAAGGCCGCAGTTGCCGTGCTGCTCCATGCCTCTGAGCTCCTCCTCGGTGCCGGTCTGACGGTCCCTCCCTACGAGCTCTTCTTCACCGTAGCCGAGGAAGTGGGTCTGCGGGGGGCCAAGGCCATGAAGCCTGGGGTGTTTCGCAGCCGGCGGGCGCTCGTACTCGACGCTTCGGGTCCGGTGGGAGGGGTCATCGTGCGGGCACCCGGCCAGAACACCATCTCCGCTCTCTTCACCGGCAGGGCGGCGCACGCCGGGGTGGAGCCGGAGAAGGGCATCAACGCCATCGCCGCAGCGGCCAGGGCAGTGGCCGACATGCCGCTGGGAAGGCTGGACGACGAAACCACCGCCAATATTGGCCTCATAAGTGGCGGCTCTGCCCGAAACATCGTGCCGGAGAGCTGTCGGGTCGAGGGCGAGGTGCGTAGCCACTCGGAAGAGAGACTCGCCGATGTCACGCAGCAGGTGATCGAGGCCTTGAACTGGGGCGCGGCCGTGGGCGGTACTGATATCGAGATAGACGTGAGCGAAGAGTACAGGGCCTATGCTCTCTCCCGGGAGTGCTCTGTGGTCAAGTTGGGCAGGCAGGCCCTTCAGGCGGCCTCTCTGGTCCCCCGCATCGAGTCGGCAGGCGGGGGCTCGGATGCGAGCATACTGAACGGATGGGGCGTGGAGACCGCCAACATGGCCATCGGCATGGAGGCGGTACATACGGCGGAGGAGCACGTGAGCCTCAAGGACATGGTCGCCCTCACCCGGGTGGTTATGGCGGCTATACTTCTCTCTGCCGATGAGGCGCCCTCGAAGGAGAGTTCTCGTGAAGGAAGCTGAGAAACCACGCGTGGTGGCACGACGGATTGCCTACAGCGGAGCCTACCTCGGCCTCCGGGTGGACGATGTGGTGATGCCCGACGGCTCGATGGTGGTCCGGGAAGTCGTGGATCACCCGGGGGCGGTCGTCATCGCTGCGCTCGACAAAGCGGGAAGAGTGGCTCTCGCCCGTCAATACCGACACGCAGTGGAAGACGACCTGCTCGAATTACCGGCGGGGGTCATCGATACCGGGGAACAACCCTCCGTGGCGGCGGCCAGAGAACTCCGGGAGGAAGCCGGCGTGGCCTGTGCCCGCCTCGACTCCCTGGGCAGCTTCTTCTCGTCACCGGGCTTTCTCCACGAGGAACTACACGCCTTCCTGGCGCGTGAGCTGGCGCATGTGGGAACCGATCCAGACGACGACGAAGATATCGAAATCGAATGGCACGACTTGGCCGGTCTCCTAGGCGAGCCCGGCCGGCTGCGCGATGCCAAGACGCTCGCCGCCCTGCTCTTGGTGGACGCCTTCCTACGCCGGGAGGAGACGAGCGGCGCCTGAGGTCTCCGGCCCGTGACCGGTTCACGGCCGGCTCGTGATACGTTCACGCGAGGCACCGCCCGCGTGACGGTGCCAAGACATGCTGCATACACTGGAAGCTACGTGAAAGGCTGAATGGACACTTCATGCGAATCGGAGTGCTGAAGGAGATAAAGCCGGAGGAGTACAGAGTGTCGCTCACGGCGGCAGGTGCGAGAGAGCTGACCTCCCGTGGCCACGATGTCTTCGTGGAGCAGGGCGCAGGCCTCGGCTCGAACATCAGAGATGAGGACTTTGCGGCATCAGGGGTAACCATCGTACCCGACGCCGCCGCCGTCTTCGAGGAAGCGAAGCTCCTGCTCAAGGTCAAGGAGCCGCTGCGCGAGGAGTACGAACGTCTGCGGCCGCACCATGTCCTCTTCACGTATCTGCATCTCGCCCCCGACACGGTGCTCACCCAGGCCCTCGTGGACAGCGGCGCGGCCTGCGTGGCCTACGAGACTGTCCAGAACGACAACGGCCGCCTTCCTTTGTTGGCTCCCATGAGCGAGATTGCCGGACGCCTGGCCACCCAGGTGAGCGCGCAGTACCTGGAGCGCACCAACGGAGGCAAGGGCAAGCTCATCGGCGGCGCGACGGGCGTCGAGGCGGCGCGGGTCCTTGTCATGGGCGCCGGGGTCGCCGGTGGCAACGCAGCCGCCATTGCCGTGGGGATGAAGGCCAAGGTGAAGGTGCTCGACGTCAATATCGATCGCCTCGCGGAGCTCGAGATGGCCCTTCCTCACGTGGAGTGCCTCATGAGCAACCAGACCACCATAGAGGAGCAAGTAGCCAAGGCCGACGTTCTCATAGGGGCCGTCCTCGTGCCGGGGGCAAAGGCTCCAGCGCTGGTGTCGGAGGAGCTGGTCATGGCCATGGAACCCGGGTCGGTCATCGTGGACCTGAGCGTCGACCAGGGCGGGTGTGTGGCAACATCACATATGACCACCCACACCGACCCTGTGTATCTGCGAAACGGAGTGGTCCACTACTGTGTGGGCAACATGGCCGGAGTGGTCCCCGTCACCGCGACGGTGGCGCTCACCAACTCCACCCTTCCCTATGTCATGCGCGTCGCCGACCTGGGCCTCGAGCTGGCTGCCCGGTCGGGGGCCGCGCTTGCGCGTGGCATCAACGTCTATGAAGGCAAGGTGGCCAACGCCGCAGTGGCGGAAGCCACCGGGTTGCCCTACGTGCCCATCGAGAGTCTCCTGCCCATTGACTTCGGGTAGGGTGTTCTGTGGTGTCCGGCGGCGACCTTTCGGCCCTGCGTGAATACCTGGTGGCTCTCACCCTCGAACAGGGTCTGAGCCGTACCACTGTTGAGGCGTACCGCCGCGATCTGGGGCAAGTGAGCGCCTTCTTGGAGACGAGGGGGGTGGGGCTGGCGGAGGCGGGTGCCGATGATCTCAGGGATTTCATGGCGGCCCACGAGTGGCGGCCGGCCACCAGAGCGAGGAAGCTGGCCGCGCTGCGGTCCTTCTATCGGTTCCGGGCGCAGAACGGTCTTTGCAGTACGGATCCCACTCTACGGCTGGCCTCGCCGCGATCGGAGACTCGGCTTCCCCGGCCGCTCACCGTGCAGGAGGTGAGCGACATGATGCTGCTGACCCCTGCCACACCTCTCGGCCTCCGTGATCGGGCGGCGCTCGAGATGCTCTACGGGGCCGGCTTGAGGGCCTCGGAGGCGGTATCGGTCCGCCTGCAGGATATCGATGCTGAGATCGGGTTTGTTCGGGTGATTGGAAAGGGGAACAAGGAACGCGTGGTGCCGCTGGGGCGGGAGGCCCTCAATGCCTTGGAGACCTACCAGGGCCGCGGACGTCCCCAGCTGGGTGTTCCCGGCACCTTGAAGCCGCCGTATGTACTCCTCAACGCACACGGCAGGCGGCTCTCCCGTCAGAGCCTGCACACCATCGTGAAGAAGTACGCCGCGCAACTGGGCCTCGCGGATGTCACCTCGACCCACACATTGCGCCACTCCTTTGCCACCCACCTTCTCGAGGGAGGGGCCGACTTGAGGGCCGTCCAGGAGATGCTGGGCCACGCCGACATCACGACCACCCAGGTCTACACCCAGCTCAGCAGGGCGCACCTCCGCCGCGTGTATGAGGATGCCCACCCCCGCGCCCGGGAGGGTTGAAGCGGTGCTCGGGAAAGGTCGGGTGGGCCGCTCCCCCTCCGAGAGCCGGGTGTTGTTCGTGATACTCGACGGCGTGGGCGTCGGTGCACTTCCGGATGCAGCACTCTACGGTGACGAGCAGACCAATACCCTGGGGCACGTCACCGGCACCGTGGCTGTGTCGCTACCCCGCCTCACCGGAATGGGTATCGGTCTGGTTGCCCCGCTGGCCGGGTGCCCACCGGTGGCCCACCCTACGTCGGTGGTGGGCCGCCTTGCAGAACGGTCACCGGGCAAAGACTCGACCACCGGCCACTGGGAACACATGGGACTGATACTCGAGCGGCCCTTCCCCACCTTCCCCGAAGGTTTCCCCGCGAGCTTCAGCGAAGGCTTGGAGCGGCTCACGGGGCGGCCCGTTCTCGGCAACAGAGTCGCCTCCGGCACCGATATCATGGAGGAGTTGGGGGTTCTGCACCTCCGTACGGGGGGGCCCATCGTCTACACCTCAGCCGACAGCGTATGCCAGATCGCGGCGCACGTGGAGGTCATTCCCCTGCAGGAGCTGTTCTCCATCTGTGAGACTGCGCGGGAGCTGCTCTCGGGAGCACACGCCGTGGGCCGCGTCATCGCCCGGCCGTTCGACGGTCCCCCCGGGGCCTTCAAACGCACGAAGGACCGCCGCGACTACTCGGTCGCTCCCCCGGGGCCGACGTATGTGGATGAACTGTCGGCTCGAGGCATTCCCGTGGTCGGCATCGGCAAGGTGGGCGACGTGTTTGCCGAGAGGGGCTTCACCAGCCTCCAGAAGACCGACTCCAACGCCGAGGGCATACGCGCGGCCGTCACCGCGCTTGCGGAGGCGCAGCAGGGGCTCATCTTCCTCAACCTGAACGACTTCGACACCATGCACGGCCATAGGCACGACGTGGAGGGCTTCGCCCGCTGTCTGGAGGCGTTCGACCGGCAGGTGGCGCTGTTGCAGCATGCCCTCCGCCCCGGTGATCTTCTCATCATCACCGCTGACCACGGCTGCGACCCCACGGACCTCAGCTTTGATCACAGCCGTGAATACGTCCCGCTCCTCGTATACCCGGGGAGCGGGGTGAGACCCACCCGGCGCCGGGGGGCAAACCTGCATAGAGGCCCACTGTCTGACAGCGGCGCCACTGCCTTCTTTCACCTC
>Ga0334901_1003504_pt1 | contig 11727 bp, 11 predicted proteins | sample GraSluR3_MG_3_FD_207216 | JGI IMG/M metagenome (GOLD analysis project Ga0334901, IMG submission 207216) | Sludge microbial communities from methane-producing bioreactor in Wageningen University, Netherlands - Granular Sludge_15_08-R3 | ecosystem: Engineered > Bioreactor > Anaerobic >...
ACTTGGAGGCACCATAGGCTGCCATGTTCACCGGCCCGTCCACACCTGCCATGCTTGCCGTATTCACAATGACACCACGCTTGCGCTCGACCATATGAGCCGAAACTGCCCGCAATACATGAAATGCTCCAATAAGATTCACCTGAATCACATTCGTGAAATCCTCCACCGGATACTGGTGCAGTTGCTGAAACGCCCCTTGCACTCCGGCATTGTTGAACAACAGATCGATGCAACCGAAATCGGCGACAATGGATTCGACTGTCCGCTCAACATCGGCAAAATCGGTAACATCACAACGATAACTTTGAACTCGGGCACCAGTTTCGGACACCTGGCGTACCGCGTCTACCATCTCCTTCACATCGACAAGAGCAACGTTTGCTCCCTCAGAACCGAACCGGATCGCCGTTGCCAGACCGATATCCCCTGCACCACCGGTGATCATGATGACCTTGTCTTGAAATCTTTTACCCATTCTCGTTTCCATATATGCTCCTTCTCGTATGCTGCTACCTAGTATCCATGCACATGCATCACGGCATGATGACCACCTTCATCACCTGATCGGCCCCCTTTTCGAGGATATCGATTCCCTTCGTGAACTCCTCGAGTGGCAACCGGTGGGAAATCAGATCCGAAACATCCAACCGTCCAGCCTCGAGCAACCCGACTGCCTGGATACTGTTGCGCACCGAGGTGTAGCTGGACAACAAGTAGAGCCCCTTCTCGAAGAATGTGAAAGCCGGGAGGCTGAAAGTGACCTCTTGTGGCGGCACTCCGAACAGGAGAATGGTCCCACCTTTTCTCACGAACCGGATCGTCTGCTCCATGAGGAAAATCGAACCGGAGGCGTCGACCACGACATCGTAGAAATCGTGCGGGAGCGCATCGAGCGACTGCTCCACATGCTGCGCTCCGTTCTGCCGAGCCATCTTCAACCGGTGCATATTCTTATCCACCTGAGTGATCTCTTTTGCTCCCTGCAACGCGATTGTCTGTGCCAGAAGTAGCCCTATCGGGCCAGCTCCCAGAATGAGCACCTTGTCGGCCAATCTGATCCGGGCTCGTTCGACACCGTGCAGTACACACGAAAGCGGCTCAACAAACGAACCCACAGCGAACGGCAGAGTCCCGATGGAGAATGCGGCTTTCTCAGGAACGACCGCGTATTCAGCCATTCCACCAGAAAGCGTCACCCCGACACCCTGCCAATCCAAGCAGAAGTTCTGTCGATTATTGAGGCAACTCTCGCAGTTATCACAGGAGATGTTGGGCTCGATCGCCACCCGATCTCCCACGTTGAACCGTGTGACCTCTGCACCGACGCGCTCAACGGTTCCTGCGAACTCGTGACCAGGTATCACGGGGTAGTCTCCGAGATATTCCCCTCGATAAATGTGGATATCGGTACCACAGATACCTGATGCCTCGACTTTGATCAGCACATCGTGTGCTCCCACCGGGGGGATACTCATCGACTTCACGACGGCTGTTCCCGGTTTCTCGATCACTAAAGCTCTCATGTTCATGACGTTCTCCTTTAATGAACTGGACATGTATTACACACTTCAATGGCCCATATCTCGTAATTGCACTAATTGATGATAGATTCCTTTGAGCGCAGGATACGACTCTCGATATACGGCATATACTCGTCGATACACCTCGATCCGTTCGATATCCGGATACACAACCACCTCATCCTGCTGTGTACTCGTGATAGCTTCCCGAAGGGTCGTCCAGAACCCGATTGCGACCCCGGTCGCATACGCGCATCCGAGCGCTGTTGCCTGACCTGGATTGGCATGGACGGTCACCGGCATACCCCACGTTTCGGCAAGCATCTGCTGCCAGAAACGACTTCGAGCGGCTCCTCCAAGTACCTTGCAATGCTCGATTGGTATGTGAAGATCGGTATATACCTGCATGATGTCGGTCAAAGCGAATGAGATTCCCTCGTACGTGGCACGAAGCACGGTCTCCCTGTCGGTTGCGAGCGAGAGTCCTATGAAGGCACCACGCGCTCCGGCATCCCAATGGGGCGTCCGTTCTCCCATCAGATAAGGAAGGAACAGGACCCCCGTACTTCCAATGGGAATACGATCGAGCAACAGTTCCACCTCATCATGTGAAACTCCTCTGCCCTCGACTCGCGATGGCAGCAACAGGTCACGTACCCAATCCAACGCACTTCCGGCACTCTGCACCGTACCACAGACGGTGCACAGCGCTCCCTCGAGATCATAGAAGTGTTGCATGCGCATGGTGCTGTCGACAACGGGCTCTTTTGCGAGTGTGGACAGCCACGCGCTCGAACCAACGGCAGCATAGGCTTGACCGAGATCCATAATCCCAGCTCCGCGAGTTGCACAGGAGGCATCGCCTCCACCGTAGGCTACCGGAATACCGGCAGAGAGACCTAGCAATCGAGCAGCCTCACCGGTAAGCGTCCCGGCTATCTCGGTGGATGTGTGCACTTCGGGAAAGATCGAAAGCGGCAATTGCAGCGATTCGATGATCTCGTTATCCCACGTGCGCGTGTCCTGGTTGAAAGCCCCGGTCAGAGAGGCATCTGAATAGTCGGTGGTCCCCAGCTTGTTCGTGAGACGATAGCGGACATAGTCCTTGGCATTCAGAAACCATGCACTTGGCGAGATGGCTTCTTGCCGATTGCGCTTGATCCAGAGGAGTTTGGGAAGCGAGAGATGCTCATCCATCCGGTTCTTCGTTCTACGATAGAGTTCTGGTTGCCCCCAAAGGGAGACAATATGAGCACACTCGTCAGTACTCCGAGTATCGGAATGGATGATGTGCGGATGCGTCGGTACTCCGTCGGCATCGACCACGAGGCACCCATTCATATGGCCAGAGACGCCTATTCCTGCAATGCTCTTCCCTGCAAGATCGAGCTTCCGAACCGCCAGGACAGCAGCCTCCCAATAGGCTCGCGGGTTCTGTTCGGCCCATCCGGAATGCGGGTAGTCGGTCCGATAGGCTGCAGAGGATGTTGAAACTGGCCTTCCATGCGAATCGAACACCACCACCTTTACACTGGTGGTCCCGACATCGATGATGAGAAGCAAGGAGTTCATCCCTTCACTGCTCCCATGGTGAGCCCCTTCACCAAGGCCTTCTGGGTCATCCACCCTAGAATGATTGCAGGAAGGATCGCAATGGAGGATGAAGCCGACAACTGAGCTACGAACATTCCCTGTTGCTCGCGGAAGCGTGCCAGGTAGACTGGCAAGGTCGCCGTTGGATTCCCGGTCAGATTGAATCCCAGGAAGAACTCATTCCAGATGAACACTGCAACCAACAATCCTGCTGAGAAGATGCCGGTTCGAGCCAGAGGAATGGCGATTCGGGTCAACTGCTGCAAGCGGGTACAGCCATCCAGCTCAGCTGCTTCGAATATCTCTCCGGGAAGATCGGAGAAGAACGAGTGGGTCATCCATACGACGATCGGGGTGTGGAACCCGATATAGGCCATCATGAGTCCATACGGTGTGTTGATGAGATTCAATTGTTGGAACCACGTGAACAGTGGAATCAACACTGCCACCGGGGGCAACAAAATGGTAGTGATGAACCAGAGATAGAACTTTCCGTTGGAATTCGGATGCTTCAGACGCCCGAACACCAATGCGAAAGCTGCGGGGACTCCGAGGAGCATGCTCACTCCGGTGCCTGCGATGACTTGGAACAATGAGTTGCGCAGATACTGGTACATCGTCGGGTCGCTGAGAACCTTGCGATATGTTTCGAGTGTAGGTGTGAACCAGAGACTCGGCATGACTGCCTGTTGTTCTGTCTTGAACCCCGAAAGGAACATGTAGAGAATCGGGAAGAAATAGATGAAGGCGATCAGATAGACGATTACAGTCAGGGCACTCTTCTTTCCAATTCTACGTCGGTACATGGACCGTTTTACTTGGTCGATATGCTTCTGTGTCATGACATCCTTCTCCTTCAACTATATTGCGCACTGCGTTTGACGATTGACCGGTACAGCAGGTTAACCAAGATCAAGGTCAAGATCACCGTCATAGTCGCCAGTGCACCCGCTCGTCCAACGTTGTTCGCACTGAACACTTGCATGTACACTGCGTACGGAAGCGTGTATGACCGTGTTCCTGGACCACCAGCGGTGGTCACGAGAATCAGGCCGAACTCCTTGATGAGAAACACAAGTCCGAGCATCACAGCGACCCGCATGTGGTTCATGATCAACGGCAGTTTGATTTTATAGATCCCCTGAAGCCAGTTGACCCCATCGATCCGCATGCTATCCACCAGATCTTGTGGAATGCCTTGCAGTCCCGCGAGAAGCACGAGAATGAAAAAGGGCATCCACTGCCAGGTGAACAAGACAATGATGACTCCGAGCGGGTGATAACTCAGTAGATCGACCGGAGTGAACCCGAGCGCCTTTGCAATGACACCATACCATCCGAAAGTGGTGTTGAAGATGGTGGTTTTCCATATGACACCACTGGCGGTCGACATGACGAAGAATGGCCCCAACATGAGGGTTCGAGCTATGTTGCCACCGGGAATATCATGGTCCAGCAGCAAAGCGAGCAGGAAGCCGAGCACTGAACAGAGAAGTAACGTGATACCGGTGATAAGGATCGTCTGCCAGAGGATGCTGTAGAATTCGGGAAACTGGCTCAAATTATCAATCTTGAGGAAGTAGAGGTAGTTTGCGAAACCGTTGAATTTTCTTGGTAGGTCAGGCCGAGAGAGGTTCCATCGCAGAGTGGAGAATATGATGGTCAGCAGGAACGGAACCTGCGTCATGATGGCTACCACCACTACAGCTGGCATGAGATAGCGGTATTCGGTCTTTTGATTCTTCATAGGCTTACCATGGATCAGGGCATCCGAGTCTTTTCACGGATCTCGGATGCCGGGTGTGATCCCGTAAGGGAACTTCTATTTCTGCTACTTGTAGTCGCCGTCGATCGCGACTTTCTCGAACACTTCCTGAGTTCTTCTAATGGCTTCGTCCAAGCTAATCTTGTCGACCACATAGTCGGCGAGATATTCGGTCATCTTGGTTCCAGCATCGGCGAACTCGGGAATCGCGATGTATTGCAACCCTACGTAGGGAACCGGATCCCTGGTCGGATTGGTGAAATCCATCCCTTCCAGTGTCTTCAGAGTCATGGCAGCATACGGAGCCTTGGCATAGACTTCGAGTTCGTACGTGGAGGATCGGGAAGCCGGGGGTGTGCTTGCACCGCTCGGATCGAGATCCACGGTCATCTTCACATAGTCCTTGGAGGTCGCCCACAACATGAAGTCGAACGCGGCCTGTTTCTTTGCATTGGAAGAGTTCGGATTGATACCCATGGACCAGTTCCACAACCATGCAGTGTTCTTCTTGAGTTCTTGGTGAGGAGCCATCACATAACCGAGTTTACCCTGAACGCTCGAATCATCTGCTTCGAGTGGCGGCGCGATCGAGGTTGCATCATAATAGATACCACATTTTCCTGAAGCCATGAGTGCGATACATTCGTTGTAGGTGTAGGCGAGTATGTCCGTCTGTCCAGCTTCACGCAGGATCTTCTTGTACATCTGCCAGGCCGCACGCTGTTCAGGAGTATCGACTGTTGCATTCCAATCAAGATCGTAGAACCGGCCACCAAACGCGTTGACCATGGTCACAAATGGAGCACCGCTCATACCCCAACCGGGGGCTCCTCGCATAGTCATGCCGACAATGCCTCTTGCTGGGTCGTGGATCTTCTTTGCAAGCTCGTAGATCTCTTCCCATGTGGGCTCCTCTGGCATGGTCAGACCTTTTTCTGCGAACAACTCTTTGTTGTACATGATGAACGAACTCTCTCCATAGAACGGAAGACCGAATGCTTCTCCGTCTAGTGAGAGCGAGTCGACCATTCCCTGGATAAGGTCTTCGCGATCATACCAGGCTGCCCGTTCAGGTGAAAGATTCGCGAAATAGGGTTCGAGATTCTCAAGCCACCCATTCCGTGCCCACGTCTGTGCTTCGTAAGGCCCGATGTAGAAGATATCGTAGGTAGTACCGCCGGTAGAAGCCTCGGTGGTCAGTCGTTGACGAAGGTCGTTCTCGGGCAGTACCGAAACATTGACCTGTACACCACTCGGTTTGTACTCATCTTGCACCAACCGCGCCATCGCCTGAGAGATGGGATTGTTCGCAAGAGCAATGTTGATTGTCACAGGCCCTGTGCTCTCTCGAGCACCACCGGCGAACAGGATGCTTCCCGTCATCAGCAAAGCGACAATCATGAGCAGAACTGTTACATTCCTTTTCATACTTGTTCCTCCTTTTTGTTATTACAACCCATACGGGCTGTACCATGTCTCTGTGTCATAGACCTCAGCTCAACACGATCCCCTGATGATCAACTGGGTCGGTACGCGAACCATCTGATAAGGGTGCTCTTCTTCTCGTCGGGAAGCGACCAATCGGTCGTAGATCATCTTCCCTGCGATGTCCCCGATCATGTCCGGATCCTGGGCTACTGCCGAAAGGCTTGGGGTTGTCATGGTGAGCCAGAACGAATCGTCGAAGGTGATGAACGCCAGATCATCAGGCACTTTCACCTGTTGCTCCACGATGTAGCTGAAGGCTCCAGCTGTAGCGAGGTTGTTTCCGGAAAGCAGAGCGGTGATGTGGTGGTTCTCTATCAAATCCAATGTGTGTCGGTAGATAGCTCCATGGCGCAACTCCTTCTGCGTGAGTGACAGGTTGTCTCCGAACCGGATATAGTTAGCATTGACAGGAAGTCCTTCATCGCGCAATGCCTTCCGATACCCTTCGGCACGCTCTCCCATGGTCGAGTCGTGTCGTGACCCGACGAATGCAATTTTCCGATGCCCTTTCGAGATCAACAACTTGACTGCTTTATAGGCACCCTCTTCGTTCGTCGAAAGAACCAGGTCGCTTTCGTAACCAATCGGTCTTCTGTCGACGAATGCCACGGGTATCTTATGGTTGGCGAGCATAAGTTCGAGATAGGAGCAGTCCTCGGTAGTTGGTGCTATGATCAACCCGTCTACAGAACTGGCCAACAGGTTTCTGACGTTCTCCATCTCGACCTTCTTGTTCTCCTTTGAGTCTATGAGGATCGGACGATAGCCATATCGTGCAATGCGTTTCTCGAGTCCAAGGGCTATATCCTGAAAGAATGAGTTGGACAGATCGCACACGACGAATCCAATCAGTTTCGATTCGCCTTTTCTGAAGTTCCTGGCAAGTGGATTAATCTGGTAGTTCAATTTATGCACTGCGTCCATCACTCGCTTCTCGGTCTCGGGGCGCACCCTCTTGGTGCCATTGAGAACGTACGAGACAGTCGCTACCGATACGCCGGCAAGATGGGCAACTTCCTTGATCGAAGACTTCACCAAGCACACTCCTTTTTTTTGGTTAATCGGTTATCATTCCACTAGCATACTAGGACGGTAAATTACACCTGTCAAGAATTTTTTTAAGTTAAATTTTAACCAAATATCAGTGTTTAATAGGTTTAGCTATAGGTTAAATATAATGACAATATCAATTATTTACTTATTATTTTTTAAAACAAGTAGGTTAATCGATTAAATATATTAGATGACAGAGTAAATTAAGCAGAACGTTTGCATTGCAGATCACCCTGCTCGCTTGGAAACCGCAACCGATCCATCCGACATACTTTTTCGCTCAATGTCGAGTGTCGCACCTTCAGGCGTGTTACTATTGCCTTGCAGGGAGGAAGTGCATGTTAGAGCGACTGAATCGAACTATCGATTATATTGAGGAACACCTCTCCGATGAGTTGTCGGTAGAGGAGCTTGAAACCATCACGGGCAATTCGCTGTATCACTTCAACAAGGTATTCTTATACCTATCTGGATACACGTTGAAGGAGTACATACGAACTAGACGGTTATCTGAAGCGAACAGAGCACTACTGGAAGGAGCTAGTGTAACTACTGTGGCATTTACCTATGGATACAACTCCCTAGATGGATTCACCCGGGCTTTCAAGAAGTGGAGTGGCATACTTCCATCTGAAGTGCAGAGCAAAGGTTTCAGCAAAACGACACAACGATTAACATTCACCATCACGGTGACAGGAGGAGACACAATGGAATGCAGAATTGTAGAGATGCCAGCCTTCAATTTCGTGGGAGTCTCGAAACGAGTCCCTATGCAATTTGAAGGTATCAATCAGGAAATAGTTAAGCTCGCTCAGAGCATCACAAGCGAACAGGGAGCATATATGCATTCGCTACAGAATATGGAGCCCTACGAGATCGTGAATGTCTCATACGACGCCGATGAGAACTTCATGAAGGAGGAGGGAGACTTGACTCATCTGATCGGTGTGCTCACGACTGAAGACACTATAGAGCCCTTGCTCGACAAGATTCCAGTCGAGGCTATGAGTTGGGCAGTGTTTCCCAACGAAGGACCCTTTCCTGCCACGCTCCAGAACACCATGGCACAGGTTTACGCGCAATGGCTGCCCTTATCTGATTACGAAGTCGTGCAGGCACCAACGTTCTCCTTCACTACCATGGATAAAGATCGGGAGAGCTTCGCCTACAGTGAAGTGTGGATACCGGTACGAAAGCGAAGCTTCTAGCCTCTCGTGCAGATGCCGGTCATCGCTCAACCCGCTCAGTATGTTGTTGGGCGCCGCCGATCTTGGCAAAGTCTCATGAGGGGAGTTCTCCATGGACAAAGTCAACGAGACTTTCTACTATGATGGACCCACCCATGGTATGCATGCGATCGCCATGGGGCGATCCACGTACAGGGCGGGCGATTTACAGGAGGTGTCTATGGCAGAACATCGCATTTTCTCGATGAGCTTCGCGAGTGTATACCCGCACTATGTAGCCAAGGCTGAAAGAAAAGGGCGAACGAAGGAAGAGGTGGATGAGATCATCCGTTGGTTGTTCGGCTACAGTCAGACAGAACTGGAAACACTGTTAGCACACGGTACAGACTTTGAGACTCTCGTCAGAGAGAGCCCCAGACCGAATCCGAATCGAGACCAGATCAAGGGAGTCGTTTGTAAAGTTCGGGTTGAAGAGATTGAGGATCCGATCATGCGGGAGATCCGCTACCTGGACAAGCTCATAGATGAGCTGGCAAAGGGCAAGGCCATGGAAAAGATCCTGCGATCTGCAGGCTGAATATCATTGCGATCTCTTTCGGAGCACATACTGACTTCGAACACCCCTCAATAGACAGAAGTCTTGGACAGTCCCATCAAGATTTTCTCTCTCTCATCTGAAATATACTGCGAGTATTGATATCGGGATGTTCCTGTAAGCTCATGATGAGCAGTTCTTCCAATGCACTAAGGATACCCACCACGACCAGTACTGCGGTAAACGTACCTTCCCCCGTCAAGATAATCAGGCAGATCGCAACAACCACCAAGACTCCGGTGAGTTTGTTTCCAAAGGTATGCAGTGAATAGGTGGTATGATTTTTGATGGTACATATCACTAGAGAGATCGTCTTTATGAAGAAGATCGCATAGACGCCCAGCATGTATTGCTGGATCACATCCATCCGGTAACGTACGACATAGAAGACTAAGAACACAAGATCTCCCAAAGAGTCGAGACGAGCTCCTATGTTGCTCTCACAGTGCATCCGACGTGCCAGGAATCCATCGAGAGCATCGGTGATGCCACATGCTACAATGATCCAGAACAAGAGCATGCTCTTATGGGCAACGAGGAATATGCTCAATGACAATGCTATCCGTGATAGGGAAAGGAGGTTGGGAATGTTGTCTCTGCTTCGTATCACGAATGAAATCCTCTACCCTGCTCATCATAGCAGAAAAAGCCGAGCTGTCAGTAGAGACTTCACCAATAGTTTCAGCTCCAGCCAGATCTTCTCAGGTGTCCAACGGTAGCCTAGCTCGTCTACACAATCGCTCTTGTCAAACCGAAAACCAGGTTCTTTGACAAAGAGCTTATTACACATCATTGCATTACCATACATCATTGCGCGTGGCAAACCAGAGAGGATCGATTGACAGGGGTCGTCCCTGCAGCATACGACAGCTCTTTACGAGGGCATGAGGGGAAAAAGCTGTTACCTGGTCCTTCTCCATGTTGGAGCTAATCATTCTGACCAGCCATGGTTGTTTGACCACGGGATGGAATTCGATTTTCAGTATCTCTTTGTTCAGTGTTTGGGCGAGATGGCTCAGTGCTTCCTGCAGCCCACCGACTTGATCTATCAGACCATGCTCCAACGCGTCTACACCTGTCCACAATCGTCCTTCTGCATACGTGTGTACCTGCTCAGGGCTCATCGATCGGGCATTTCCTACGAGTTGTAGAAATTCCTGATAATAGCATTCGGTCATCTGCTCAAGCACATCGCATTCAGTTTGGGAGAGAGAACGAAGAGCAGAGCCAAAATCAGCGAATTCTCCCTGTTTGACACTATCATGATCAAGTCCTAGGTGCTCCAAGGGTCTCTGCATACTCATGTGAAGCATAATCACTCCAATGGAACCGGTTATGGAGGTTGCTTGAGCGAAGACCCTATGCCCGGACGTTGATATCCAGTAACCACCACTGGCTGCTATCGGACCCATCGAGACTACCAAAGGCTTTTCTGCAGCAAGAAGACGCAACTCCCTTTGGATACTTTCACTGGCGGTTGCAGACCCTCCGCCAGAATTGATTCTGAAAACAACCCCTTTGATCCGTTTCTTCTCCCGCAGTTTACGAATGTGCTTGACCATGAAATCATCACCGATGCACTGCCCCATCAAAGCATCCTCACGATTCGAACCATCAACGATTGCACCTTCAAACACCAAGACTGCGATGCGTGTTCCAGAACCGTAGACACCTTTATACCGCTTCTTGACCAACTCTGATACTTTGTTCTTCTTCCATCTGTTTCTCAGTTCGTGCTCGCTGACGGCTTCGGTGACAAGCTGTTTTGCCACTGCATCTGTAGCGGTGAGGGTCTCTCCACCCAGAAGAGAGTCCATAAGCTGTTGTGAGTATGCGCTGTCTTGCATGATTTCTGAGCTCTGAGTCTGAAACGTCACCTCAAGCAAGCGTTCCAACTGTTCACGGTTATACTGGTCGAGGGAATCACACCTGAACGGATCTGCAGCACTTTTATAGCTTCCCCTCCGAAACACTTCCACCTCGACGCCATGTTTGTCCAGCAGCTTCTTGAAGAATATCTGTTGCCATGCCAGTCCTCTCAAACACAATGTCCCAAGAGGGTGGATAATCCGGTTTGTGCACGCACTTGCAAGATAGATATCGATCAGATCATAGTCAGTAGCGTAGTACCACAACTCTTTATGTTGCGATAGATCACGCACTAGTGCATGGATGGAGTCCAAGGCACCGAATGAAGGAGCCAGAAAGTCCGGGTGTCGAATCATCAATACGGTTCCAATGGATCTCTTTTTTTTGATCCATGCACATAACTCCATAAGCCGGTCGAGTCGAAACAGCTTCTTCGGAGCGCTTATCGATTGTACCTGCCCCCCGATTTCACAGTATGTGCCTTTGAGTGCTATGACAACGTATTTCATGTTCTTCACCTTTTCCTACCGATCTTGCATCCACAGTGTAACATCTGAATTCGTGCGGGACCAAGAAAATAACATGGGAAAACTGAGCTCAGCGATCTCTTACTTCTAGATGATGAATTTTTGTCTATTCAGGAACAACACAAGA
>Ga0334901_1003505_pt1 | contig 11726 bp, 8 predicted proteins | sample GraSluR3_MG_3_FD_207216 | JGI IMG/M metagenome (GOLD analysis project Ga0334901, IMG submission 207216) | Sludge microbial communities from methane-producing bioreactor in Wageningen University, Netherlands - Granular Sludge_15_08-R3 | ecosystem: Engineered > Bioreactor > Anaerobic > Unclassified...
TCCGACTATCGCCAGCACAATTGAAATAATACTGGCAAACCGGAAAGTACTGTTTATCTGTTTTATTTCGTCGATGTAAGCAGCAACTTCAGCACTGGTAAAACTGTATTCGAACGGAAAATCAGGTGAAATTTCCTTGATTGTTTTTTCAATATTTCCTATTGTATTTTCGACGTTACCCGGCAATATGCTGACAAACAAAAATTTTGTGAAGCCCTGATTGTCGGGGTGTGCCGATATGACCATCGGTTTTACCCGGTTAAATATGAAATTATTTTGAAAATCGCTGACAACTCCGATAACGGTACTTTCTTTTCCCCAAAACTGAATTTGTTTTCCAACCGAATATTCATAGCCCAACTGTTTTGCAGCGGCTTCGTTAATAAGAACTCCTTTTAACTCGTTGGGCTTTTCGGCTACAAATTCATCACCCATCACCATCTTCATATCAAAGGTTTGGGTATATCCGTCGGACACAATGGCAAAGGCAAACGATTCATCGTGTTTTTCCCCGTTGTCGTCAGTCCATGTTACTCCCGAATGATTCGGAATACCTGCCGGCATTGATGATGCGGTACACAAACTTTTTACTTCGGCAAATTTATTGAGTTCGCTTTTTAAACCCGGGTAATTTTCTTTCAGAGTATTGGTTAGCGGAATCTGCATCACCATGTTGTTGTCGAAACCTAACGGCATGTTAGACATAAACCGGTATTGCTTGTTTACCATAAGTGTAATGATAACCAACATTATGGAAATTATAAACTGAAACGTGATTAATACATTTTTGCTTCGGATTCCTACCCCGGAATATTTTTCCTTTTTGAAAACTGAAAGGGGCCGGACACCAGAAAGAATCATTGCAGGATAAAAACTTGCCGACAGTGTTACAATCAGCCAAAGCAATAAACTTCCACCGATGAATAATCCGAGGTGGCTATCGAGATAAAATTTGACATCAGATCCGGTAAGTGATTTAAAAACAGGCAATCCTGTTTTAGCAAGCAAAGCTCCCAAAATAACAGCCAGAAAACTGATTATGGCAGTTTCCCTGATAAATTGTTGCCCGATAAGCCACTTTCCAGCACCCGAAATTTTTCGCATGGCAATTTCGGATGTGCGTTTCTGTACCAGCGAAGTTGATAGATTTACATAATTCAGTACACTAACTGCCAAAACTACAATTCCGATGAAAATCAGAAGATAAAGCGGATTTTTGTTGTAATATAACCTGCGTTCAGCCGAGGGAATCAACGCAAGTGTCAAACGTTCAGGATCGCGGATGTTATCAAGCTTTAATTCAGAATAAAAGTTTTTGATCTTCTGACTAAAGGCTTTATAATCAGTGTTTTTATTAAGTTTGAAAAGCGGTTGCCCGTTGCTGTCCCAACCTGCAAGTTTTGATTCGTCGCGCAATGACTTTATGGGGGCTATCATTGAAAAATCGAAGGTGACATATTTGGGAATATCGACCACGCCCGAAACGGTAAAAAATTTTTCGTTGTTTAACACCAGTGTTTTTCCTAAAGCAGGTTTGTCTCCAAAATATTTTGCGGCTGTTTCTTTCGATAATACAATGGAATTGAGTTCTTTCAAAGCTGACTCCCGCGACCCTTCCAAAAACGGATATTGTACAATTTGAAAAAGATCGGTATCGGCCAGGTAAAAGTTGCGCTCGTTAAAACTCAGCAATTCGTTTTCTCCCGCAGGTTGGTATGAAACAATACAATTACTGAACTGACTAAAGTTTTCGGTACGGGCAAAATATTCGATTTCAGGGAAATACTCCGACAACAACGGAGGAAGGGCGTAACTGATAGTTGTGTTTCCCAGCGGAGAATCGGGGCTTTTTTGAACCAGATAAAAAACACGCTCGTGCTCCGGTATCGATGTATTGTATGATTCTTCTTTACCAACATGCATCATAATAAGAATGGCGCAGGTAAATCCAAAGGCCAAACCAATGATGTTCAGGGCTGTAAATATTCCGTTATTTCTTAAAAAACGAAAAGCAATTTTAAGTTGATTTATCATGGTTAATTATTTTTATCTCTTTTCAAATTTATCAACTTTCTGTCCATTAACATACACCTCAGCTGCTACAATTATTCCTTGTTCATTGGCTACAAAATTTACTTCACGAGGTGTATTCTCAACAACAAAAGAATACGATGATTTTGGAATTAATTTAAATACAGCTCCCGATGGATCCTTTGCTATCAATGAATTATCAATTAATTCTATAGTAATTTTTTCATTTTCATTTATTTCATACTCACCAACAAATCTCTCTATGTTAGTAACTTGTTGAGGCTTAAAAGCAGTTTGAAATGAAGGTAAAATGTAATCCTTTAATATTTCAAATGGTCTGTGTTCAGTTTGTAAATAGTTTCCAGCAGTCATTACAAAAATAAGTTTTTGCTCAGGTACAAGGATAATGGCTTGTTCTCCATGTCCAAGGGCATAAATTGTTCTGAATAGGGTATTGTTTACACTATAGTTTTTTACCCACCAATGAAAGGCATATTCTTGGTCGGTTGAACTTATTTTTGGCTCGATTGATTTACGAATCCAATTTTCTGAAATTACTTGACTATTATGCAATTTACCGCCGTTGATATATAATTGCCCAAACTTCAACATATCCCTTGGTCTTAGTTTCAGCCCCCCGTCTGTCCTGACAATTCTGTTATCATCAACATCCCATGAATAATCATTGATTTCTAATTGGTTAAAAAGATATTCTGTTGCAAATGAGTCAACAGGCAAACCAGATGATTTTTCAATTGCATGGCCCAACATGAGCGATAATCCATTATTGTAACAAAAATTTGTTCCTGGTTTATATTTCAAATCTTTGTTTAGTAAATAACCAAAGTAGTCATCAGTTTTATACATGTCAATATCATCATTGGATTCACCTAAAGTTAAACCTTTCCAATCTAAACCAGCTGACATGCTTAATAAATGGACTATCTGAATATCGTATCTGTCATTGACCCATTTGGCTGAATTTCGGTCTGAGAAATACTTCCATACAGGTTCATCTGCATCAGCTATAAAATTCCTGTCAATGGCTATACCAAGCAAAGCAGAAGTAAAACTTTTTGTCACAGAATGAACTCTATGCAGCCGATTTGGTGAATAATTATAAAAGTATTCTTCCAATACCAACTTGTTGTCTTTCATAATCAAAAGACTGTGAATGTTGGGAATCTCCTGAAGTAATATTTTGTTGATAAGTTTAATAATCAATGTAGAATCTATTCCAGCATCGGCCAAATTAGAGCAATTAAAATTGTCGTCGAGTTGAACGGGTTTACTATAATGATATCTTGATACTTTCTTTCCATTAATATTCACTCTGGGCATTTTGAATGTCAAATTTTTAAGTTGTGTTTTTTGCATTGTAAATGGGATTGGTGGTTTGTTATAAACTTCCTTAAACCCATAAAATGCAGAGCCTATAGATGAAAATTTCCCATAGTATTTTTCAAGTCCCCAGAATCTTTCGAAGTATAAACTGTCATTTTGAAAATATACTTTTTCTCCGGGAATATCATACCAATCTTCTCCTGGTTCATCCATTGTCAGTCGCAACGTATTTTGAGTTACTTTAAAATCAAAATACTGATTAGGATTTTGATTTGAGTCCGCAAAAGTTGCTTCCCAGTATCCAATGATTTTTTCATTTCTACTCGAACAAGAGCAAACTATCAAGTATGAAAATACTAAAATAAAGAATAGAAATTTTTTCATTTCGTATGTCTATTTGTTATTGTGCCTTTCATTTTTACCGTTAACACGCCAAAAGCGTGATCTTCGCATTAAGATATTACTCGTATCGCAACGCCTCCACCGGATTCCTCGTGGCAGCCCTCCAACTCTGCCAACTCACTGTCAGCAACGCAATTCCCAGTGCCAGTAAACCGGCCAGCGCAAAAACCCACCAGCTTAAAGTGGTTTTGTAGGCAAAGTTTTCGAGCCATTTGTGCATGACGAACCAGGCAACCGGCATTCCAACCAGATATGCTATAAATACCCATTTGATGAAATTTGTATTCAGCAGCGTTAGAATCTCTGTAATTTTGGCGCCGTTTACTTTTCGTATGCCAATTTCTTTAATCCGCCGGCGGCTGGCATGAAACGACACGGCAAACAAACCAATCATAGAGAGGAACACACTGATTACACAACATGCACCAATCAATTTTGCATAGTTGGTGTTTTCGCGGTGCATCCATTTGTAACGGTCGTCAACCGACTCCATATTTAACGGATAATCGGTTATCAGTTTATCCCAAATTTTTGAAATTTCAGCCCGGGTCTGAGCAATCTGGTTGGGCGCTGGTTTTACCATCAGATAGAATCCCTCTGTTCCGTAGGTAATGTAGCCGGGTTCAACATACTCCTTCAAACTGCTGTAATGAAAATCTTCTGAAATACCTGTTACCACAGTATTTTCTGTTCCGGGAAGAATTTTTCCAATCAAATCCTGATCAGGAAAAAGTCGGGCAAGCGACTGGTTAATAATACACTTATCTTTGTTCGATTCGGCATGTTCCGAAAAATTTTCACCTTCAATAATCTCGACTCCCAAAACCCTGCTGAAATTTTCATCGCCCACAAATACAGCAGGTGTATATTCTTTTTCCTCCCCGTTGTCATCGTAATGCAACAGAATCATAAAATGCTCGAGCACAGGTGATGCATTCGCAATTGAAACCATTTCAACAGACGACTGCTTTTCCAACTCATTTTTAAACAAACCGGCCTGGTTTTTATGATGCCCCGGAATTTTTACTTCAATTACTTCACGGTTGATGCCAATATCTTTATTCGTAATCAAATTGATCTGTTTAATAATTATTATCGACGCCATAATTAACGCCACAGAAACAGCCAGTTGGGTTATGTTCAATGCCGGAATCTGGATCTTGCCATTTGGATGAAACCTGCCGGGTTTTAACGTTTCCGCCCGAACACCATTTTCAATACGTAAAAACGAAAAGATTGCGGTTGCCAGCATTACCAGGGCCGGAATTCCTGTCAGCAGTAAAACATTTTCAATGCTGAATAACCAGGTTGTGGTAATATTCGCAGATGTCAGGTTGTTAAAAAACGGGATACCCCATACGAGCAGGACAACACTCAAAACGAATGCAATTACTACTAAAACAAAGGTTTCACTCAAAAATCCTGTAACGAGATTGGCTTTGGAACCACCGTTTACACGCCTGATAGAATGTTCCCCGGCCTTCTCCTGCAACCGGTTATTAATAAGACCCAGAAAGTTAAAGACTGCCACTCCCAGAATCATTAGCCCGATAACAAGGGCAATATACAAATCCGATTTGTCGCGATGATTTTCGATGGTCTGGCGCCGGGAGGTGTCGAAATAGGCCGCTTTAAAACTTTTCAGGTAATGTGTTCCGGGAGTGCCGTCATGAACAATCGGGATAGTTTCTTTATTTTGAGCGAACTTTCCTTCCAGTTCCTGAATATTGGCGTTTTCTGCCAATTGCAGATAAGCGCGGGCATCTTCGTTTCCTATCGCCTTTACCATATCGAATTTCAACTGTGTATTTTCCGCCGGTTTTTTAAACACTCCTGTCACAATCATCTCTTCCAATCCGTTCCGATGGTGGAGTGTGATTTGTTCTCCAACCACATCAGTCTTACCAAAATATTTTTGTGCCAGTTCATCAGAAATCACAATATTCTGTTCTGTTTCGAGCACTTTTTGAGGATGCCCGTATAAAAGCTGATATGAAAAGATGCTGAAAAAATTAGATGAAGTTCCAATCGCCCGCTTATCATCAAAATAATCGTGGTTACCCACAGTTACTTTTCGGGGAGATACGTTTCGTATCCGGCAGAAATCCTGGACTTCAGCAAAATTATCTTTCATGTATTCGGCTGCACCTTCGCGGATAAAATACATTCTTTGGCCTTCGCGAAAAGGGTCGTCAGCCTGAAGTGCAAAAATCCTGTTTCTATCTGTCTGAAAACCTTCAGCATTAAACTCCCTGGTAACAAAGATGGTTATGAGATTCATGCACGCAATTCCAATTGCCAGGCTAATAATAATTATTGAAGAATTTAGCTTGTGTCTGTACAAATTTCTCCAAATGGTTTTCAGTCTCATTGAAGTACAGTTTTAAGTGTGGTTAAAACAATCAAATCCGGTGCCTTTTATTCAAATTGCATCTAATCAGCAACATAGAGATTGCTTATTGAGAAAGTGTCAAAAAATTTGACAAAAAGTGTATGATTTTTTGACGTTATTATTCATACCTGAGTGCCTCCACCGGGTTCTTCGTTGCCGCTTTCCAACTCTGCCAGCTCACTGTCAGCAGCGCAATTCCCAGCGCCAGCAACCCGGCCAGCACGAAAATCCACCAGCTTAGTTCGGTTTTGTACGCAAAATTTTCGAGCCATGTATTCATAGCATACCAGGCCACGGGTGTAGCAATAACAAAAGCAATTACTACCCACTTTACAAAGTCTTTATTTAGCAAGGCCATAACTTTGGAATTACGCGCTCCGTTTACTTTACGGATATCGATTTGGGAATGTGGACTGCCCAGGTAATATGTCTTCATTTTTTTGTAATTTTGACTAAAAATTATTAGGCATGTTATGGAATGAGAGAATAACACTTGAGCCGGGGAAACGAAGTGGTAAACCTTGCGTAAGGGGCATGCGGATAACCGTGGCTGATGTTCTGGGGTATTTGGCATCCGGGATGAGTTTTGAGGAAATCCTTGATGATTTCCCTTACCTTGAGCGTGAAGATATTCTGGCATGTTTAAGTTATGCCGCAAATAAGGAAAAAATTGAACTTTGCGCATAATGAAGTTACTATTCGACCAAAACCTTTCACCAAAACTCGCAGAATATTTTAACAGTTCATTTGCGGGATCACAACATTTACAAAGCCTGAAGCTTGATAAATCGTCGGATACCTCAGTTTGGGAATTTGCTAAATCAAATGAATTCACAATCGTAACCAAAGACAATGATTTTAACAATCTTGTTGCTTTTTGGGGATTCCCACCAAAAGTAATCTGGATTCGCCGGGGCAATTGTTCAACGAGTGACATCAAAGAATTGCTCAGTTTCAATATCGATAAGATTAAAGCTTTTATTTTAGATTCCACCAATGGCATTTTAACACTCATTTAGTTAATATCTTTCTTCCATTTTATTCATACCTTAAAGCCTCCACCGGGTTTCTTCTTGCTGCCCGCCAGCTTTGCAAGCTCACCGTCAGCAACGCAATTCCCAGCGCCAGCAAACCTGCCAGGGCAAAAATCCACCAGCTCAAGTCGGTTTTGTACGCAAAGTTTTCGAGCCATTTGTGCATGGCGTACCAGGCAATGGGTGTAGCAAATACAATTGCTATTATTACCCATTTTAAAAAGTCTCTGTTCAGCAAAGCCATAACTTCGGAAATACGCGCTCCGTTTACTTTTCGAATGCCGATTTCTTTAATCCTTTGCTGAACCGTAAAACCAATCATACCCAACACGCCGAGCACCGAAAGAAATATGGCAATGCCCGATAAAATTCCAATAATGCTTGCTGTATTTACTTCCGATGTATAATTGGAACTTATCCGGTCATCCATAAACTGATAAGTAAAGGGTAGATTTGGCTCAACCTCCTTCCACACATTCTGAATTTGCTTAAGGGCATGGCTGTAGTTACCAGATTCAAGTTTTACTATGATATTGTGTTTTCCCCAGGGCCGAATAAAGTACATTACCGGTTTTGAAGCTTCCTTTAAGGTAAAGTATTGCATGTCTTCAGTTACCCCTATTATTTCCATTTCGTTATTGGGCGTGTAGGCATTATTTTGCACCACCACCTTTTGCCCGATTGGGTTGGTAAGGTTGAGCGCTTTAACTGCCGATTCGTTGATAACTACTCCCATTTGTTCGTCATGCAGAATATTTTTATCGAAATTTTTACCCTGCACGATTTTTGCGCCAATAGCCGGGAAAAAATCATTGTCCACTGTAATTTGCCCCAGATCGGCTTTAAGCTCATACTCTTTGCCGGAGAGCCAAACGGGAGTGTAATTATTAATAGAACCGGCCGGGGCATTTTCTGTTACCCCCACGTCCTTAACCATTGGAACAGAAGCCAGTTTTTGCTTGAACAGGTCATACCGTTGATTCATTGTTTCGCTGTATGGATTTATAACGACCAGCGTATTTTCCTGATCGAACCCCGTTTTAGTTTTCATTACCAGTTGAAGTTGTTTGCTGATTAATATTGCTGAAGCAATAAGCGAAGTAGCTATCACCAACTGGAAAGTGACCAGAGAACCCCTGACAAGGGTGTGCTGTTTTCTTGTTTTCAGGTTTAAAATGATTGACTGGTTTTTTAAAAAACCTGTTGCCTTAAACGATTGTATAAAAAAAACGGGATAAATTACAGATACAGTAATAACTGAAACCAGCATAACACCAATAAAAGGAAGTAAACTAAATCCGGGTTGTATTTCTTTTCCGGTTAAATTATTAACGAATGGCAGAAGCAAAAAAGTCAGTCCAATTGCAATGCTCATGGAAATGGAAAGTAAAAAAAACGTTTCTGAAATTTGATGGTGTATTACAGAGAAACCTGATGCTCCATTTATTCTCCGAATGCTGTTTTCCCTGACTTTCTGTTGGTAATTTGCCGTTAAAACATTAATGTAATTGGCAACAGCAATTCCAAGAATCATCAACATAACAACAATAAAACCATAAACAATTTTGATATCCCCTTTAATGGCGTTGTCCCATCGGGTACTTACGGCTTTCAGGTGGATATTGGCCAGTGGTTCCAGTGTCATTTGAAATTCCCGGTTTTCTTCTGAAATGCCGTTTCCTTCTGCAAAGGCTCTGGTAATTAACGCTTCTGCAATGCTTTTATCCGTATTCTCTGATAAAAGAAAATAATAATTGAAAGATGAAATGTACCATTGTTTCAGCACGTCGTTGTTCATGGTTTTGTAACTCGAGGCTGGCGCCAGAAATTTAAAATCAAAATGGGTTTGTGCAGGCAAATCTTCAACTATGGCAGTAACTGTGAAATCATGATTATCAAGTTGAATGGTTTTTCCAACCGGATTTGTTCCGCCAAAATACTTTTGTGCCGTCGATTTACTGATGATCAGGCCAAATGGTGTTGACAATGCATCTTTGGGGCTGCCTGTTATAAATCTGAAATCAAAAATATCCAGTATTTCAGGATCAGCAAACAGAAATTTATCTTCCAAGAATGTTTCATTATCAACAACGATGTAACGTTCTCCCATAAAGGTTTGCATACGCGCAACCCTCTCAATGCCCGGAACTTGTTCTATTTTTTCGTACAACACTCCCGGCAGGTTACAACTGATATTGCTTTTATCTTTCGCCTCGATATTCAACCGGTAAGTATGATTGTAATTTGCAAAGTGTTTATCAAACGAAAACTCATCGGAAACAAAAAGATAAATCAAAAGTGCACAGGTAAATGCAATTGTGAAATTGACCAGAATGTAAACACCCGATTTTCCTTTTCTAAAAAGGCTTCTTAATAAAACTTTTAAATTTTTCATTTAGGCAACCTTTAAAATATTTCTCTTAAACATCTGAAAAGCAATCAAATTTAAAGAAGTTCCAATCATTATTAGAGTAAAAACTCTTGATAGGAAAGTGATATCTGATAACGGGAGATACCTCAGGAAAATGTCATAAAACCCCTGGATACTCCAATAGTTAACCGTAACAACAGCAATCTTTTGTATAATTTCCGGCATAAAAAAAATTGGTATCATGCTACCTCCGGTAACGCTCATTACGAGTACGATCATAGTTGCAAAACCATGCACTTGTTGACGTGTTCTGGCAAATGATGCAAGGACAATTCCGAAACCGGAACAGGCATAGGCAGTTACCAAAATCATGAGTACAAGAGAGGAAAGGTGAGGCAGAATGTCCAGGCCAAAAACCAACCAGGCAAATATAAACATGATTATCAGTTGAATAATTGCAATGATATTGGCAAATACCATCTTCCCATACAGGATATGACAAGGAGGTATGGGTGAACATAGTAACTTCTTCAGCATCCCTTCTTGTTTTTCATTCAAGAGACTTTCACCAATTCCTGCAACTGAAAATAGAAGCATCATAACTGAAGTACCTGCCACAACTTGAACAATACCGTGCATATTATCTTCCTCGGTATTACCCTTCCCGAAAACTAAAGAAAATAAAGTAATAAAAATAATGGGCAATGCAAAGGTCAGCATCATGTCCTGCTTATTCCCGAAGAATAATTTCAGATCTTTCTTTACAAGTTTTATCATCTGTCTCTTAGTTGCTTACCGGTTAAACTTAAAAATATAGTTTCAAGGCTTATCTTTTGAATATCAATATGCTGGATGTCAAGACCGAATTCATTGCATTTTAAAATTATTTTTGATAATTCACCTTGAATATTCCTGGAATAAAAATTTATTTTGTTTTCAATACGTTGATGGTCATTCCATTCTTTTGCGATTGTTTTGTAGCGTTCGTCTGTAAGATTTGTATAAGTGAGCACAGCGGTTTCTTTCATCGAACCCAATGTCCTTAACTCATTCAATGTCCCCTCTGCAATTATTTCTCCATTGTCAATAATTCCAATCCGATCGCACAGACGCTCAGCCTCTTCCATGTAATGAGTCGTATAAACAATGGTCATTCCTTCGTTATGAAGTTTTTCAACTACTTCAAAAATCAAATTCCGGCTTTGAGGGTCAATGCCCACAGTAGGTTCATCCATAAACAAGATTTTAGGCCTGTGAAGTAATGCAGAAGCAATATTTACTCTGCGCTTCATTCCACCGGAATAGGTTTTCACTTTATCATTCTTCCTGTCTTTTAAACCGAGAAGGTCAAATGTTTCTTCAATACGATTTTTTAATTCTTTCCCTGAAACATGATACATGCTTCCCCAAAATAATAAATTGTCAAATGCCGAAAGCTCATTATAAAGGGCTATTTCCTGCGTGACAACGCCAATGTTCTTCTTGCAATCAAGTGGATGTTTCTTCAAATCATGTCCGGCAATGTTTACTTCACCTTCATTTGGCTTTACCAAGGTGCTCATGATGGAAATAGTGGTTGTTTTACCTGCACCATTTGGCCCCAGCATCCCGTAACATTCTCCTGGCTGAATGTTAAACGATATACCTTTCAACGCTTCAATTTTATCGAAGGTTTTTCTCAGGTTTGAAACATTAATCATATTCCTTATTCGTTTTTATTCTTACAAATTCCATTCTCCACCAGTCTTTTTTCAAAGTTTTCATTCATATCTTAAAGCTTCAACCGGGTTCCTTCTTGCCGCCATCAAGCTTTGCCAGCTTACTGTAAGCAGAGCGATAATCAGTGCCAACAATCCGGCAGTTGCAAAAACCCACCAGCTAAGTTCAGTTCTGTATGCAAAATTTTGGAGCCATCGGTTCATAGCATACCATGCAACAGGAGTGGCTATCACAAATGAGATAATTACCCATTTAACAAAAGCTATGTTCATCATGGCCATCACCTCCCAAACTTTGGCGCCATTCACCTTTCTTATACCTATCTCCTTGGTGCGGTTGTCCGCTGCAAATACAGATTGCCCAAATAGCCCAAGGCATGCAACGAAAACTGCCAGCGCGGAAAACAAATTAATAAATTGGGCCATGCGCTTAT
>Ga0334901_1003509_pt1 | contig 11710 bp, 8 predicted proteins | sample GraSluR3_MG_3_FD_207216 | JGI IMG/M metagenome (GOLD analysis project Ga0334901, IMG submission 207216) | Sludge microbial communities from methane-producing bioreactor in Wageningen University, Netherlands - Granular Sludge_15_08-R3 | ecosystem: Engineered > Bioreactor > Anaerobic > Unclassified...
AGAAGGTTGCCCCTCATAAATTTACCCCTACGCTGTTCCCCATTGTTTGATGAACCGTCCCGCCTCAGGCGGGATGGTGTGAGAGGCGCTCCCCGGTCATTCCTGGCCGGGGCCGCCTACTCGATTATGGGCTGGGCTTTGTTTACAGTCATTATATTTTCAATTTTAGCACTATCCAAATTTTGTTTTCCGGGTCGGCAAAAAAGCGTTGGCAGGCAGACAAGCTCTTTTGCAATTTTTGGTTTTAGCGTTGGCTTGTGCGAATTGCAAATGTGCTTGGCTGCGTGCGTTGGCTCATATTCTTTCATTAATCTTTTTGTCAATATTACTAGTGTTTAAGTGATTTTCCTTTATCCATTTTTTAAGTATATTTCTATCAATCAATTCGATATCATTTTGTTGTGCTAGGTCAATGGCATTTTGTGTGTAAAAGCTATTGGAAACCACAGTTGGTATAAATTCCCTTGCATATTTACTTTTGTATTCTGGGATTGCATATTTAATTTCCTGACCAGAACTAATACCAAGTGCAGAACTGCTCTGCTTTACTTGTATCAAATAGTTTGCGTTCTCTCCAAAAAATATAATATCTGCTCCTTTATCATTAGATACTGGAGTCAAGAAAGAATTACCATTGAACATTTTTTCAAATAGTATTGCCACTGCTGCTTCAAATGATAATGGATTTAATTGGTCTAAATCGTCTATTGAACTAATATCAATGGACATTTTTGTTGATGAATCAAAACTCATAGAGGTAATAAAATCATTTTTGCTAATCTCAATTTGTTCTGTAGGAAACAATGTCCTGGACGCTAGATGAGATTTTCTTTGTAATAATTCATCCAAAATAATATCAAAGGTTTTAATATTATTATTGGGAGCAACAGCTAATGGATAGTATACTTTCACTGGCTTCTTTTGTCCTATTCTATAAGCTCTATCTGTTGCTTGTTGCTCTTTTGCAGGATTCCAATGGCGTGTATAATGAATTACATGATTAGCTTCGGTAATATTCAAACCAAAACCTGCGGCAACAGGAGACATTATAATGACATTAAAACCTTTAACATCCTGGTATTTATCAATTTCTTGCTGTCTTGTTAATTTGGCTTTACTAAACTTGGCTTTACTTGTGGGGGTTTCACCATTAATAATTGACGGAATTATCTTGAAATATTCAGCTATTGTTTTTCTAAGTACTCTTTGCATTGACTTATTTTCAGTGAAAATTATCGCTTTTTCTCCTTTTTGATTTATATCATATAGTATCGAAATTACTTTTTTTAGCTTAGCAGAACTGTTTATTAATCTGTCTGTCTCAATTTTTTCTATTTGGTAATGTTTCAAATAAGGATGGTCAGAAATACTTCGCAAGTTGAAGATTCCTTGTAAAACAGGGTTTGAGGATTCGTTTTGAGATTTCAATTCTTCGATTGAATTTAACTCATTTAAGTAGGAATCGAATTGTATTTTAGGCATACTTTCTTCATGCTTCAAATATTCAATTGAAGGTAAATCTTTTGCGACATCAAATTTCATTCTCCTCAATAATGTTACTCCAATACGATTTCTTAAATTTTCTGAAATTTGTTCCAAATCCGTTTTTTCATTACTGAGCGGTTTTTGATATTGTTTTGAAAATTCTTTAGCGTTTTCAAGTAGGCCAGGGCTACAAAAGTCAATTATACACCACAAATCCATTAATGAATTTTCTACAGGAGTCCCTGTCATTGCAATCTTAAAATCTGCTTTTAATGCTTTTGCTGCATTTGTAACAAACGTTCCAGGGGTTTTAACTTTTTGAGCTTCATCAAGCACAACAACACCCCAGTTTATAAGTCCAAGGGGGATTTGCTGTTTTCTAAGTGTTTCGTAGGTTGTAAGATAAATTGCAGAATCACTCAGGTTGCTTATGGTTTGTTGCTTGTTATTTGGTATAATATAGTTCTTAACATTGCTTCCCCACAAAGTCAATGCTTTTAAACTAGGGGCAGGAAAAAATTTCTCATATTCATTTTGCCAATTCTCCAATAAAGAAACAGGAGCAATAATTAATACAGGCTTGCTTTTATTAATTTGATTAAACCATTCAATAAAGTATAAAACCTGTAATGTTTTGCCTAATCCCATGTCATCTGCGAGAAGTACTCCAGGTAATGAATAAGGTTCATTTGAAAGAGTTTGAAGCCAAGCAATACCATTTTTTTGATGCTCTTTTAGTAGAATCTCAGATGACAAATTATTAATCTGCTGGAACTTATATCTTACATCTTCAGAAAAAGCATTTACTTCTGTATACTCATTTTCTTCTGCATTTTCTTTAATAATTAAAACCTTTGTTTCAGAATCCGGCTTTTCTCTTTCTTTTTCTATTGTAGTAATAGGCTTTTGGGGAGATGAAAGTTGCCGGTGTGCATTATCCAATATTGAATCAATATGTGTTAAATCGATATCTTCACCTTTGAATGAAACAGAACTATTTCCATTTTTTTTAGATTCATGGACCAAAAGCTTTAATTCTTCAAATTCCTTTTGATTTTTTATTGAAACATGCCTGGTTCCTTCCTTTTTATCATCAATTACAATTCCTGGTATCCATTCAGATTTATATGGGCTGATAAATGGGTAGAATCGCGGTTTATATATCCCAAGCTCTAAAACCCTTCTGCTAAAGTCATCTAAATCAATTAAATCAGAATCCCAAAAATTGGTGAGGTTATTATATATTTCATTAATTTCATCTCCATTAAATATACTTTTTCGTTTTAGTTTTTGAAGTTCTGTCTTTAAGCTTTTGGATTCCTCATTTTCTTCATCATCAATTAAAACTCTTACCTTCTTATTGTTATCCTTTATGCTGTATTCTGATTTTACTCTTGGATACAATTCAAATGAACTTTGAAATTTCTGAGAATTAACTTTCTCAACGATTGGTGAAAGTTTATACTTATTATTATCAATTGGTGTGATTTCAAATTTTATTTTTTCTGGTGTAACAATTGAGGTGTCAACCAGAATTTTTGAAAGAACCGCATTTGCTATTGCAGCAAGTTCTTGAATTTTTGATAATTCTTTTAAAACAGAAGTTGAATTTGAGAATTGAGATTGATTAAATTTTTCAATCGCTTTGATAAGAGTAAATTGGTTTGAGTTAAGCAAGAACTCTAGTTCATTATTAAGATAAGCTCCTATTCTATGCTTATTATAGAAAAGATTTTCACCAGACCCATTGCCATGGGAAAAATCCTGAAAATAGAACCGGATTTTCAAATTGACGTCTCTCAACCCTCCACCTAAAATATCTATGAAAATGTCATACGGATAAGGTTTAGGAAAACCCAAAGTATCATACTCAAAACTATCAATTTGAGAAATGTCATCATAGTTTATTGAAACTCTCTTAGAGTCGATAAAATTGGCTATGCCATTAACTGTTAAATCATTAATAACATTGAAACAAGCTGGATTATCCATTACAGATAACCAGTTATCAAATTTCAAAATTTCTCCTGATGGAGTTTCAAGAAACAACTCTATATAATCGTTATGATAATTGAATTTAATCATAATAGTATTTTCTCATCCATGCATCGAATCGCGATTCCCAATAACCTTGATGCGTAATTCTACCTTCAATATCTAAATCTATATAACCGCTGTAATCTGAATTTTTGCAAGCATATTTATATCTTGACCACGTTTTAAGGTCTTCCATTGAATCGAGGGCATTAAGATTAACATTAAAACTCTGCTTTTTATAAATATACAATGCTCCCGTATCAGTGAACTCAACAAATACAAAGTCCTTAGAATAAATAATTAAAGCACAAGTGCTCTGATTACGTGATGTGATTTTATACCGGTAATCAACATATTTAGAAACACTTTCAATATTCTTGAGATAACGATAATTGGCTTTATTTCCACTGAATTTTATATCATCTATTTTATCAATAAATTTCAGCCAATATCGTTTACGCCTTTCATCTTGGACTAACCTTTCAAAAAATACCTTGATAAAATGTTTGTTTAGAAGAATATTTAACTTTTTTCTTGCCTTCTCAACTTGTTGTTGTTCTTCAGATTTGAGTTTAGAATTTCTCCATTCATGTATTTTAACAGGGTCACCAATAAGCTTTACAGTCTCCTTCTTAATTATTTCAACATTATTTGTAAATTTATCTTGATTTATAATTTGAGAACAAATCAGCATACTTGTTTTCTTTGAATTATGCTTTTCTAAGAATAGATAAATACCTGCTATCAATTCAGCATCCACATTTTTGTTTTCGGATTTATCTACGTAATTATTAGCGACATAAGCAAAATAATCATAGTTTAAAATGTGTTCCTTTAAGTTTATAAGCAAGTAAGCATTAGATAAAGATATGTTATTATCAAGAAGTAGTGTTGCGTATTGTTCAGGCGAGTTCTTAGGTAAAAATAAATCAATACTTGTTGAAATTTTCAAAATGTCATTTCTGTTCTTATTGTAACGCTTACATTTTTCTTCAAGAATATTTGTTAATAAGTTACGATGCTTATCATAACTTAATAAGGGCTGCCAGTTTTTTAATAAAACATGCCACAAACTTACAATAAATGAATCCCTCCAATTCTGATTAATTAGATTGACAGCTGTTTCAAATTTATTTGAAAACAAAATTATTTCGCTATCAGAATTTGGTTGAAAATCTAATGCCCAGATTAAAATACGAATATCTCTTTTACTAAATGAGAACGCTGGTTCTTGAAAATTTCTGAAAAACAAATAATAAACATCCCTAATTAATTTATTTTCAGGTAATTTTCCACCATCTGGCAATCTGTCAATCAAATTATTAAGGGATATTAAGGATTCTTTAACCTGCTGTTTAGTGTTCTCTGAAAACAAATGTTCAGCGGTGTATCTTAAATCGTTTGGTTTGAAATACCATTGCAATATGTCATTAGTTTTCTGCATATCGTAGCATTTCTCTTATTTGTTCCTCTGCATCTGTTTTTATTCTAAACTCAACCCTCCGATTTTGTTTTCTTCCTGATTCTGTTTGATTTTCTGCAATTGGCTTTACAGAAGATAATCCATTAGCAGTAGCCCTATCTCGTGTCCAAGCTACAGTATTACCGTCTAATAAATTCAAGCAATATTGTAATACAGAACGAGTCCTGTCTTGCGATAATTTCATATTATAGAAATATGCCTCTTGTTCATCCATTCCATTTCTTCCTTCTATAGATGTATGACCTTCAATCCTTATTTCTTCAATATGTTCAATATATTTATCGTTTTGTAAAACATTGATGTATCTTGGAAAAAAATCATTTAAGATTTCTGCAAATGAAGATTTTAGATTTGAACTTCCAGCATCAAACAAAACATCTGGTTCTTTAAATCTTATCGTAAGTGTTGAATCAATTTCAGCATCCCATACCTCCAAGTCATCTTCAAATTCATCGTATAGGTCATTATAAAGCTCTAATTGAAGTTCTTTATATCGTTCTGCAATATCACTTTTACTATCAAATTCTTCCTGCAATTTTAACATTGTTCCTATAAGCAGTAGAACAAATATTAATAATAAAGCAGCCATTAAGTCTCCTGTAGAGAGGCTAAATTGATTATTGTCTTCTATTTCAATAATTTTCTTACTCATCTAACAGAAACTAATTTGTCTATTTGCTCAGATAATTCTTCATTAATCTCAGTCAAACCAGAAACTGTACTTTCTAAACCTTCGTGTGCTTTTGAAAGAGTAGTTGAAAATTCAGCCAAATACTGGTTTAAATTTTCTGATGTAGTCTTTTGATAATCTTTAAGCCCGGATTGAATTTGGTCAAAAATACTTGATAAACCTATTTCAATTGTTTCAAATCTATTACCGTATTCGTTTGCAATGTCTCTCGTTTTTTGCAATGTTTCTTCCTGATGTTTAAGTAGATTTTCATTTCTGTCAATGAATGTATTTATACTTTCTCCGAAATGCGAAATAGAGGATTTAAGATTATCTGAGGTTACAGAAAGAGAATCCGAGTTGCTTTTAAATTTAGTTGATACATCGTCAATCAACTGCGCAACAATTCTAGATTTCTGAATCATTGAATCAAATTGTTGATTTACCTGACTGTTCTCAGAAAGAGTTGTTTTAATTTCATCTGTTAAGTCGGATACCTGTTTAATATTGTCTTTTTGGGTTGAAAGTAATAACTCCATGTGTGCTTGGATATCTTCAACTGTTGATTTATACTCATTTGTAGCAGCTGAAAATGTCTCTTGGTTTTGCTTACTAATTTCTTGTGCTTGTGTTCGTGATTGATTTATGTTGTCAATTACTGTTTCTTTTAATGCTTCAATAACTTCTGTTACTTGTAGTGTTATGTCTGTCATCGAATCTGGAATACCTGAAAGAGCTTCAGAAACAACCGTTAATCTTTTAATAAGTCCTTCCATTTCATTTTTAGTATCGCTCGTAACAGTGTTTTTAAAATCATCCATCATTGATTTCATGGAGTTTGCCAACCTGTCCACTGCATTTTCAATGACCTGGGTTCCTGAATCCTGCTTAATTTGTTTTAAATCTTCAAGCACTGGAACAAGTTTTTCTTCAATTAGCAGACTTATTTGTTCATTATTATCTGCTACAAGTTTTTCCATTGCCAAATTAATACTCTCACCTAAGTCATCAGAAAATGTTTGTAATGAAGCTGTCTGTTTTACAGATTCATCTAATAATTGACGGAAAACATTTTTGGGTAATTGTTTGCCTTCATCTGTATCGGAAACAAGATATTCGTTGAAAATCTCATTGATAATAGCTTTTTGCTTGTTCTGGTGGTAGTTTTCGAGGTCTTGTTGTTTTATTTTATACTCATTATCCAGTTGTAGACACAAATTCTGAATATTCTTTGTGATTTGAGATTGCCATATCTTAAATATGTTAGCAAAAATTAATGAAAGGCCCATTCCCCAAATTGATGAAACAAAGGCTGTTCCCATACCCGAAAGAAGATTATTTATACTCATTTTTATTGCTTCCGTGGTTTCAAAGTTGGAATCAGCAATACCATATGTTAACCCAACAAAAGTTCCTAATATTCCTAATCCTATAAGGGTATTTGACACATTATTTACAGCCCTAAGATTCAAAGAAGAATATAATATATTTGGCTCATTAAAATAATTTTCAGAGAATTCTGTTGTCTTACGTTTATCTCCATACTCATTAAAAGTCCCTTGGTAAGCATTCCAAATCTTTTGTAATTTTTTGCTACCTGATATTTGGGATACTCTAATATTTTTTTTGATTTTGAAGAAATGAATTAGCAAGTACGCTAAGGAAATTATAAAGATGGCTATTAAAGTTATAACCCAATATGCGATAAGCGTATTTTCTTCAAAAACTTCCTTGCTTAAAAATGGTATCAATCTATCTGTAAAATTCATGCTCAATTCTCTTTAGTGGGTTGGCAAAATTGCACTCTTTTGCAAATTTTGGTCTGTGCGGTAGCTGGTGCGATTTGCAAATGTGTGCAATGTGCGCTGGCTTTCCAAACTGTCCCGAAGGGCAGAAGCGGGTCGGCAAAAACAAAATTTCTCAATTTAGTCAATCTTTCAATTATATTGTAAATTTCTCTTATCAATATTCTTAATTTCCGTATTCTATTTCTTTTTTCAGCCTTGCAGGTAACGGTAAGTATAAGAATAGTAGCCGATTGCGTGGCACTTTCCTGTCAAGATACAAGAAAGTTGAAGCGGGCTACAACCCTTGAAATTACTACTGTCTCGGCTATTATTTTTATACATTGTTAGCAGCAGATTTTAATTCATGTAATTATTTATGTTAATGTAGAGGTAGTTTAAATCATTTGTATCGCATTCTTTTGAGAGTTTATAGGTTAATGAATCTAAACTTATTTGATAGATTAGATTCAAGTTTTCAAGGATGTGTTTTATGAGATTTAGCAAATATTTCCCTGGCACGTTGATAATTATTTTTTGAACTGAATCATAATGATGCTTTAATTTATTGATTTGAGCATTAAGAGTATATCTTCTGTCAACAACCTTTAATAAAGCTTCTATTTCTAGAAAATAATCTGTTATGAAATTATTGCGATAATTTGTACCCGCATTATTCAAATCAAAATCTCTTGCCGGATTTAAACCAAAATATTCTTTGCCCAATGAGAATTTTTGTATTAATATGAAACAACAACTTAGTTCTGATAATAAATCTTTGCATTTAAGTAATAAGTTATTATAATCAAAAATTGCGTCAATTTGATGATTTTTTATTTTCGAATTCTTTTCTCTTATCAATTCACAAATAGCTTGCTTATCAAACAAATAGTTTTCGATTGAATAACGTTCCAAATAGAACAAATTCGGTATCTGTTCCTTTATCCCTAAAATCTCATCAAAATCTAAGTCAACAATATAAATTTTCTTCTTATTACCAATTGTCAGTTTTGCAGCATCTTTTACATTATTTTTCCCATTTAAAGGGAATATCTTACAAAATTGAATATCTACAAATAATCTTTTCAAGATATTATAGTAAAAATGCTCTTGCTCAATATCCTCAACATAAAATTCAATCTCATTGAATTGTTGATATAAAACATCTTGACCAGCAAGATAAGAATCTGTTAATTCAGGGAAACCACTACTCATAGTATTAATCATTAAATGGCATTAAAAGAATAGCATTTTCTTTCTTTTTGTTAGCAAGTATTGGAGAATGAGTTGCCAGAATCAATTGAGTTGAATCTGGAGTTATTTTCTCAAGCATTTCAAGAAAGTCTTCCTGCCATTTTATATGAAGAGATAATTCAGGTTCATCAATAATAAATATTCGTCCATCTTGACTATTAAAAGCAATGTATGAGAATAGAATAAGAATTTGTTGTTCTCCCGATGATAAGAATTTAATATCCTTATATTTTGTTGTTATTTCACCTTTCTTATTTAGCGTATTAAAAGTTAATTCGGATGTATCTTCTTTAAATAAAATCTGTTTTGCTGAATCTTTAAGAAAATGATTCAACGTGTTTAAATAAACAGTTATTTCTTCTAGTGTTTTGGTTGATTTTGTTTCAAAATTCTCGAATTCTTTAAGTAGTCGTCGAACCTTAACAAATTGATTTGCATTTAACCCATAAAGTAGTTTTACTGTTTCATCTTGCGGGTTTTGCTGATATCTTTTTGTGATTTCTTTTAACTGAGAAAAGAACTGATTGATTGTCAATTGTTCAGATTCAGAAATTACATCCGATTCAAAATTCTTGAAATAATCATTTACTCTAGCTTCAGCATTTTCAATTTGGTTCAGATTTAACTTATATTTTATTCCTGATGTAAATGATTCAACTGTGATACTTCCACTAAAAGTTGATAGAATCAAATGATTTTTGAGCTTATTTGTAAGGACTAAGACTTCGTTTTTTCTTCGTCGATATTCTCTATTTACAATTTCTTTAACTCTATCGAGTGGGGAAATGTTAGAATTTCTTCTGGGAATTTTATTTGAGTGTAACTCCTCATAATATATTCTTTCTGAGGATTCTTCGGTATATAAATTTCGGTCAAGTCCAATAATTGTAGGATTTGGAAAACTGGAAATTAGCTCCCAAGTTTTTTTCTCCTTGGGTTCGGGAGCTAAGTGAGTGTAACTTTGAATTAGATTTTCCTTTAAAGAATTGTCATTACCAATATTGCAAGGTCTCACTTTTATTGGAATGCTTAGTGGATAAAACTTTTCAGTATCAGTGCTAATTTGATATTTGAAAGTTGCTCTATTGTGTTTACATTGAATATTATAATTTGTTTTTTTATAACTAAAAGTTAGGTTTATCGACTTAAACTCGGTTACACATAATTTCGGCAAAGATGGTTTTATTATCCAGTTTAAAATATTTAAAATGCTTGTTTTCCCAGAACCATTTATTCCAACAAGCAAGGTTAAATCTGAATTAAAATCAATCTCCTTATCAATATATCCATGAAGTCCGATAATTTTAAATTTTTCTATGTGCATTGTAATTATATTTTAGTTATTACGGTCTTTTTTTAATTTGCTGCTAACGGTCTCGGGCTATGAAGCGTTGCGGTTTTATTGTTCTATCTTTTCAAGTTACTATTATCGTTAAAATAAGATCGATGCTTCAAGTTTACCAAATCATCCGCAATGCTTTATGAGCCCGTGTTAGCGGTATGTGCTTTTTACTTTCTTCTTTTTTTTAATCAATCTTTTCAGTATGCGACACTGTCGATTGAAAATTCATAATTGTGAATTCCACCTCCTCTCCTTACTTCAAATGAAAATTTTGTCCCAGATTTTGAATACTCGAAAGACCTTAGTTCGTCATTTGTAATCTTTCCTGATGGTTTATCGTTTATCTTCAATATTGTGTCTCCTAACTGAATACCTGTTTCGAAGGCTGGTGAAGATTCGTATAACGAGTTAACGTATAGTAATTTCGAATCTGATGTTCTGTAAAGTTTCATGCCAAGGCTAAATGAATTATGCAGTTTTGAATATTCTTTATTTGGTTTTAGATAAAACATAGAATTACGATAATCGAAAATTACTTGAAATTTGCGAAAGAATTCATTGCCCAGAAATCCGATTTGCTGAGGAGTAATTCTAAAGTCCAGAATATTTACCTCTTCATTTTGGAAATTAAGAGAATCAAGTAAAGAAATATGGCTTGTATTAATTATTTTACGATTAATTGTCTTTTTGGGATTCCATGATAATGACCTGGTGTTAATTATTTTCAAGTCTTGAGGAATATTTACCGGTACAACGGCACCTTTATTATCTTTTAAAGCACGTTTGCCTGCCTGCAAGTATAAAAAACCAGGTGCACCAATATCTAAAACCAATTCCCCATTAAGCATGATATTATGGTTTGTTGTAATTATTTCAACATCAGTAGGAACTGTGAAATAAGTTACTTGATTGCCAACAAATGGGAACGAAGCATATTGGTCTTTAATGCTATCAAGTGTTCCTTGGGACATTATTTTGAAATAGTTGTGTTCAAAATCCATTAAAACTATATTGTTTTCAAAAAACCAATATGCAGGAAAAAGTGCATCAGTATTTAATCCTGTTTTTGATAAATCAGCAATATCGATACGCATATTACCACCAACGTTCATTCCCAAGGCACTGAATTTTAGTTCACCTCTCATTTGACTGTTAATGTTAATTACTCCTCCTGGCGTTACGGTTCGCCTTTTGGTTTCTTCAAAACTAACTCCAAGTTTATCTTTATTTAAACTAGTAAACGTGCTATCAAATAAAGGACTTTGTGCCCCAGTATCGAATAATAAAGATGTTTTAACAGAATCGTTGATGATTGCTTTAACAATAATGTGTCTACCATTGAAATGAAATTTGTATGAATCTTCTGGGTAAATAAAAGGTTGCTCTGATGTCTTATTCTCTTGGATGGTGTTTTTTCTTGGAGAAGAAGAACATCCAGTCATTATTATGAATATGACAATACAGATTATATTTCTCATAGTTGGAAGTTTTTTCAATATACGTTTCTCTTTTAATTCAGCATTACCGCTAACGGTCGGCGGGCAGAACAAGTGCTGTTTCAAACCTTAGCTATTACCAGAACTGTTGGAAGCATTTGTTCTGCTCGCCTGTTATGTGCTGTGCAGCAACGCTCATAGCTCTCTGTGTTGTTTTGT
>Ga0334901_1003510_pt1 | contig 11706 bp, 10 predicted proteins | sample GraSluR3_MG_3_FD_207216 | JGI IMG/M metagenome (GOLD analysis project Ga0334901, IMG submission 207216) | Sludge microbial communities from methane-producing bioreactor in Wageningen University, Netherlands - Granular Sludge_15_08-R3 | ecosystem: Engineered > Bioreactor > Anaerobic >...
CTTCCCCGACCCTGAGGCTGTAGCTGGGAGGGATGGAAAACTCCACCCGGCTCCCAAACCTGATCATCCCTATCCTCTCTCCTCTATCGACGAACTCGCCGGGGGTGACGTAGCAGACGATCCTCCTCACGAGGACCCCGGTGATCTGGGTCAACTGGACCGTCCCCTCAGGGGTGTCGAAGACGATCAGGTTCCTCTCATTCTTCGACGACGACCGAAAGAAGGCGGGCCGGTGACCCCCGTCCGAATGCTCGATCCTGGCCACCCTCCCCCCCAGGGGGGACCTGTTGACGTGGACGTTGAAAGGGTTCATGAATATGGCCACCTTCTCGTCGGACGCCTCCACCACCCGGCCGTCGGCGGGAGAGACCATCCCCTCGCCCTGGGGTGACCGTTCGGGGTCCCGATGAAAGAAGACCATGAAGATCGATAGGGCTAAGGCCGCCCCCGATAGCAGCTCGATCCCGAGGCCAAAAAGGAGGGCCGAGGCCAGGAGGGGAACGCCCACCCAGGAGCCGGAGCCTCTGGCGAGCCTCAGGCCGGCTCACCCCCGCCCCGCCTGATCTCGACGGCCAGGTCCTCGATCATCTCGAGGAGCTCCGGGAGGAGGAGGAAGACGACGTAGGCGATGGCGAAGAGGGCGACGGCCGATCCCGCCTTGGCGATGACGTTGTGGGCATAATAGAAGCTATCGGCCCCAAACCAACCCCATCCGTAGGCGACGACCACGAAGACGTTCCGGAATAGGTTGAGGAGGTATATCACCGGGACGGAGGCGACGAGGGCCGCCGCCCTCCTCCTCAGGGGGGCCTGGACCGAGAGGACGACCCCGGCGAAGAGGGCCATGCTCTCGATGGCGGTGCAGGCGAGGACGATCTCCACCGACCTGTCGGCGAGGACTATGACGCTGCCGCCGCCGGAGGCCGCCGGGATGCCGAGGGCTCCCAAAAGGAGGAGGGTGAGGTCCGCCGTCTCCGATATCAGCCATTCCTTCAGGGGCTGAACCTCGGCGAAGGGGAAGTAGGCGAACCCCCCTATCGCCACCGCCGAGGCAGCCCAGGCCGAGGAGGCGGAGGCCGATCCCCTGGCCAGGACGATCCAGCCGAGGTAGAGGCAGAAGAGGGCTACCGCCAGGGTGAGGAGGACGTTGAAGGGGTCTCCGATCTCCAGGTAGTGGGCGGGCTGCTTCAGCCAGTGGACGCCGAAGAGGACCCAGCCGAACCCCGCCAGGATCCGACGGCCGGAGAGGGCCGAGGCGGCGAGGAGGGCGAGCCCCATCCAGAGGACGTTCCCGATCAGCCAGCCGATGATCATCGGGGATAGAAAATCCACAGGTTTATTTAGCATTATCTACCAACCGGGAAATCTGATACGCCCCGGCCTTTTGATCTGCCGTCGGCGCGGAGTGGGAGTGGTTAGACTTATGGACGGATATGGATGGGGGCCGATCCTGGCGGTCGGCCTTTTGCTGGCCCTGGCAGCGGCGGCTTCGGCCGGATCCGGGGTCCCTCAGGACCTCGATCCGCCGATCAGCGAAGCCCTGGGCCTCCTCCTCGGAGACGAGCTGCTGAATGGGACGGAGAAGATTCCGGTGATAGTGGTCTTCGAGGAGGGCTCGGATAAGGTGGTGCCCGACCTCGAGGTGAAGCACTCCTACCGGACGATAAACGGGGTCTCCGGAAGGGCGAACGCCTCGGTCCTCCAGAGGCTGGCGGAAGATCCCCAGGTTCTGGGGGTCTATCCCGATGGGACGGTGGCGGCGGCCCAGCCGGAGAACGCGACCCAAGATCTGAGGAACTTCTGCGCCACCGGCAGGGTGAACGCCAAGCCCCTCTGGGACCGCGGGATCAACGGGACCGGGGTGGTGGTGGCGGTCCTCGACTCGGGGATCGACAAGAACCACCCGGACCTGGCGGGGAAGGTGGTGGGAGAGGTGAACTTCGTCGACTCCGAGAGGACGACCGACGACCTCCTCGGCCACGGGACGACGGTGGCGGGGATCATCGCGGGGTCGGGGACCGCCTCCGGCGGCGAGTACGTAGGGGTGGCCCCGGGGGCGAGCCTCCTGAACGTTCGGGTGATCGACAGCAAGGGCTCCGGCCAGATCTCCGACATCATCGCCGGGATCGACTGGGCCATAGATAACGACGCCGACATCCTCACCATGAGCCTCGGCGGCCTCAACCTCGGCGAGAGCAACCCGCCGATATCCATGGCCGCCGACAACGCCATGGACGCCGGGACCGTCGTCTGCGTCGCCGCCGGGAACCTCGACGAGAGGCTCCTCCTCCTGATGCTCGTCGCCTCCTCGGTCTCCCTCGGGGGGGTCGAGTCCCCGGGGGATGGCGTCAAGGTGATCACCGTGGGGGCGACGGACTGCGACGACCGGATAGCCACCTTCAGCGGCTCCGGCCCCCTCCGGGACGGGAGGTACAAGCCGAGCCTGGTAGCCCCGGGGGTGAGCGTCGTATCGACGGTCCCCCTGAAGCTGGAGATCGAGGGGAAGATCGACAACTATTACGCCCGGGCCTCGGGGACGAGCCTCTCGACCCCCGTGGTGGCGGGGGTCGCCGCCCTCCTCCTCCAGGCTGACCCCTCCCTCACCCCCGCCGGGGTGAAGGCTGCCCTGACCAGGGGCGCAAAGAAGCTCTCGAACAGCCAGGACGAGGAGTACGAGGCCTACTACCAGGGGGCGGGGCTCGTGGACGCCGAGAGGTCCTTCGAGCTTTTAGGGGTCGACCGGCTCTGCAACGCCCTCCCTGACCGCTGGTGGGGGGGGAGGTGGGTCTACGGCGACTTCTGGGTCGTCGGGGACGACACCGTCTACGGGAGCCTCGACACCGGAGCCGACAGGTTCCAGAAGAAGCTCTACGCCCTCGCCCCCGGGGACGTCGACTGGAGCTCCAAGTTCCTCTTCTTCACCGACAAACCCCTCGCCAACGTCACCACCGCCGCCTCGGGGGAGGTGGCGAGATGGACGATGGTCCAGCCCCTCCCGAGGACGATCCCAGCCAACGGCCAGCGGATCTTCGGGATCGGGATGAGCGTCCCGGAGGGGGCGGCTCCGGGGCTCTACGAAGGGAGGATAGAGATATCCGAGAACGGGACCGGGATCCTCTCCATCCCCATATCCGTGGAGGTGGCGGCGCCGGTGGAGATCCTCCGGGGCCGGGGATCGGCGGCGGGCTCCCTCGTCCGGGGCGAGTGGGACTACTACTACGTCGAGGTCCCCACCAGCACCGACGAGCTGAAGTGCTCCCTCCGGTGGGAGGGGGAGGCGGACCTGGACCTCTTCCTCCTCTCCCCCACCAGCGAGTACGTCCCTGCGGAGGGGGGGGACGGCGTGGAGTCGGTCCTGGTGGAGACCCCCCCCACCGGCCGGTGGCTCCTCGCAGCCCACCCGAGGAACATAACGGGAGAGATCGACTACGTCCTGGAAGTGGAGAGGACCCTCCTCACCAGCTCGCCGAGGAGGTGGTCGGCGGGCTCCGCCATCCCAGGGGAGACGAAGGAGGCGACCTTCAGCCTCCGGAACGGGGGGCCCCCCCTCGCCAACGTCACCTACGTCGGGATGATGGAGAAGGTGGAGAAGGTGGCCTGGAACGACTCGATCGGGGACAAGGTGATATGGACCGTCCCCATCGAGGTCCCGGCCAACGTCACCCGGCTGGGGGTGAGGCTCACCTGGGACGACCCCGATAGCGACCTCGCCCTCCTCCTCTTCAACCAGCGAGGCAGGCCCGTCGACGTCTCCTACGGCGGAGAGGTGGTGGAGGTGACGGGGGCGAGCCACCCCGCCCCCGGGATCTGGAGGGCGATAGTCTACGGCTATCACGTCACCACCAAGGCGAGGCAGACCTTCGACCTGGAGGCGACCTTCTACCTCCAGGACACCTGGTCCTGGGTCTCGGCCGAGGGCCCCGACCGCCTCGACTCCGGGACGGAGGGGAGCTTCAACGCCACCATCGCCGTCCCCCCCGACGCCCCCAGCGCAGGCCTGGAGGGGTACATCCAGATCCGGTCCGACGAGGACCGGTTCACCATCCCCGTCAGCATCACCGTGGCGGGGGCGGCGCTTACGGGGTCGAGCAGGACTGAGCTCTTCGACGAGGACGGCGACGGCCTCTATGAGAGGCTCTGCGTCGAGGTGGGGGTGGACGTCACCTCCCCCGGCGAGTACAGGGTAGAGGGGAGCCTCCTGGACGGAAACGGCTCTTCCATCGGCTGGTTCGGGAGCACCGAGGAGCTCGAGGCCTCCGGGTCGATCGAGATCTGCGTCAGCGGGACCGATATCTGGAGCCGGGGGGGGTGCGGACCCCTCAGCCTCGATAACCTCTTCCTCTACAACGGGGAGGGCGAGATCATCGACCGGTACCAGGGGAACATCACCATCTTCCAGTGCCCCCAGGACTTCCAGCCCCTATCGGCGAGGTTTACGGGGATCTTCGTCGACGAGACGAAGGAGGCAGCGCCGGAGGCGATCGTCATCGGGGTGGAGGTCGCCGTCCAGACCTCGGGGAGCTACGAGATCGCGGGGAGGCTCGTCGACGACGAGGGGTTTGAGATCGACAGGACGGAGGTGCTGGTGAACCTGGAGGCGGGGGTCTCAATCGTCCCCCTCGCCTTCAACCCCATCAGGTTCATCGTGAAGAACGCCCCCTCGAGGCTCCACCTCAAGGACCTCACCCTCCGCCAGGATGGCGAGGAGATCGGCCTTGTGGAGAAGGCCTTCTCGACGGAGGCGCACCGGCCCGAGGCCTTCGCCACGGCGAGGGAGACCTACGTCATCTCCCCCCCGGCGGCGGCCTGAGGGGTCGGGACCGTCCGGACCCAGCCTCGAACTCCTCCCTCATGGGAGGGGGGACGGGCCGGGGGAGGGACTTTTTTTGGATTTTTATTATATCATGGATAATCCTTATAAAAGAGGAGGCTCTGAATATAGGGATGAGACGCCGCCCCGAAGAGGATCAGAAGGAAAAGGTGGCGGAGGGATGGAGAGGGATGAGGCATGGAGAGGATGGCGGGAGGAACGATATTTGGATAACGTGAAGTTGAGGCTGAAGGCGGACCCCCTTTACACCAATTTTAAGCATGACGTCACCCCCGAGGGGCTGGCCCTCGCCTTCAGGTGGGTCCCCGAGGCGACGGGGCTGAGCGAAGTGGAGAGGGAGCTGTTGGTGCTGAAGGCCCGGGAGGACCTGGAGGCGATCTGGCCGGAGGCGCGGGACGAGAGGGAGGCGATGGCCCTCTTCCAGGAGAGGACCAGGACGATCCAGGACCCCGAGAAGCTGAAGGTCTACCTCTGCGAGTTCCTCCGGGGGCTTGCGATCCTCGCCTCCGCCTGGGTGGAGGGGCGGGAGAGGGCGGGGATGAACGCCAGCGCCCAGAGGATGTACGGCTGAGGCGAGGCGTCTCGATCGGCAGACGCCCCCCCCCCCGCTGGCTTTGGAGGCGATCCCCACCCATCATCCCCTGCCTCACCTCTGGCGCCGCCCTCCCCCTCTCCGGGATCGTATGGGGCCCCGACGGGAGCCCGCCATCCCTAACCCAAATTTGAGGCGGCCGCCCCCCTCCGCCCGTCCGGTGGGGGGAGCCGATCCCCCTCATTTTAGGACTTTTTTTAAGGCAAAGAACAAATATCGTAATTATCCTATCTTCTGAATATCATGGATGGGAGAGGGCGACCCTCGAAGATTAAGCATCCACCCCAGATAAAGAGGCTCAGCCTCCAGCTCCAGTCTCTCATCAAGGGGAGGATGTGGCTGAAGGTCCTCCTGGGGATGGTCCTGGGGACGGCCCTCGGCATCTCCATCGGCCCCGCGACGGGAGTCGTAGACCCGGGGGTTACCACAGCCATCAGCGAGTGGCTATCCCTCCCTTGATACATATTCCTCGGCCTTTTGCAGATAGATCGTCGTCCCCCTCGTCTTCTCCTCCATCATCCTGGGCATCGCCGCAAATCAGGAGATGGAGATGGTAAAAAGGCTGGGGGTCCTCGCAGGCCTCTACTTCGTGGCGACGACCGCCGTAGCCATCGCCATGGGGATAGGGATCGCCCTACTGATCAATCCGGGGCAGTACATCCAGGGGGAGGAGGTGATCCTCCTGGCGGCCGCCCCCTGGAGGTCCCAGGAGGTCGCGGATCTGCCGGAGATCGCCGAGATCCCGGGGATCATCGGCGGCCTCTTCCCCACCAACCCCCTCGACGCCATGGCCAGCGGCCAGATGCTCCAGGTTGTCCTCTTCTCCGTCATCGTCGGGATCGCGGTCCTCACCCTCTCCCCCCGGAGCTCCGCCCCCTTCATGGACATCCTCGGGTTCCTCCAGGAGATCTGCATGACCGTCGTCAGGTGGAGCATGCTCCTCGCCCCCCTGGCGGTCTTCGGCCTGATGGCGAAGTTCACCGCCCAGCTGGGGCTGGAGACCCTTCTGGGGATGGGGGTCTACGTGGCGGCCGTCCTCCTCGGCCTCTTCCTCCTCCTCATCCTATACCTGGAGATAATTCTGGCCTGCCTCCGGAGGGACCCCCTCCGGTTCCTCGCCGGCTCCAGAGACGCCCTCCTCATCGCCTTCTCCACCTCCAGCTCCGCCGCCACCATGCCCGTCTCCATCAAGGTCGCCGAGGAGAAGCTGGGGATCAGGCCGGCGGTCGGCCAGTTCATCATACCCCCGGGGGCGACGATCAACATGAACGGGACCGCCCTCTATCAGGGGGTGGCGACGGTATTCCTCGCCCAGGTCTTCGGGGTGGAGCTGACGATGGCCCAGCTCCTCCTGGTGATGATCATCGCCGTGGGGGCGTCGATCGGGACCCCCTCCACCCCCCGGCGTTGGGATCGTCATCCTCGCGAGGGTGGGGGTTCCGGCGGAGGGGTGGCCCTCATCATCGGGGTGGACCGGATCCTGGACATGAGCAGGACCTCGGTGAACGTCGCCGGCGACCTCGTCGCCTCCGCCGTCATGGACAGGCTAGCCCGGGGGAGGCTGGACACCCTCCTGGATATCGGGGATGGGGACGAGGGAGGATGAGGCGGCGGGGGAGCTTTCCCCCCTCGCCGCGGCCGGACCCGAGGATCCCGGACCACATCAAAGACGAGGCGGGGGCGGCTGCCCACCCCTTCACCGGAGGTAGTAGGCGTTCAGGACGTACTCCTGCATCATCCTCTGGGTATTGAAGAAGGAGCCGTTGATGGCCACGGAGTGGATCATCACGTCCGTCCACCCCAATCTATCCTGGTAGAATAGGGGGATTATCACCCCCTCCAGCTTCTCGTAGAGGGAGGCGGCGTCCCTGGAATTGTCCCGCCCTTCCCCCTTCCCCCGGACGGGGTCGCCGATGGACCAGCCGGTGAGCCCCTCGATATGCCCCTCGACCCACCAACCGTCGAGGACGGAGAAGCTGGGGACGCCGTTCAAGGCCGCCTTCATCCCGCTCGTCCCCGAGGCCTCCATCGGCGGCTCGGGGGTGTTAAGCCAGAGGTCGACGCCGGAGGTGATCATCCCCCCCAGGGTCATGCTGTAGTCTTCGAGGTAGGCGATCTTGATATCGTCCCGGAGGGCATCCTTCGCCTGGAAGATCCGCCTTATCAGCTCTTTGCCGCCCTGGTCCCGGGGGTGGGCCTTTCCGGCGTAGACGAGCTGGATCTCCCCCGCCCCCCGGGAGATCCTCGCCAGCCGGTCGGAATCCCGGAAGATGAGGTCCCCCCTCTTGTACGGGGTCGCCCGCCGGGCGAAGCCGATGGTGAGGATCTCCTCCTCCATCTCCACGCCGGCCACCTCCCGGACGTATCCCAATAGCCTCCTCTTCGCCTCCTTATGGGCGGACCAGACCTCCTCGCGAGGGATGGAGAGGGCGTAGCGGAGGCTGAAGTTGTCCCGCCGCCACATGGGGACGTGGCGGTCGAAGAGCTCAGCGAAGGGGGGAGAGACCCACCTTCCGACGTGAACCCCGTTGGTGATGGCGTCGATGCAGTATCCAGCGAAGAGGAGCCTGGAGATCTCCCCGTGCTTTTTGGCGACGCCGTTGATGTACCGGCTCATCTTCAGCCCCAGGTAGGTCATGTTGAGGAGATTCCCCTCGTAGAGGACCCCTCCGAGGCCGAAGAAGTCGTCCCTATCTCCGATGACCTTTCGGGCGAGGTCGAGGGGGAACTTGTCGTGGCCCGCGGGGACGGGGGTGTGGGTGGTGAAGACGCACCGGTCCTGGACGGCCCTCTTGTCCTCCTCGGTCACCTCTCGCCTCCCCGCCGCCCTCGCCGCCTCGTCGAGGATCTCCAGGGTCAGGAGGGCTGCGTGACCCTCGTTCATGTGGAAGCTCTTGACGTCGCCGTAGCCGAGCTCCCGGAGGATCCTGACGCCTCCGATCCCCAGGATCACCTCCTGGGAGAGGCGGTAGTGGTCGTCCCCCCCGTAGAGGTGATGGGTGAGGGTCCGATCCCAGTCGGAGTTCTCAGAAAGGTCGGAGTCGATGAAGTAGACAGGGACGGCGAAGCCGTCGATCCCCGTCACCTCCCTCTTCCAGGCCCTGAGGTGGACAGTCCTCCCCTCCACCTCTACGGCGGTCCTAGCCTCCATCTCTTCGAGGTGCTCCTCCACAGGCCAGGCCGCCGCCACCTCCCGCTGCCACCCGTCGTCCCCGATCACCTGGCGGAAGTGCCCCTTCCGGTAGAGGAGGGTGACTGCGGCCATAGGTACCTTGAAGTCTGCGGCGGAGCGGATGGTGTCCCCGGCCAGGACCCCCAAGCCGCCGCTGTAGGTGTGGATCCCCTCCTCGAGGCCTATCTCCATGGAGAAGTAGGCCACCGACAAATTATCTCCATCATCTCGTCCCATCTCCAATCACCTGATATCGCCGGTGAAGGACTCCCGACAGCCGCCCTTTCGGCCGTGATGCCGATGGCTGATCAGATCAAACGAAGCCCCTCGTCTCGCCTTCCACCATTATTAATTAGATCAATTGAGATAAAAGGCGAACGGTTAGGGGGAGAGGAGGCAACTCCAGGCCGTTTGTCGACCCCTCAAGGACCGTCAGTTTTCGGATTTCTGACGATCCCCCGGGGATGACCCGCCTTCCCTCTCCCTCGGCCGGCGCCCCGGTGCTCCGGCGGAGGCGCCTCGGGGATTTTCAGTCGTGATCCGCTCGGAGCTTCCTGTAGAGCCGCTCTGCGTCCTCCTTTCGGCAGAGCTCCGAGCCGGGGGTCATGACGGCGGCGGCCCCGGCGGCGATCCCGAAGAGGGCCGCGTCCCGGGGCGCCATCCCCCGGGCGAGGCTGAGGGTGATCCCCGCCACCATGCTGTCGCCCGCCCCCACCTTGCTGACGATCCTGACCGTCGGCGGCCTCATGTGGGCGACCGCCTCCCGGCTGACGAAGAGAGCTCCTGCCGAGCCCAGGGAGATGACGAGGAGCTCGCAGCCGCCGCCGGCCACCACCCTCCGGGCCGCCGCCTCGATCTCGGCCTCATCCCTCAGGTCCCCGTCCACCAGATCCCGGAACTCCCGGAGGTTCGGCTTTATCAGGTAGACCCCCTCCTGGAGGGCCCTCTTCAGGGGCTCGCCGGAGGTGTCGACGATCACCTTCGCCCCCGCCTCCTTCCCGGCCCGGGCGACCCGGGCATAGAAGTCGGCCGGGACCCCCGGGGGAAGGCTCCCGCTGGCGACGAGGAAGCCGGAGTCCGGGGCGGAGGCGGCGACCTCCTCCAGGGCGAGCTGCACCTCCTCCTCCTTCAGCACCGGCCCCGGCATCCCGAACCGGTACTGCTGCCCCGTCGACTCCTCCAGAACGGCGAAGCTCTCCCGGGTCATCCCCGCCAGGGGGAGCCGCCGGCTGAGGAGCCCCTCCCCCGCCAGGAGCTCCTGGAGGAGGTCGCCGTTGAGCCCCCCGGCGGCGTAGAGGAGGGTCGACTCCCCCCCGAGCTTCCTGACCGCCCGGGAGACGTTCACCCCGCCCCCGCCCGGCTCGATGGTGGGGGCGGCGCAGCGGAGCTTCCTCCCGGGGACGACGAACTCGACGCTGGAGCTCTTGTCTATCGTCGGGTTGATGGCTAAAGAGACGATTGCTTTCATGATGATCCGAAGGATCAATCTCGCCCGCGTTATCTAAGGGTGGTGGTCCCCGGGGGCGATGCCAAAGATTAATACGGAAGTCGGCGGAGAGGTATTGGGATAGACCGAACCGAGCAAAGGAGGTGAGAGAGACGAGAATGAAGGGGTTTATGACGCTTCTTGCGGCCCTGTCCGTCCTGACGATGGCGGCCGCCGCAGGGGGCATGTATCAGGGGGTCTCCGGGGGGCCGTCGATGAGCTACGCCGGGGTATCGGGGTCGATCGACGGAGTCTTCGCCAGCTACCCGAAGGCTCCGGCCGCCTTCCCGGGGCCGCTCTTCATGACCGGCGAGGAGTTCTGCCAGTTTGTCGCCGCCCACCTCGCAGACCCGCCCACCGCCTGGAGGTGGTGACGGGTCCTGAGCGGGGCGCAAGGGCGGACAGAAAAGCCCGGCTCCCGGGGCGGGGATGGACCCCTCTAGCCTTTTTTTGCCAGGGGAAGCTTTTGATACGCTGAAACATCCTGTACGCGAAAGGCGCTCGGGCACCTTCGAGGAGATGTAGGCCACGACCAGATAGTTTATGCATTCGTGGAGGGGCGTTATACTTCTGCAAAAAGAATCATATAATTATGTCCTTTTTCTTTTGCGCATTTTGGACAATATGCATAATGAACATAGTAATCTTTAGCTTTTTTATTCTCCTTTGCCAAATATATTTCCATTTCTTTTATAAATTTAGGGATGGCATTATATGGTCCATCAAAAACTCCAGCGACAAAAGTCCCAGAAATAGTTGTATTATTTGCTCCCTCAACTGTTTTACTGACTGAGTAATAGATTTCAGACTTAAATGCGGAAGGATCTCGAAACAAAACGAGAGCATCTGTCTTATCTGGAATATCTGCTTGAGCTTTTTCCGCTAAATTCCACATCCTCATAATCTTCTTTCCAATCATGGGCGGAAATGGGATATGATAAATTGTAGGAATAGATTCTTTTATAAACAATTTATTTTTCCAATTGAACGTCTTTTTATCCCATTTTATTGGATCAAACTCTGGGCAACATTCATCTTCATTCATATTGTTCACCTTTAGCGCAATTTGATAGATTAGTATATAAATATTACGAATAACGCTTCTCCATCTTTCTAAGATTAAGTAATCCAAAGGTTGAAGATGACATCGCGATAAAGAGAAGTACGACGAAGTCGGATTTGGGTGAAGCGAGGGTCCACCCAAGAGTAGCCTCTCATACATACTATATGCGCATTTGGGCGGGATTATTTATCTGAAATCAATCTTATAGACCATCATTAACCGCTATAGCTAAACCGTACTTGAGAATTCTTCTTCCGCCCGGCTCCGGTCGGAGGGAAAGAGGATCGACGACTTCGACGAGGTGATCGCCGCCATCGCCCTCGTCTGCGACCGGGAGATGGTGACGCGAAGCCTCCGGTTTCGGTAGGTGGCGGGGCTCGCGGTGGTGGGGTGGTGAGGTAGAGGGGCCTTTGTGAGGGGTCCGTTCGCAGGGGGTGCGGACTGAGGTGCGGGGGGATTACCCGCTGATGTGGTCGAGAATATGCTTCTGCACGGCCGTGCTGATGGTCGATTGCTCGACGACCATGACGAGATGACCTCCGCGATCGAAGCTGACCAGAGT
>Ga0334901_1003513_pt1 | contig 11693 bp, 13 predicted proteins | sample GraSluR3_MG_3_FD_207216 | JGI IMG/M metagenome (GOLD analysis project Ga0334901, IMG submission 207216) | Sludge microbial communities from methane-producing bioreactor in Wageningen University, Netherlands - Granular Sludge_15_08-R3 | ecosystem: Engineered > Bioreactor > Anaerobic >...
ATGAAGACCTGCTTCCTGAAGATCTCTGTCCTCATGAGGAGGGGGAGGATTCATACGGGAGCCTTTCCATTAAGGACCAGGAGAGGGATGTTATTGAAAGGGCCCTAATAAAAGCAAATGGTCACGTAATCCAAGCTGGTGACATTATTGGCTTAAGCAAATCGGCCATGTACAGAAAGCTTAAGCAACATAGAATAAATCCAAAGACCTTCAAGACTCAATAAAATTCCCACAATCGGGAAACAAAATTCCCGATTGTGGGAATTTTCTATTTGGAGGGAATTTCCCAGGTCCCCAGAGGCACGCAATAGCGCAGTAAAAGGAGAAAGCATTTTGGCATGGAAATTGCAATAATATATTGACGATATAATGAATCCCAAATGAAAGGAGGGACCAGTACAGGGGATTCAATTGGAGGTGATGAACATGAATCGGTATATCATCGAGTTTGGGATGGGAGTCGATTTTCACGGACAGAGCGTAACAAGAGCTGCGGAGAAAGCTGTATTGGATGCAGTTTCCAGTAGCTGTTTATGTGGACTTGAAGAGATTATGAAAATCAAGGATTTCAACGAGAGTGTTGGTGTCAAGGTCACCCTAGCTGTATCAAGGCCCCAGGAGGTAGACGTGGAGAGAATAAAGAAATGTCTTCCCATTGGGAAAAAGACAATTGTGGCAGTTGAAGGTGGTCTTGTGATTCCAGGCTTGTACATTCCAGACTTTGGGGACAAGGACAGCAGTATAGAGGCTGCATTGGCGTGTGTTGAGGTAGAGTTGCTTTAACAAGGAGGGATTTTCTTGGATTTGACTAATGAAAAAATCATTGAAATGTACAGGACAATGAAACGTATCAGGGAGTTTGAGACAAATGCAAGCAGGCTTTTTGCAGAAGGCAGTATACCTGGCTTCGTTCACCTATATCTAGGTGAGGAGGCTGTGGCAACAGGAGTCTGCTCAAGCATGAATGAGGATGATTATATAACAAGTACTCACAGAGGGCATGGTCACATAATTGCAAAAGGCGGAGAATCAAAGTACATGATGGCAGAGCTTTTCGGCAAGGAAACCGGGTACTGCAAGGGCAAGGGCGGATCAATGCATATTGCCGATGCAACCAAGGGTATCCTGGGGGCCAACGGAATTGTTGGGGCAGGTCACAATATTGCAGTTGGAGCAGGCTTAAGTGCAAAATACAGGGAGTCAGGACAGGTTGTAGCCTGTTTCTTTGGTGACGGATCCACAAACCAGGGGACTTTCCACGAGTCAATAAACCTGGCAAGCATTTGGAAGCTTCCCGTTGTATTCGTGTGTGAAAACAACCTTTACGGAATATCAATGTCCCAGGCAAGACACCAGGCAATACAGGATGTTGCAGACAGGGCAGTGGCATACAATATTCCTGGTATCGTAGTTGATGGAAATGACATATTCGCTGTCTATGAGGCTGCAACAGAAGCGGTTGCAAGGGCAAGAAGTGGTCAGGGTCCAACCCTGATAGAATGCAAGACCTACAGACATAAAGGTCACTTTGAGGGCGACCCAACAACCTATAGACCATCAGATGAGGTTCAGGAGTGGATGGCAAAGGATCCTCTTCCAAGAGCAGTTGCTTACTTAATGGATAATGAAATACTCACAGAGGAAGAACTGAAGAAGATTGATGAGGAAATAGTCAAGGAAATAGAGGATGCCATTAAATTTGCAGAGGATAGCCCGGTGCCTTCTTTAGAGTCGATTGTTCAGGATATTTATACGGATATCGTAGAGGAGGTAAGATAGATGAAAACCATGAGTATGATGGAAGCCATCAGAGAGGCTATGAACAAGCGAATGAGAGAGGATAAGAATGTTCTGCTATTCGGCGAGGACGTGGGAGCGTTTGGAGGCTGCTTTGGAGTATCCGCAGGGATGTATGACGAGTTTGGACCTGAAAGGGTAAGGGATACCCCCATATCTGAGGGTGCGATAATAGGAACTGCAGTGGGTGCAGCAGCAACTGGCCTGAGACCCATTGCAGAGCTTATGTTCATTGACTTTGCAACAGTTGGTGCAGACCAGCTGGTAAATCAGGCAGCAAAGATGAGATATATGTTCGGTGGAAAGATTAATCTGCCAATGGTAGTGAGACTGCCACTGGGTGCTGGTATAAGCGCAGCGGCTCAGCACTCCCAGTCCCTGGAAGCATGGTTTGCCCATGTGCCAGGCTTAAAGGTTGTATATCCATCAACCCCTGCAGATGCCTATGGCCTGTTGCTCCAGTCAATAGACGATGAGAATCCTGTAATCTTCCTTGAGCATAAGGTGCTCTACGGTGCAAGCGGCGAGGTTGATGAGAACATGGCACCAATTAAGTTTGGAGTAGGGGATGTAAAGAGGGAAGGTAGTGATGTGACTATAGTTGCAACAGGAAAGATGGTCCACGAGGCTCTTGCAGCTGCTGAGAAACTATCAGCAGAGGGCATAGAGGCTGAAGTCTTCGATCCAAGGACTCTGTTCCCCTTTGACAAGGAAGGTCTTTTGAAATCACTTGAGAAGACAAACAAGGTTGTAATAGCTACAGAGGAAAACAAGAGGGGAAGCTTTGCAGGAGAAATAGCTGCAATAATAGCTGAGGAAGGCTTTGACTATCTGGATGCGCCTGTACTGAGGGTATGTGCAATGAATACGCCGGTTCCATTTTCACCGGTTCTTGAGCAGTATTATGTACCAAGTGCAGATGATATAGTGACAGCTGTCAAGAAGATGTTCTAGATGGGGGCAACAATTGTTGCCTCCCCCCAAGGGGTGATAAGATGAGTACAATAGGTATTATTGCTAATCCTGCATCGGGAAAGGACATCAGACGGCTTGTCTCCCATGCAACTGTTGTTGATAACAATGAAAAGGTGAACATAGTCAAGAGGATTATTCTGGCTGCCCAGGGAGCCGGTGTTACAGGTGTGTTAGTAATGCCTGATACATTTTTGATAGGATACAAGGCCGCTGAGGACCTTAAGGGTTCAAAGGAGCTGCATATTCCTGTTGAGATACTGGACATGAGGGTCAGAGGAAGTGTGGAAGACACAATACTTGCTGCAAAGCTTATGGAGGAGAAGGTGGTAAGGTGTATCATAGCCTTGGGAGGAGATGGAACCAGCAGGGCTGTAGCCAAGTCAATCACCTGCACTCCTTTAATAAGCATTTCAACCGGGACGAATAATGTCTATCCAGAGATGCTTGAAGGTACCGTTGTTGGAATCGCTGCAGCTGCAATTTCAACTAAGGTATGCGACATGGGGGAAACCTGCAGAAGAGATAAGAGAATAGAGATTTACAAGGATGGAAAGATGGTGGATATTGCACTGGTGGATTGCGTAATTTCAAAGCAGAAATATATTGGTTCCCGGGCAATATGGAATCCAGCTGACATTCAAAGGGTTATTGTGTCAAGGGCAAACCCTGCCTCCATTGGATTTTCAACCATTGTGGGAGTCAAGAAAATAGTGAGGGAAGAGGATGATTTTGGTGCATCCATCAATGTGAATACCGGTCATAACGAGCTGGTTGCACCTATCGCAGCTGGAACCATGAAGGAAATAAGGGTGGATGAGCCGATAGTACATCCTTTGGAGGAAATGTTTTCAATGACCATGGACTACAAGGGCATCATGGCCCTTGATGGTGAAAGGGAGCTTCCCTTTAAGAAGGGTGACACCTTCCAGTTTAAGATAACAAGAGATGGGCCCTACCGGGTCAACATAAAAAGAACTATCGAATCTGCACAGATGAATGGATTTTTTAACCGGTGACACCGGAGGAGGAGGTAAAATGGCAAAGAAGATAGTGATGCCCAAGCTGGGTCTGACAATGAAAGAGGGTAAGCTTGCCAAGTGGTACAAGGCAGAGGGAGACCCAATCAAGTCTGGGGAAAAATTGTTCAGCATAGAAACTGACAAGATAACAAATGATGCTGAGGCAACGGACGATGGAGTACTTAGGAAGATAATCGTAAAGGAAGGACAGACGGTTCCTATAATGGAAGCTGTTGGGATCATTGGTGGCGCGGATGAGGACATATCTGCATTACTGACTGAAACGGCTGGTACCGAAAGTACAAAGGTGGAGGACAAGGCTCCTGAGGTTGAAAAGGAACCGGAAGTGGCGAAAAAGATTGAAAGGACAGGCAAGGTGAGGATTTCTCCTGTGGCCAGAAAGCTTGCCGAGGAGGAGGGCTTGGACCTTGAGATGGTAGAGGGAACAGGACCTGGTGGTAGAATTGTTCTGGATGATGTAAAAAGCGCAATTGAGAACAAGGGCAAGTTCAAGGCGAGCCCGACAGCTGAAAAGGTTGCAAAGGAAAAAGGTGTTGATGTTGCTGGCATATCCGGTGAAAAGCGTATTATGAAGGATGATGTTGTCCGTGCAGACAAGGATTCCCAGTATGCATCCATGGCTCAGCCTGAAGATAGAAGAATCCCACTGACCACCATGAGAAAGATTATTGGTGAAAGGATGAGTGAAAGCGCTCAAACAGCACCAACGGTTAATTTCACAATATCCGTGGATATGACAAACCTAAAGGCATTACGTGAGGAACTGAAAAGTGAACGAAGCATAACCTATACGGATCTCATTGTAAAGGTTACATCCTTGCTTCTTTTGGAGCATCCTTACCTTAATTGCTCCCTGGATGGGGATGAAATCATAATGAGAAATTATGTGAATATGGGAGTGGCAGTTGCACTGGAGGATGGACTTTTGGTTCCAGTGGTAAAGAACGCCCATGTGAAGAAACTTGGAGTAATATCAGATGAGATCAAGGACCTGTCCTATAGGGCGAAAACAAATCAGCTTATGACCGATGAGATAGAGGGTGGAACCTTCACCATCACAAACATCGGAATGTTTGGGATAGAGAGCTTTACTCCCATTATAAATCAGCCGGAATCAGCGATCCTTGGAGTAAATGCCATCATAGATACTCCGGTGTTTGCTGGAGGCTGTGTGTGTACAAGGCCTATCATGAAGCTGTCCCTTACTGCTGACCATAGAACAGTTGACGGTGCAGTTGCAGCCATGTTCCTGGCAAGGCTCAAGGAAATGCTGGAGCATCCACTGAAAATACTGCTTTAGGGGGGATATCATGAAGATTGCAATAATCGGAGGAGGCCCGGGAGGCTATGTGGCTGCTGTTAAGGCTGCTCAGCTTGGAGCCCAGGTTGTCCTTGTTGAAAAGGAATATATTGGAGGTACATGCCTTAATACAGGCTGTATTTCAACAAAGGTTCTTCTCCATTCAACAGATATCTTTCATCTTCTGAAAACCGATGCAGGATCCCTGGGATTGGAAATGGAGAACCTGAAGATAAATTGGAAAGACCTTCAAATCAGAAAAGACCTTGTGGCAACACAGCTTGTGGAAGGGGTTAAAAACCTTCTCAGGTCTGGAAATATTGAGGTTGTTGAAGGAAGTGCAAGATTTGCATCAAGAAGCAGCCTGCAGGTTGACCTTGCAGGTGGTGGAAGCAAACGGGTATCCTTTGACAGGGCCATTGTGGCCACTGGATCAAAGCCAATAGTTATTCCCGTTCCAGGTCATGACCTGGAGGGAGTTGTTACCAGCAGGGAAGCCATGAGTCTTGAGGAGATACCTAAAAGCCTCTGTATTATAGGCGGTGGTGTAATTGGTGTTGAGTTTGCCAACATATACTCAAACCTGGGCACAGAGGTAACAATAGTTGAGATGCTGCCTGACCTGGTGTCAAACATGGACAGTGAAATAGTTGAAAGTCTAGAGGGTGCATTGGCTGAAAACGGAGTAAAAATCCATAAATCAACCAAGGTGCTCAAGATAGAAAAGGCTGATGCAGGACTTATGGTATCGGCTGAAAACCATGGGGAAGCCATCGGGATTAAGGCGGAGAAGGTGCTTATGGCAACGGGAAGAAAGCCTGCCGGTGATGATTTGGGGCTTGAGGATATTGGCGTCAATGTAGAAAGAGGGGCCATTCAGGTTGACAGGTTGTTTAAGACAGATGTGGACAACATCTATGCTATAGGCGACTGCACCGGAGGAGTCCAGCTTGCTCATGTGGCCTCTGCATCAGGGTTGATGGTGGCGGAGCTCATAATGGGAAAAAGAATGGCAATGGATTTCAGGACCATACCATATGCAGTATACACAAAGCCTGAGCTTGCAGCTGTGGGAATGACCGAGAAGGAAGCCGTGGGAAAAGGCTACAGGATAAAAGTAGGCAGATTCCCAATGTATGGAAATGGCAAAGCGGTCATCACTGGAGATGTTAGAGGGCTTGTGAAGATTGTGGCTGATGAGGGGACTGGAGAGGTCCTGGGGGTTCATATAGCAGGGAGCAGTGCCACGGAGCTAATAGCTGCCGCAGCAGTTGCGATAAGGCTGGAGGCAACTGTGGATGAGCTTTTAACGACAATATATGCTCACCCGACGGTGGGAGAGTCAATACACGAAGCCGCTGAATCCGTTTTCGGAAGGGCTATCCATCTGCCAGGATAGATAATAATTCTCAATTCTCAATTCACATTTCACAGTTTACAAGATTTAATTTGAGATTAGCCAGAACATAGAAGTATTAATGTTCTGGTTTTTTCATTGCGAGTTGCATTCACCCAACAATAGGATTATCCAAACTCTAAGATTTTGATAAATTTAATTGATAAGGTAGGATTTTTTAATTTTGAATCGTGAATTTTGAATCGTGAATTGTAAGTTCATGTTATAATAAACTCAAAAGTAAATTTGGGGGGTAATCATATGAACAATTTCAATAAGGGACCAGACCCAAGATTTAGATTGGTTGTAATTTTCGCCGCACTTGGGGTGATATTCCTCCTGGCATCAATAATTGTGGGATATTTCAGCTAGTCTTGATCAGATCAGCAATATTGTAGTCAAGAATCTCAGGGAGGTCCATAACCTTTAGCTGCAGCTGAAGACCTACCTTTCCAGCATTGAAGGTAATACGGTCCAAAAGGATGATTGTTTCATCAAAAATCGTAGGATAATTCTTTTTCATTCCCAGAGGAGAGCAACCGCCCTTTACATAGCCTGTTACAGGAAGGAGCTCCTTTAGGGGCAGCATGTGCATGGATTTTTCACCACTGGCCTTGGCAGCCTTTTTAAGGTCCAGCTCGCCTGAAACCGGAATTACGAATACATAAATCTCTCCGCTTTTTCCAATTGTTACAAGGGTTTTGAATATCTCATCCTCTGACAGGCCAAGCTTTTTTGCAACGGATTTTCCATCAACATTATCGTCCTCAGTCTCATAGGGGATCAATGCATATTCAATGCCAGCATTGTCACATAGCCTAGCGGCGTTTGTTTTATCAGACATAACAATCAACTCCTTTAGTATATAATAATACAAAACATTAAAATCAGCAAAGACAAGATAGATTGGAGGCGATGCGGATGATACAGTGCAGTGTATCAAAGCTTAAGAAATACTATGGAGCCGAAATGGTTTTTGAAAACATATCCTTTGATCTGCAATCAGGTGAAAGGGTTGGCTTGATTGGACAAAATGGCTGTGGGAAAACCACTCTTATGAAAATTCTAATGGGCGAGGAGAATTATCAGGAGGGAACCCTTACATTGGGAAAGGGGGTTACCCTTGGCTATCTTCATCAGATTTTCAGCTGTCAGGAGGGAACCACCGTAAGGGAGGTTCTGGAACAGGCCTTTGAGGATATATGGGATATAAAGAAGCAGCTCCGTGATGTGGAGGTTGCAATGAAGGAACAATCGGGAAGCCAGCTGGAGAAATCAATGGCCAGGTATTCATCCCTGATTGAAAAATATGAGCTCTATGGAGGGTATGATGTTGAGGTAAACATGGATAAGGTCAGGCAGGGATTGAGAATACCTCAGGATTTTATGAACAAGCCCTTTGAACAGCTTAGCGGTGGAGAAGGGACCAGGGTCCTCTTGGCCAGGCTCCTCCTGCAGGAGCCGGATGTGATGCTTCTGGATGAGCCGACAAATCACCTGGATATGGATTCAATAGAGTGGCTGGAGGAGTTCCTGATTCAATATAGGGGAACTGTATTGATGGTTTCCCATGACAGGGTTTTTCTTGATAGGGTTGTGAACAGGGTGATCGAGCTGGAACCCACAAGAGCCAGCATTTATAATGGAAACTACTCATATTACGTGGAAGAAAAGGAAAGGCGCTTCCAGATTGAATACAGGGAATACATGAACAATCAACGGAAAGTTGACATGATGGAAAGGCAGATTGAACGGTACCGAATATGGGGTGCAATGAGGGACAGCGAGAAGATGTACAAGCGGGCAAAGGAGCTTGAAAAGAGGCTGGACAAGCTTGAGGTTGTTGATAGGCCTCAGGAGGAAAAGAGAAAAATCCGTCTGGATGGTTCAGGTGTCCAAAGAACTGGGAAAATAGTCCTGGATGTGGAGGAACTTTCAAAATCCTTCCCTGGGAAAAGGCTATTCAGGGATATTACATTTACCTTATATTATCAGGACAGACTTTGCATAATGGGTGCAAATGGGACTGGAAAAAGCACCCTGCTCAATATTATCCTTGGGAAGGATTTGCAGGATGATGGAAACATAAGATACGGTTCAAAGGTTAAAATCGGGTATCTTCCCCAGAATATAACCTTCCCCAATGAGGACATGACAATACTTGAGCACTTCACACGAACCCATGGAATCACCGAGCAGGAGGCCAGGAACGAGCTTGCTAGGCTTCTGTTCTTTGGTGACGATGTCTTCAGGAAGATCAGGGTTCTATCGGGAGGTGAGAAGTCAAGACTGAAGCTATGCTCTCTTCTATATACGAGAATCAATCTGCTGATTCTTGACGAGCCCACCAATCATCTGGATATTGACACAAGGGAGGTACTTGAAAACACCCTGCTGGACTTTGAAGGGACAATACTGTTTGTTTCCCATGACAGATATTTCGTTGAAAGGGTTTCAACCAAGATCATTGTGCTTGAGGAGGGGTACCAGATATACCCCTTTGGCTACAATGACTATATGGAAAAGCGGGAAAAGAGAAAGCTCCTTGAAAAGCAAAAGGATCCTTCGGAAAACAAAATGGCTGAGCGAAAGAAAAAGCCCGCCAGAAGACCAGACCACACACAGAAGATGGATAGGCTTGAAATGGAAATCAGGGACAAGGAGGGGCAGCTGGAGGAATTGACAAGGCTGATGGAGGAATACAACAATAATCCAGAGGAGCTAATGGAGCTTTATCGGAAAAAGGAAGAGATGGAGAAGGAAATAATCAAGGTTATGGAAGAATGGGAAAGCCTGCAGGAGGCCCAAAGGAGGTAAATGATGGATTATACCACTGTAATTACAGCAGTTGAGGAAATGATCGGAACCATTACACTTAACAGACCAGAAGCCAACAATACTTTCAACATTCCCATGGCGGAGGAGTTGAACAGTGCCTTAAGGGAAATGGACGAAAATGATGAGGTCAATGTTGTTGTAATAAATGCAAATGGAAGAAACTTCTGTACGGGAATAGATGTAAACTACGTGGATGGCAAGGACATGGACCAGTATCTCCAATGGGTACGGCTTATGGAGCAGATGAACATGACCATCGCCAGGATGAAGAAGCCTGTGGTTGCATCTGTTCACAAGATAGCAGTGGCAAATGGAATTGGTCTTGTGGCAGCCTGTGACCTGGCAATTGCTGCAGACAATGCCCTGTTTGGAGCTACGGCGATAAATGTCGGATTGTTTTGCATGGGTCCTGCAGTTCCACTGTATAAAAGTCTTGGTAGAAAAAGAACACTTGAATTGATAATGACAGGAGACCTTATAGGAGCTGAGGAAGCACTTGGGATAGGACTTGTGAACAGGGTTGTCAAGGCCGAGGATCTGGAGGAGGAAACCAGGAAATACGCGGCTAAGCTTGCAGCTAAAAGTCCCCTGGCTATGCAGCTGGGTAAAAGCTCATTCTATCAGATGGAGGACATGAGGTTTGAGGATGCACTTGAACTTACAAACTATCATTTTGCAACCCTATGCACCACCGAAGAAGGGCAGGAGGGAGTGAGGGCATTCCTGGAAAAAAGGAAGCCCAACTTTAAGAAATAGTAGCATTTCAGCAATCAAAACCCTTTCTGGAAAGTACACCCTTTGTGTAGTAATGCTTGATTTCCTGCATATCCGTGACAAGGTCGGCCATTTGGATCAGCTTATTGGAAGCATACCGGCCCGTCAGGACAACCTCTACATTGGGATGCTTACCTGAAACCACTTCAATTACATGGTCTTCATCCAGAAGTCCCAGATATATTGCAATTATAACCTCATCCAGGATTACCAGATCATATTGGTTGCTTTTTAGGATCCCTGAGCATTTGTGGAGGGATTCCTTTGCTTTTTCGATGTCCTCCTGGCTTGGCTTGGAATAGATGTAGCAGCCATTGCCAAGCTGTTCTATCACTATGTTCTTCAGGTAATCTGAAATCCCTGTTTCGCTGTATTTCATGTCCTTTACAAACTGACCGATATAGACCTTTTTATCAGCCAGTGCAGCCCTTACGGCCAGGCCAAAGGCTGCGGTTGTCTTACCCTTGCCGTTTCCAGTGTAAATGTTAATGAATCCTTTTTCCATTTTCAAACCTCCCCCTGATGCCTTTTAGGTACCTATACCCTCTATTTTAGAATTTCTAAAGGTTTGACAGTGAATTATTTGTTGGTTATACTGAACAAGATAAAATATGATGACAGGGTGAGAGAATGGAAGCAATAGTTAAAAATCTTATAGAATTCCTATCCATTGAGCTGACGGTTATGCTGACGGCTGCAATGCCCATAATAGAGCTTAGAGGGGCAATACCGGTGGGGATATCCCTGGGACTTAGTCCGCTGCATGCCACAATAATAAGCTTTATTGGAAGCATGATACCGGTGCCATTTATTCTGTTTACAATAAGGCCAATCTTCAACCATCTGAAGAAGACAAAGACCTTCAGAAAGCTGGTGAACCATCTTACTGACAGGTCCATAAACAACAATGGTCACAGAATCCAGAAATACGGTGCATGGGCACTGGTTGTAATAGTTGCGATTCCCTTGCCTGGAACTGGTGTCTGGAGCGGAAGCCTTGCTGCAGCCCTTCTGGACATGAGATTCAAGTGGGCATTTCCAGCAATTCTTGTGGGAAACCTTATTGCCGCAGCAATAATTGTAAGCATCAGCAAGGGATTTATGAATATCATGGCATGAAAAAAGGAGCTGCTATCTTTAAAAGATATGCAGCTCCTGATTTTTTTCTTAACCCTTTGCCTCTTCATTTGCTGAAAATTCCTCAGTCACCTTGTTAGCCTGTGACTTGAACTCTCCAAGGGCCTTTCCAAGGGATTTCCCAATTTCCGGCAGCTTAGAGGGTCCAAATATAACAAGAGCGATTGCAAGAATAAGAATCAGCTCAGGTGCACCTAGTCTACCCATTATGCCAACGTCTCGTTAAGAAGCTCTACCATTTTCTTGGCTACGTCAGCTGTAGTACCAGCACATCTGCTCTTTCTTTCAGGATCTCCATAAGCAACTCCTGATGCCTCCATGAAGTTACCTACTGAGTCCTCACAAAGTGTTGATTCTGCAACAGTTGTTGGAAGATTAAGCCCCTCTGGCTGGTACATTGGGAATTCAGCTTCCTTGTACCATTTTGAAAGATCTG
>Ga0334901_1003514_pt1 | contig 11690 bp, 8 predicted proteins | sample GraSluR3_MG_3_FD_207216 | JGI IMG/M metagenome (GOLD analysis project Ga0334901, IMG submission 207216) | Sludge microbial communities from methane-producing bioreactor in Wageningen University, Netherlands - Granular Sludge_15_08-R3 | ecosystem: Engineered > Bioreactor > Anaerobic > Unclassified...
CTATCGTTGTGCTGAACCCTCGAAACAGTTGCCCCTGTCATCGACCTGAGGTTTATCTCGTTGAGTGATTTTCCTGTTACGGAGTCGTTCTCCACCACAAAATGGGCGTAGCTAATGGAGGGGTAGGTGCTTCGTTCGGCTTGTTCTGCCCTGCTGTTTTCTTTTGCTATGTCTACCTTAAGCAACCTAGGTAAAAGCCTAACGAAAAGTATTACACCGATAACCCCCACAGGATAAGCAATACCATAACCAATGGAAGCCAATGGCGATGCCGTAGCATCAATTGCAACGGTTAGGCCAGGGGTACTTGTGAGGGCACCGCATAGGATACCCACCATTAGCGCAGAATCTATACTAAAAATATGCATGGCTGCAATTGCCAGCAGAACACCAGCTAGCACAATTAGTGAAGCCATAATAGCTAGGTTCCGACCCTGTTTCTTGAACGAGTTCAAAAAACCTGGCCCAGCCTGTATGCCCACGGTGAATATGAAGAGCACCATGCCGATACGCTCGATAATTTGTGGCACAACAACCCCAAAATGCCCAAACGCAAGGGCAACAAGTAGTATGGCTGAAACATCAAAAGAAAACCCCTTAATTTTAATTTTACCCAAGATAAAACCAAGCGCTATAATTGCAAAAAGCGCAAATACAGGGTTTGTTAGTAGCTCCATGGCGTTGTAGTGGTTTCTGGGGCAAAAGTACGAAAACCCTTCACACGAATGATGCACGAGATGCTATTTTACAGCATAATAACGAAACAAAACGTATCCCAATGCGTTATAAACATTAATTTTTTGAGACAATATTATTGACAATAGCCTTTTTATTTCATAATTTGGGCTTTGATTTAGCACCTAAAAATTGTGGAGATACATAGAGGAATAAAAAAAATGTTATAAAATTGCAGACTAATTAGCTGGCATCACTTTACTGTAAATTCACTTACAACTACAAATACTTTTCACTAACCTAAATCACAAAACACAAACTTAATCTTTAACAATTTCAGAAATGAAATCAAAGAAGGAAATGAGAAAGCCAGAACGAGATTTTTATGCTGGCGCCGAAGAGTTTAAAAAGAATCGAAAGCTCAAACCGGTGAAAAAGGAAAAAAACCCCAAGCGTGCTTTTTTCGATGAGATTGATGAGCTAGATGACATTGAAATTGATTACCTAAAAGATGAACTTTATGATGAAGAAATAGTTGACGATGACGAAGACCACTAGAGTTCACTAAAATATTTGTTTTCATGGGGGCTGATGCCCCCTTTTTTATTTAAAACCCTTTTCTTACGAAACCAATAGGGATGAAATGCCGTATTTCTAAACAAACTTTACTATTTTTACCCTAAACAGGATCTCAATGCCCAGGCTCAAATATTTATTTGCTTCAGCGTTAATACTTGTATTTGTACTCATGGGGGTATGGGTGCCTGCTACCAATTTAAATACCGATTCAATTAATAGGGTAATTAGCTCAACCTCGGAGGAAAAGCGCCTTGAGGTTTTACTGTCGACTGCTGAAAAAATAATCCATCGCCATCCTGAGCAGGCCATAGTTTATGCCGAACGTGCTCTTTTGTTGGCCAAAGAGCGCCAGGATGCCAATAGCGAGGCTCAGGCACACCTGCTGTTGTCGAGGGCCAAATCAAAATCTGGCCAATATGCCGTGGCCCTCGATCATTTGGATGAAGCCCACACTTACTTCCAAAGCGCTAACGACAGCATACACCTTGTTGAGAGCTTCCGGCTTTACGGAAATATCTTCACTCAAATTGGAGACTTTAAAAAATCCACCGAAAACATCCAGCATGCCATTGCCATTGCTGTAAAAATTAACAACCAACTTTCCCTTGCCGACCTAACACGAGAACTTGGTAATGTGTATTTCTACTTTGGAGAAAGGGCTATAGCCCTAGATTTTTTTCAAAAGAGTTTGGATATTAGCCTCGAGATTAAGTATTCCGATGGTGTGTCCCGCGCTTACAACAACATGGGTCGCATTTATACCGAGCTTGGTCGTTACACTGTAGCGCTCGATTACTTGATGCGATCGTTGGAGTCAAAAGATAAGGATGCCGATAGGGTTAGCTATGGAAACACCCTGTTAAATATTGGTACGGTTTACCTTCGAACAAAAGAGTACCAACGCGCCATAAATTATTTTGAGGAGGCCAGGATGAATTTTGCTGCCGTCAACAATGTAGATGGAACGGCAAATGCACTTTTTTACCTAGGAGATGCATACTTTGCTCAGCAAAGGCACAACCAAGCAATAGCAATGCTTAACCAAGCTTGGGAAATCGCCTCAAGTAATAATTTACAACGCCTAATGGTAAGTATAAGCCGTGCATTATCCAATGTTTACGAGAGTATTGGCGATTATCGAAAGGCGCATGAGTATCTGGCTCGCTTTTTATCGCTCCGCGATACAGTTTATAGCGTCGAGCAGTCGAACCTACTCGTTGAGCTGGAGACGCGTTACAAGCTAAACGATAAGCAGCGGCAAATTGAGCTCCTCTCAAAGGAGAGGGCTCTGGAGGAAAGTGAGAAAACCCGAATTAGAATATTGATAACCCTTCTGGCTCTTGTGGCATTGCTATTCTTTTTACTTTCGTACTTTTCCTACGTCCGGTTTCGATACAAAAGCAAGGCGAACGAAAAACTCCTCGAAGAGATAGACCATCGCAAGCGTGTTGAGGCTCAACTAAATGAGTGCCAAGAGCAACTCGAAAACATTGTGGAGGAGCGAACCCGGGAACTTAAAGTTGCAAAGGATAGGGCCGAGGAGGCCGATAAGCTCAAAACCTCGTTCCTAACCAACATATCGCACGAAATACGCACCCCATTGAACGCAATTGTTGGGTTCTCATACCTGCTCACCGATAAGGAGTCGACCGATGAAGCAAAGGCTGAGTACGTGAAGATAATCAAAAGCAATGGCGAAGTGCTGATGAACCTTATTAACGATATTCTAGATATTTCAATTATTGAGGCAGGGCAACTCAGAACTAAAATCAAGCCTGTTGTGGTTGATGATGTCCTGGATGAGCTTAAACTTTTTTTCCAACAAGAGATTGATAATTACGGCAATAGTAACCTGAAGCTTGTTACGGATTATGATGATAGGTGTAATAGGCTAGTTGTTAATACCGACGGAGTTCGATTACGCCAAGTAATGTCGAACCTACTATGGAACGCCCTAAAGTTTACCCCTGCCGGGCAAATTACCCTAGGGTATAGGTTGTCTGGTGCTGAGGAGTTGATCTTCTTTGTTAAGGATACTGGCTTGGGTATTGAGGCCGATAAGCACAAGGTGATATTTGAACGGTTTAGCAAGTTCACCACAGGCAGCGAAACCAGCCTATACTCTGGCACAGGCTTAGGACTGGCTATTTGCAACGAGCTGGTTGAAGCCTTGGGTGGAAAGATTTGGTTAGACTCATACCCGGGAAAGGGCTCAACCTTCTACTTTACCATTCCCTATAAACCGAACGGAGAACTTGGGGCAGAGCCCAAGCTAGTGGATGATAAAACCATTGACCTATCGTTGCTTAAAGGCAAAACAATTTTAGTTGCCGAGGATGTAACTAGTAACTACAAGTTGATTGAGGCGTTTCTCTCCGATACCGAGCTTACTATTCTGTGGGCAAAGGATGGGGTTCAGGCAATTAACCTGTTTAGAGAGAATCCATCAGTAAACCTTGTTCTTATGGATGTGCAGATGCCACTTCTTGACGGAATTAATGCGCTTAAGAACATCCGTAAGTTAAACCAAAACATCCCCGTGATTATCAACACGGCCTTTTATCATAACGACGAAAGGGAGAAATGCTTTGAGGCAGGTTGTACCGATTACATGAGCAAGCCAATACGTAAGGAGGATCTGCTTGTAATTCTCACCCAGAGCCTTAAGCAGGAGGCGAAGTTTTAACTACTTTTTTATCAGCCACTTATCCTTAACGTATACCTGGCGTTCAAATGCTTGATCGAGCGAAATAAAGGTTTCGGTATTCATTACGCCGGGAATGTTTTGGATTGTGTTTACCAACACCTCCATAAGGTGCTCGTTATCGCGACAGAAGATTTTTAGAAGCAGCGCGAACTGACCTGTAATAAAGTGGCACTCAACCACCTCTTGCATCTGGCGAAGCGCCTCAACCACCCCTTCGTACTGGTTTGCCGCAGCAAACTGCACACCCACAAATGCGCACACGTCGTAACCCAACGCCTTGGGCATAACGATTATCCGCGAACCATCAATTATACCCGCTTCCTCCATCTTCCGAACCCTTTGGTGGATTGCAGCCCCCGAAATTCCGCATTCTCGGGCAATTTCAAGGAAAGGCATACGAGCATTTTTAACTAGGTAGGCAAGTATTTTCTGATCAACCTCATCGACTTGGTATTTTGAATAGGCCATTTTCGTTACAGATTAAAATTAATTTCGCCATAAAATTAACAAATTGTAAGCAAACACATCCACCTTATGCACACTTTTTATTATCTTTTGAACAGCAATGGCTCGGCTTGATGCAGTGTACCTGTCGGTAATTTGGGAGCCGCCAACGAATAGCTCAAAGGGTAAGGTTGATTCCACGTCGATGCTACCCTCCCAGAATCCCTCCGTTTCGATTATGCTGCCGCAAGCACTAGCTTGTAATCATTGCACGCAACATCTAGGTTGATTGTACTATCGGTGTTTGCTTTATATTTTGACCAGTGAATATTTGTTCCCTCAATTGGATTGCCCGCTATGGAGTAAAAGTTGTCGAAGCAAAGCGTTTGTTACTTTGGCAAATCGATGGGTTCAAAGGTTTTACCTTTCACGTTTTTGGTGTTGGCCAACGATTGCAGTGTTAAGGTTATGCCATCTGCAGCTAACCATTCTTCAATAAAATTTTGATAATAAAGTATGAGTAGTGTTTGTGTAAAGGTTAAAGGGTATTTCTGGTTATTTTAGCTCACCCTGCGAGGCGGGACAACCGCTTTACTCGAATCGAACATATACCTATAGGTTACGTGTGTTTTTAAAACCTTGGCTCCAATTTGCTCAACCACTTTGCACATGGTGGGGTTAAAATCGCCAATCCAATTCATCTCAATATCGGTGTATGGGTAATCGTTGCGAAAAGCCCAGTTGGCAAATCCTTTAATCAGGGCTCCATCAATTCCCCTGCCTTGATACTGTGGAACAACGCCAAATATTAAGCCCAGGGCCTTGGTGCATTTCTTCTTCACCTTAAGCAGGTACATCAGCTTTAGCTTAGCCCACAGATCAAACTTACCGTTTAGATGTTTAACAATCTGATTTAGATCTGGGATCATTATTATAAAACCTACGGGTTGGTTGTTGTGGTAGGCAAAAAGGATTAATCTTTCGTCGAGTATGGGTTTTATGGATTTGAGAAGCGCCAAGGCCTGTGCCCTCTTCATCTTGCCAACACCTGCAAATCGGCCCCAACCCTTGTTGAAAATCTCAACAAAGTCATCAGCAAACCTGTGTAGCTCCTTCCGGTTGATGGTTGTAATCCTGTATTCGGGATTTTGCTCAATGCGCTTGGCCTTCTCCCAAACCACAGGATCAATGCGCTTATCGCTAACGGGCATGTGGTAAGTAAACTGCTTGAAGTAGGTTTTAAAGCCATACTTCTCGAAAAGCATCTTGTAGTAGGGTAGGTGGTAACCCATACAGTAGTTGGGTTCGTAAAATCCATCCACCAGCAACCCCCACCAGCGGTCGCGCTCACCAAAATTTATTGGGCCATCCATAGCTTCCATGCCCCTGTCTGCAAGCCACTTCTTGCAGGTGTCGAAAAGAATATTGGCTGCCACCTGGTTGTTGATACACTCGAAGAACCCCATTCCTCCTGTTGGCTGCTCACTATTTTTCAAGCTACGGTCGATGAATGCCGCTACACGTCCTACTGTTTTACCCTTTTCGTCTAGCAGAATCCATCTAATGGCCTCGCCGTTACGGAAGTGTTTGTTCTTTTGAGGGTTAAAAACATCCTCAATGTCGTGGTCGAGGGGTCGAATCCAGTTTGCCTCTTTTTTATAAAGCCTCATGGGGAGCAGAAGAAACTCCTTTCGAGTTTTTGCGTTGGTTACCTCAATAGTTTTAAAATCCATAGAAATGAAAGTTTATCAAGGTTGATGTGGGTAAAGATATAAAATTTGACTTTTTTTTGAGCCAACGTAATGCAAACAAAGTTCGAGCTATTGCAAAAAACCTGCCGATCATCTTGCGTCGGCAGGTTTGTAAGGCTCTAATTTATAAGCTTACCTTGTTGTTTTTATGCTAACATAGTTTTTGCTGCGGTATGGGTTGTTGCTATTGTAAAGGATCTTGTCAGCAAAGTCGAAATACTTACTCATATTTTCAGCCGTTTTGAACTTGTTATCGCCGTGCCCAACGCCCTCAACGGTCATAAGCGTGGCAATCTCACGGCCAGTGGCCTCATTCACCACGTTCTTCATGTTTACCGACTGCATATAGGGAACTACCTTGTCGTTGGTCCCATGAACTAGCAGAATAGGAGGGAAATCGGGGCCAACCAGGTTTATTGGGTTGGCATCGTTTGTTTTTTCCCAGTTCTCCTGCACATTAAAGCCCATAATCTCATTGGCAGGGTGCGAGCCAAGATTGGTTACCCTGCTGATATCGGCTACGCCGTACCATGAAATAACTCCTTGCACTGCGCTCGAAAAGTTTTCGTAGCCCATGGAGAGGTTCTCAAAAGCCGGATGATTATTTGTAGCTCCCAGCATCATGGCTATATGCCCTCCAGCAGAGGAGCCCCATACCACAATGTTCTTTGTGTCAAGCTCGTAATCTTTCCCTTTTGCCCTTAAAAAGCGAATAGCAGCTTTAACATCGTGCAGGGGCTTTGGCCATATCACCTCATCAGATAGCCTATAGTTTAACGATACCACAGCGTATCCTTGAGTTGTGGCCTGGACCATAGGCACTAGTGTTTCTGCTCTTTTGTCGCCATACTTCCAACCACCCCCGTGAACAACCACAATGGCTTTGTAGGGAGCTTCACCCACCGATGGGTAGATGATGTCAAGGGTTTGCCGTGGGTTGTCCCCTGCTGCGTAGTGAATGTCAACAATGGTTTTCGGAAACTGGGAAATATCAATGCTTTTAACTTTACCCTTGGCATGGGCTGCATACTCGCCCATTTCCGATTGGGTTACTCTGTCTGCTTCCCCTTGATTCTGGCATGAAAATATCAGCCCCAAAAGGGGGAGACAAAGTAGTAGAAGTTTTGAAAGTTTAGCTCTGTTCATGGCCGTATGTTTTGGGTTTGACATATTTGGGCTTTTGTTGAGGTTGCCGATTATTTAAAGGATACCGATACAATTCAATAAATATTGGTACGTACAAGGTACAAAAAAAACCTGCCAAGGCAAACTTTGTGGGTTTTGATTGGCAGGTTTTTTTAATGGGTGGTACAATAATTATCGGCTTGAGTGTATGCTGTTGATTTTTATAGGTTAGCTGAGCATTTCAAAACAAATAAATAAAAACAATTTTTTTGATTGTTTTGTGCAGAATATTAATATTATAGCCCTCGTAGAGCCTGCCTGGCTGGCAGACAGGGGCATAAATCGATTGAAGAGATTAATGCAAAAATTTTAAGCACTTCGTAGACCTGCCTGCCTTTCGGCAGTAAGGCAGGGGTGCTGTCAATCTTTTTTATCTATATTCAAACGCTATTGCACCCCTGCCGAAGACAGGCTAGCGAGGTGCAATAGGATGTGGTAGAATGTTTCTGTTTTGCTATTGCACCCCGCTGGGGTGCTATTTATACTCCGCAAATCTTGTTCTATCGCTATTGCACCCCCACGGGGTGCAGAATATCCTTCGCAAACCGTGTGCTATCCCTATTTCGCCTCTCCGAGGCCGGGGAAAATCTATTCGATGGGCTGCTATCGCTATTACACCCCCACGGGGTGCTGGAGAATAATCGGATATTCTTCTCAAACGCTATTTCGCCCCTGTCTGCTGTCAGCGACAGGCAGGCCGCTGGGGCGATTCAATCGCTATGCACCACCTACGGCGGCAGGGTGTTGTACCCCAGCGGCCTGCCTGGCTGGCAAAGGCAGGGGTACAATAGCGATAGCATTAGGAGAGGGAATAGAACAGCACCTCAGAGAGGTGCAATAGCGATGGCAAAGGGAGTTGGACAAGAACAGCACCCCAGCGGGGTGCAATAGGTTGTGGAGGAGTGTGTTTGGATTTGATATTGCACCCCGTTGGGGTGGTGAAGAAACACGAATATTCTTGTTCTATCACTATTTGCCACCTAGGGCGGCAAGAGACAATTATCATATAATACAAAAAAATCAATAACTTTGGATACAGACCAAAATTATAATGCCATGGCAAACCCCTACTACCAAATCTCTATGCAGCTGGTTTTTGCTGTAAAACACCGAGATGCACTAATTAAAGATGATTTTAGAGAGGAGCTACATAGGTACATTGGTGGAATTCTTGTGAATCAAAAACATAAACCGCTAGCAATAAATTCGATGCCAGACCATATTCATATATTTTTCGGGATGCATCCTTGCGATATTCCGGCTTTAATTCGCGACATCAAATCGGATTCTTCAACGTTTGTTAATGAAAAGAAATTGTCGAGATTTAAATTTCAGTGGCAGGAGGGGTATGGTTTGTTTTCGTATAGCATGTCACATCGTTCCAATGTGATTGAATATATTGATAATCAACAGGACCATCACAAAAAGATTTTGTTTAGGGAGGAGTATTTGGCTTTTTTGAAGGAGTTTGGGGTGGAGTATAATCCCAAGTATGTTTTCGATTTTTTTGAGTAATTGCGGATAAAGGCGGTATGGTATTGCACCCCGCTGGGGTGCTAATCATACTCCACAAATCAAGTTCTATCGCTATGGCACCCCCACGGGGTGCTGGATAATCGTCTGTTGCTATATTCTATCACTATTTCGCCCCTGTCTGCTGTCAGCGACAGGCCGGCCGCTGGGGCGATTCAATCGCTATACGCCACCTACGGCGGCAATGGATATCACCCCGTAGGGGTGAAATAGCGATGGTAAAAGGAATTGAACGGGAATAGCACCCCGTAGAGGTGCAATAGGTTGTGGATAAATGTTTCTGTTTTGCTATTGCACCCCGCTGGGGTGCTATTTATACTCCGCAAATCTTGTTCTATCGCTATGGCACCCCCACGGGGTGCTCGACATCGTCTGTTGCTATGTTCCATCGCTATTTCGCCCCTGTCTGCTGTCAGCGACAGGCAGGCCGCTGGGGCGATTCAATCGCTATACGCCACCTACGGCGGCAATGGATGTCACCCCGTAGGGGTGAAATAGCGATGGCAAAAGGAATTGAACGGGAATAGCACCCCGTAGGGGTGCTATAGGTTATGGTTAAATGTTTCTGTTTTGATATTGTCCCCCACGGAGTGCTGAAAAAACACGAATATTATTGTGCTATCACTATACGCCACCTACGGCGGCAAGGTTATTGAAATCGATCAATTCCTGTTATCGCCATTCGCCACCTACGGCGGCAGAGGACAATTATCATATGATACAAAAAAATTACTCCACTAATATTATTCCCACCTTTTTTCCATATCTTTGCAGCATAATGGTTCTAAAGGGTTTTTAACCCACAGGATTAAAAGGGAATGCCGTGTAAATCGGCAACAGTTCCCGCTGCTGTAAGCTTCATTAACCAATGGGCACCCCAGCCACTGTCCGCCAACCGGCGAGATGGGAAGGCGCCCCAAAGGGAAGTAAGTCAGAAGACCTGCCATTAGCTGCCTCCATTCAGATACGCTTTCGGGATAAAAGCGCGGATGAGAACCTCACAGTCCACATCCAACTCCCACACGGTGTCTGCGGCAAGGCAAAAAATCAACGCTTCAGGTGGCAAGGGTTTACGGTCTGCCATAACTTATGCCCTTGCCCCTGCTTTGGACTTAGTTGTACTATGCAGAATAATTGTCCATACCGGATATTACTATTTGCTGTTATGCTTCTGAATACAGTAGGGGCGTTTGCGCAGCACTTGGTGTCCGATACCATAAGCCTGGAGGGCGTAACGGTTTACCAACGAAGGCAAGCAAGCGGTTTGCAGGCTGGAATAAAATCAATATCCATTGATACGCTTGTTATTAGGGAAAAGCAGGGGTTGAGCCTTGCCGAGCTGCTGCAGGATAATAGCCCCATTTTTATAAAGACCTATGGGCGTGGGGCAACTGCAACGGCATCTCTTCGAGGTACGAGTGCTTCGCACACCAAGGTGTATTGGAATCGACTACGAATAAATTCACCCATGAGCGGTGAGGCTGATTTCTCCATAGTTCCTCTCTATTTTGTTGATGATGTGGCCATTCATTTTGGTCAGTCATCGATGAGCTTTGGAAGCGGAGGGCTGGGTGGTTCGGTAAACCTCCAGAGTACACCCAATTGGGGTAAGCAGTATGGGGCAAAAGTTTACCAATCCGTTGGTAGCTACCAAACCTATTCCACGGCAGCCACATCAACCTATGGCAAGGGTAAGTTGAAGGCTCAAACCCGACTCTTCCGCGAAGCATCGGAGAATAGCTTTAGCTACAGGAATACTGCAAAAATTAATAAGCCGATTGAGATACAACAGAATGCCGATTACCTGAAGTATGGAGTTCTTCAGGAGGTTTACTATAGGTACAGCGAAAACAGCATGCTATCTGCCAAGGCCTGGGCGCAGCGAACCGACAGGGGTATTCCCCAGCTTATGACTAGCTTTTCGGCAAGAGAGATTAATAGGCAGCAGGATATCAACCTTAATTCCATAGTGGAGTATCGATCGGGAGGAGAGGTAGTGTCGTGGAGGGTAGCTTCGGGACTATCGCATATGAATCTCACCTACGATTTTAGTAAGCTGTCGGTTGAGGGAAATCTGCTGCCCGTACTAAGCACCCAAAGCTCATCATGGAGCTGGTACAACAGGGCATCGATGGATTGGGTTACGAACGACTGGATAACCGTTAATGTTCAGGCTGAGGTGAATAGGCATTGGGTTCAATCCACCGAGGAGATTATAGGTAATGGATATATTGAAAATCAAACGCATAGCGCCCTAAGGGCCACCCTTATGGCAACGCCAACGGATAGACTTTCGCTCACGACTCTGGTTGGTGAGGAGGTGTTTTCAGGTTTTTTTACACCATTGTCAGCCTCTTTCTCTTTTAAATATAGGCTACTAGACGAAAAATCTCTTTTTGCGAATGGGGGGTACTCACGTAATTTTAGCTACCCATCGCTAAATGATTTGCACTGGCAGCCTGGAGGTAATCCTAACCTGCTGCCCGAAGATGCACAGTCGTGGGAGGTAGGTTTGCAACACGCATTCCAGTACGCAGGCTCACAGCTAAATATCGAAGCGAATCTTTTCTCTTCACACATTAATAATTGGATAATGTGGCTTCCGCACCTAAAGGGATACTGGGAGCCTGTGAACCTAACTCAAGTTGAGGCTAAGGGAGCCGAGGCTTCTCTATCTTTAAACCAACAGATTGGTAAGGTAACGCTAAAAATGAGAGGCAATTACAGCTACACAAAGTCTACCATCGAGAATGCTGGTGGGGTAATGCGCCCCGAGGCGCACGGCAAGCAAATCCCTTTTATCCCCGTACATTCAG
>Ga0334901_1003518_pt1 | contig 11675 bp, 9 predicted proteins | sample GraSluR3_MG_3_FD_207216 | JGI IMG/M metagenome (GOLD analysis project Ga0334901, IMG submission 207216) | Sludge microbial communities from methane-producing bioreactor in Wageningen University, Netherlands - Granular Sludge_15_08-R3 | ecosystem: Engineered > Bioreactor > Anaerobic > Unclassified...
AACCATGCATTTGCCATACCGACAAGTGCTCTCTTTTCTTTTGCTTTTTGTTTTGGAAATTATTGATTTTAAACAAGATATGGGCTTTTAAGGCTCATTTAACAGAAATTATTTACATATGAAAAAACAAAACAAAAAAAAATATAATAAAATCTCAATTGTAATCTACATGATTTTATTATTTCTATCATCCTGTGAGCATAAAAATGCAGCAAAAACAATTAGCAAAGAAAAAGAAATTAAACATAGTATTGTGTTTTATGAAGAAGGTCGTTTTGCAGGATGGCCAGCCAATCATGGGATTTGGACATGGGACAATGAAATACTGGTGGGGTTTGTTGAAGCAGCACATATGGATTCTGAAGGATTTCACACTTATGACCGTAGTACTGCCACCAATAAATACGCACGCAGTAAAGATGGAGGTGAAACCTGGACTATTGAAGATGCATATGAAAAGGGACAGACAGCATGGGGGTTTGATAACAGCATAAGTAAAGAAAAAGCAGATACTCCTATTCCCTTAAATGAACCTATAAACGATTTTACTCATTCTGATTTTATTCTCACATTCTTACGACATAATAATAATAATGGGCCTTCGCATTTCTATTTCTCAAACAACAAAGGCGAGCTTTGGGAGGGTCCCTATACATTCCCTGATATTGACCCTAATGGTGTGGCAACAAGAACTGATTATACTATTGAAGGGAAACAAGAACTTAGTGCTTTTCTAACAGTTGCAAAGTCAAATGGAAGGGAAGGAAGAGTTGTTTTCTCTAAGACAAATGATGGAGGTTTAAACTGGGAGATTATTTCATGGATAACACCTGAGCACGAAGGATTTGACATAATGCCATCATCTTTAAGATTGTCATCAAATGAACTTATTACAATAATTCGAACCAGAACTGGTAATCGTCAAGATCTACTTACAAGTTATCTTTCACAAGACAACGGAAATACATGGGAAAAACTTAAAGACCCTGTTGCAGACACAGGTAGAGGTGGTTCTCCACCAGCTTTAGTAAAACTTAGGGATGGCAGACTTGCACTGGCATATATTTACCGTAGCCAATATGGATCACGTGTCAATATAAGATTTAGTGAAGATAATGGGAAAAGCTGGAGTGATGAAATTATTTTAAGGTATGGAGATGGTGCAACATTTGATGTTGGCTATCCAAGAATGGTTCAGCGTCCAGATGGAAATCTGGTATTGATTTATTATTGGAACAATGCCAACCAGAAACCTACTAAACCATACAGATACATTGCATCAACAATATTTGATCCCGACCAGTGGAAATGATGAATATTGAAAAAACAATAAAAAAATGATTAATATGTTACGTTAATCAAAACATAAGCTTCAGTATGAATAATAAATTGAATACCCCATTAACAGGAATCATACCCCCACTCGTCACACCGTTGCTCGATAATGACACCCTTGATATTGAAGGTCTGGAACGGTTAATTGAACATACCTTGTCAGGCGGAGTGCATGGCATTTTTATTTTGGGAACTACCGGAGAATTTGCAAGTATAAGTTATAAGCTCCGGAGGGAGCTAATAGAACGTGTATGCAAATTGGTAAAAGGACGCGTTCCGATGCTCGTGGGAATAACCGATTCAGCATTTACAGAAAGCCTGAACCTGGCCAAATATGCTGCCAATTGGGGTGCAGATGCAGTTGTTCTGGCGCCACCCTATTATTTTGCAGCCAGCCAGCCTGAATTGCTGGAGTACCTGCAACGGATAATGCTGCAAATGCCTTTGCCCCTTTTTCTGTACAACATGCCTAGCCACACAAAAATGACATTTGCGCCTAATACGGTAAAAGCCGCTTCTGAAATTCCGGGAATTATTGGAATGAAAGACAGTTCATCAGACCTGGCATATTTTAAACAGGTACAATTTGCTCTAAAAGACAGTGATGATTTTACTTTTATGGTTGGCCCCGAAGAATTTATGGCTGAATTTGTTCTGACCGGCGGACATGGCGGCGTTAACGGCGGTGCCAATATGTTTCCTAAATTATACGTTGAATTATACCAGGCCGCCCGAAATCATGATTTTGAAAAAATTAACACTTTACAGCAAAAGGTGATGCAGATAAGTACAACCATTTATAATGTTGGTAATTTTGGTTCCAGTTACTTAAAAGGGCTGAAATGCGCCCTGTCCGTTATGGGTTTATGCAGTGATTTTATGGCGGAGCCATTCCGCCGGTTTAATGAACCGGAGCGGAAAAAAATTGAAGCGGCGCTAAATGCCCTTGAACTTTATTGATATCATTTTAATTTGAAATCTGTTTCACACTATGACTGCAATCGATATTTCCATTTTCATACTTTACCTGATTGGCATTGTTTTGTTCGGAAGCTCCTTTTACCGGAAAAACAAAACCTCCTCGGCCTTTACGCTTGGCAACAATACACTGCCTGGCTGGGTGATTACCCTGTCCATCCTGGCTACCTTTGTAAGCAGCATCAGCTACCTGGCCCTTCCCGGGCAGGCTTTTCTTACGGACTGGAACCCGTTTGTGTTTAGCCTGTCACTTCCGCTGGCGTCCATCATTGCAGTTAAGTTTTTTGTTCCGCTTTACCGTTCGGTTAACAGCCCGTCGGCATATACCTATCTGGAAAGACGTTTCGGCCCCTGGGCAAAAACGTATGCCTCGGTGATGTACCTGCTTACCCAACTCATGCGGGCAGGGACTATCCTTTTTCTTATGGCGCTCCCCTTAAATGTTTTGCTGGGGTGGAACATCACCACGATTATCATTATTACCGGAGTAAGTGTAATGATTTATTCACTTCTCGGAGGAATACAAGCCGTAGTGTGGACCGATGCCATACAGGCCATCATTTTGATTTTGGGAGCACTTGTATGCATTGGAATACTTATTTTTTCAATACCAGAAGGCCCCGGACAAATCTTTGAAATAGCAGTTAAGGAAAATAAATTCAGTCTTGGAAGTTTTAGTACAACACTAACCAGTTCCACATTTTGGGTGGTATTAATTTATGGTTTGTTTATTAACCTGCAGAACTTTGGAATTGACCAGAATTACATTCAACGGTATATGAGTTCCCGTTCTGACAGGGAAGCGCAAAAATCGGCCCTGTACGGGGGATTATTGTATGTTCCGGTATCAGCCCTGTTTTTATTTATCGGAACAGCCCTTTTTAGTTATTACAAAGCCAACTCCGGATTGTTGCCTGCTGACGTGGACGGAGACAAGGTATTCCCCTGGTTTATTGTGAACCAGTTGCCGGTGGGCCTCACCGGTTTGTTAATTGCCTCTATTTTTGCAGCCGGAATGAGCACCGTTTCTACCAGTCTGAACAGTTCGGCAACTGTTATCCTGACCGATTTTTTCAAACTGCCACCCGAACACCCGGAAACCGAGCGGAAATCGATGCTGGTTTTATATCTTTCCTCCTTCATTTTCAGTGTGCTTGCTATTATTATTGCTGTTGCAATGATTAATGTACAAAGCGCCCTGGATGCCTGGTGGAAACTGGCTTCCATATTCAGCGGGGGAATGCTCGGGTTGTTCCTGCTTGGCTTTCTTGCACCGAAAGTAAAAAACACCGCCGCGATAATTGGAGTTGTTGCCGGAGTTGTAGTAATAGGCTGGATGAGCTTGTCGCCAATGATTTTCACCACAGGAGCGATGGTAAAATATGCCAGTCCGTTTCACAGTTACCTCTCTATTGTGTTTGGCACAGTAGCCATTTTTATTGTGGGATTTTTACTGGGGAATGTAACAAACAAACTTTTTAAGAAAAAACAATGAAAACTCAATTTTTTTTAATTCTAATAATTTTTTTTATGGGCTCAGCATGTAATCAGCAAAAAAGTAAGGCTCAGGTCCAATGGAGCGAAAAGGAGCTTACAAAATGGTTCATCAATGGCGAATGGAAACATGGATGGAACGCCCTGCCCGATGAATCGGTGAATCAAAAAGAGTTTGCACGTTTGTATTTTGAAAATCCTGATCGCTGGGACAAAGCATTTCAGTTTTTGAGTGAGCAAAATCTGGCAGAACTGGCAAAAGGAAGGTATGAACTGGAAGGCGCCGATTTGTTCGTGAATGTGGACGAATATGTAACCCGAAACGAAGAAGATGTTTTGTTTGAAGCGCACAAAAAATACGCAGATATCCAGATTGTGGTTTCAGGAGAAGAAAAAATCGGGGTTTTGCCATTAAGCGCAACAACTGTTGCCATTCCTTATGACAAAGAAAAAGACATCATATTTTTAACTGCTGAAGGTGAAAATTACCGGAGTGCAACGCCCGGTAAATTTTTCCTGTTTTTCCCGGAAGATGCGCACCGGCCAACGGTGAAATCGGTTGAAAACAGTCCGGTGAAAAAAATTGTAGTGAAAGTAAGAATTAACTAAAAAGCAATGGGTGCAATAAATCCGAGACATTTTTACTGGATTAACCCACCGAAGGAGTACATACTGAAAGATGGAATATTAAAAATTCATACCGAACCGGAAACCGATTTCTGGCAAAAAACACATTACGGATTCAGCAAAGTTAATGCACCGGCTTTCCTCACAAAAATTGAAAAGGATTTTACATTCCGGGTAAAAACCGCTTTTCAAACTAAAAACCGGTACGATCAGTGCGGGGTTTTACTTTATATTGATGATGAAAACTGGGTAAAAGTTTCGGTGGAATACGAAAATGAACATTTCGCACGGCTGGGTTCAGTGGTTACCAACCTGGGCTATTCCGACTGGGCAACTACTGATATTCCTTTTCCGGTATATGAAATGAGCTATCGCCTCAGTTTGAAAGGCCAGGATATTTTTATTGAATATGCCAAAAAAAATGCCGGTTTCAAACAAATGCGGATTTGTCATTTGCATAAACCATTACAAAAAGCCGGGATTGGCGTTTATGCCTGTAGCCCTATGAAATCAAGCTTTGAAGCTGTTTTTTCTGAATTAAGCCTTGGTTCCTGCAACTGGGAAGACCACTAAGATGAAAAACCAATAATCCAAATAAAATGATCAAATCTGTAAAATTTTCCATTGTATTCCTCCTTCTGCTTGCAGCCGGAAACACCATATATGCACAGTCATCAAAAATTCCGGGAATTGTTGTAAACCATATTCCTGCACACACGGGAATTTATATTGGCTCCCCGAGCATTTGTATTTTACCCAACGGCGATTATGTGGCTTCGCACGACCATTTCGGCCCCAACTCCACCGAACACGAACGGGCAGTTACGGCTGTTTACAAATCGACCAACAAGGGAAAATCGTGGAAGAAAATTTCAGAAATCAACGGGCAGTTCTGGTCGAACTTGTTTGTGCACCAAAATGCGCTCTATATTATGGGCACCTGGAAACACCACGGCAACTTTATTATCCGCCGGTCGGATGATGGTGGTGTCACCTGGACAGCACCTATCAATAACAAAAACGGATTACTCTTTGAAGGCAAATACCACACTGCACCCATGCCCGTAATCGAACACGATGGTAGGCTCTGGCGTACCATTGAAAATAGAATATCACACACCTCTCGAATGGATATTCGTCACAGTATCGGAGTTATTTCAATATCAGCAGATGCTGATTTGCTGAATGCGGAAAACTGGTTAGCCACCAACTTTTTACCTCATGACTCAACCTACTTCAATGGGAAATTTAACGGATGGATAGAGGGCAATGCAATAGTTACTCCAGAAGGAAATATAGTGAATATTTTAAGAGTAGCCACCTCTGAACCTGGTCGTGACATGGTTGCTGTGGTAAATATCAGTCATGATGGAAAAACTGCGAGCTTTGACCCGAGAAAAGGCTTCATAGATTTTGTGGGTGGTGCAAAAAAATTCTCCATCCGGTACGATGAAAAAAGCAAACGTTACTGGACACTGGCCAATATGGTAAAGGAAGAGTTTTCTCATTTGTTGGCAGCCAGGGTGCGGAACACGCTTGTGCTAAAAAGTTCTCCCGACCTGAAAAACTGGTCAGTGCATAAAATCCTGCTCGAACATTCCGATGTTGAAAAACACGGCTTTCAGTATGTGGACTGGCAATTTGACGGGCGACACATCATTTTTCTTTCACGGACAGCTTATGATGACGAGTTTGGTGGAGCTCGCAATTACCACGATGCAAATTATCTTACATTTCACCGGATAAGGAATTTTAGAAAATTCAGAAAAACAGAATTATCATCTCAATAACACTTATAGCCATTTTTGAGTGGCAGTCATAATAAATCAACTTAACCAAACATAAAGAAAGATTCTAATAATTGAAAGGATGTATCCCTTCTACCAACCCCGTCTTGTTAGATGAACTTTGGGGACTAATTTCTTCCTATGCGAAAAAATCAGAAAGCCTGTTGGCAACTGACGGATACAGCAAAGAGGAGATGTACCTGGCCGTAAAGTTGTGGCAGGAGTGCGAATTATCCCTGAGTAAGTTTTGTACTCGTAAAAACCTATTGGTAAAAACATCCCGTTACTGTTACAGGAAATACAAAAAGGAAAAAGGTTTTTCGGTTGACAATGTTAACCCGTCTTTTTATTTTTCTTAAACTTGCACCACAACAATTCAAAACAATAAAAATGAGAGCCATCTGTTTTTCCGTTACACTGCATCTGCTGGCAATTGCACTTACCTTTTCCTCAGCCCCGGCACAGAATCACCCCAACATCGTTGTCATTTTCGCAGACGACATGGGTTACGGCGATGTGAGCGGCATTAATCCGCTGGCCCGCACGCAGACACCGGCCATCGACCAACTCATTGGTGAAGGAATAACTTTTACTGAGGCCCATGCCAGTGCATCGGTTTGAACGCCGTCGCGGTACGGATTGCTTACGGGTAGATATGCATTCCGCACGGAAGAAGCAGCGCGCGGCATTTGGGGTTTTGCTAAACCGGTGATTGAACCGGAACGGGAAACCCTGGCAATCCTGCTGAAAAATGCAGGTTATACCACCGCCTGTATTGGCAAATGGCATCTTGGCGTGGGCTGGCAAACCAAAGACGGAGGCGAGCCGCGGTTCGATGCTGTAACCGGTTATTCCAATGTGGATTACAGCAAAAAAGTAACCGGCGGCCCCAACGATTACGGATTTGATTACTCGTTCATCCACCCGGCTTCGCTCGATATACCGCCTTACCTGTTTCTGCGGAACCACGAAGCCGTAGATGCGGACATGATTTTAACCACCGACCACTACCCTGCCCTTCTGGAAAACACAGAATTTTCGTGGGACAAAAAGCACAGCAACGACGAGGCCGTTTACTGGAAAAAAGGCGTTTGGTGGCGGCAGGGTGAAATGTCGCGGTCGTTCAGAGTGGAAGATTGCCATTCGGAAATTGTCAAAGAGGGCGTTGCTTTTATAGAAAACCAGGTCACTGAAAACCGGAAGAAACCATTTTTCCTTTACCTGCCGCTAACCGGCCCGCATACGCCCTGGATGCCCACGGAGCAATTTAAAGGAAAATCGTCGGCTGGAGTTTACGGCGATTTTATTTTCGATATTGACGATGCGGTGAAACAAATAAAAGAAGCACTGGTTCGCAATGGGATAGCAGAAAACACTATACTCATTTTTTCAAGCGATAACGGAGCTTACTGGCCGGATGAAGAGATTGAACTTTTTGCCCACGACTCCAACCATGGCCGCAAAGGACAAAAGGGCGATGTGTGGGACGGAGGCCACCGGGTTCCGCTCGTAATTTCGTGGCCGGAAAAAATAAAAAAAGCAGCAACCTGCAATCAGCTCGTAAGCCTTACCGATTTTTTTGCCACCTTTTGCGATCTCACCGGACAAAAATCCAAAGCCGGCCAGGCCGAAGACAGTTTTAGTTTTTGGCATGTTTTAAACGGGAATTCAGAAAAAACTGTTCGCGAATCGATGGTACACCATTCATCAGGAGGATTTTTCGCCATCCGTTTTGGCAACTGGAAATACATCGACGGACTTGGTTCCGGTGGTTTTTCGCATCCTTCAAAACTTGCTCCTGAAAGGAACGGCCCGGTTGGACAACTGTATAATCTGAAAGAAGATGCACTGGAAAGCACCAACCTGTTCTTTCAATATCCCGGAAAAGTGGCTGAATTGAAAGTGTCCATGAAGGAAATAATTAAAAATGGACACCATTAATTCAAGAAATGAACCTGGTAAATATTTAAACCTGATTAAATATTTTGTATTTTCAACAATATATTGAAATGAAATTAAAACCATCCGCATCTCAAACCAAACGAATTCTGAATGGGGTTCAGCAAATTGGAAGGGAATTGTCTGAAGTGCGGTTTTTATTGTAAATCAAATTGTCATGCTAAAATCCAGTATAACCATTCTTATCCTCTCAGCCTTCACATTTGCAATTTCAGCTTCAACAACAGCGCAGAAAATCCAACGTCCCAACGTAGTGCTTATTATCACCGACGACCAGGGTTACGGCGATTTGGGATTCACAGGAAATCCGCACGTTAAAACCCCGGTACTCGATAACTTTGCACGCGAGAGCATCCGGTTCAACCAGTTTTATGTGTCGCCGGTTTGCGCGCCTACACGTGCCAGCCTGATGACCGGCAGATTTTCGCTGCGCACCGGAGTTCGCGACACATACAACGGCGGAGCCATTATGTCGCCCGAAGAAGTTACTATTGCCGAAATGCTGAAAACTGCCGGATATACCACAGGAGCGTATGGAAAGTGGCACCTTGGCGACAACTACCCTTCGCGGCCAAACGATCAGGGTTTCGACGAATCGCTCATTCACCTCGCCGGCGGAATGGGCCAGCCGGGTGATTTTACCACATTTTTCAAAAACGACAGCAGTTATTTCGATCCGGTGCTTTGGTACAACGGGAAACAGAAAGCGTATGAAGGTTACTGCTCCGACATTTTTGCCGATGAGGCGGTAACATTCATTGAAAAGAATCATGAGAAACCGTTTTTCTGTTACCTCTCGTTTAATGCACCTCACACACCGCTGCAGGTTCCGGAAGAATATTACAACCTTTACAAAAACATCGATCCTTCTTCCGGTTTTCCCAATGATGACCGGCCTTTTCCGCAAATGAGCGAAAAGGACAAGGAAGATGCCCGGAAAATCTATGCCATGGTTTCCAACATCGACGACAATGTGGGCAAAGTTCTGCAAAAACTGGAAGAGCTGAAGATTGCAGATAACACTCTTGTTATTTTCATGACCGACAACGGCCCCCAGCAACCCCGCTATGTAGCAGGAATGAGAGGACGGAAAGGCAGTGTTTATTGCGGCGGTGTTCGGGTGCCCTTCTTTTTAAAATTCCCTGTATTGTTTCATGGAAACCGCGATATTGAAAACACCACAGCCCATATTGACATCCTTCCCACGCTGGCAGAAATATGTAGTGCCAGGATACCAACTGACAGACAAATTGATGGAAAAAGCCTGCTGCCTCTGCTCAAAGAAGAAAATATTGCTGATTTTGATAATCGGCCTCTCTTTTTTTACTGGACCCGCAGGCTGCCTGAACTTTACCAAAATATCGCCCTGCAAAAAGGCCCGTACAAGCTGGTAGGACATACAAATTTTGATGCGCCTTTGGAAAACTTTGAGCTGTTCAATATTCGGAAAGATGAATTCGAACTGAAAAACATTTTACCCGAAAACAGCTCTTTGGCTTATGAGATGAAAACCGAACTCGACCAGATGATTCAGGAACTTTCCAAATCTCCGCATCTGCAAAATTCGCCACGGATTGTTATTGGGAGTGAACAGGAAAACCCGGTTTACCTTAACCGCAACGATGCCGGTGGCGCCCGCGGAATATGGACACAGGAAGAAGTTTTTGGTTTCTGGAGGGTGAAAATTCAGAAAGGAAAATACAACATTCGTTTCAAATTTATTCAACCGCTGGAATCAAAAGGAACATTGTTCCTGGAAACAAATTCACTGATTTACAGACAGGAAAATAAAAATACCCCGACGGATGTCATTGAAATGAAAGATGTTTATTTTTCTGAAATGGAGTGCGACCTGACACCTTTTTACGCTACCGAAGGAAGAAATATTTTCCCGCTTTGGGTGGAATTGGAAAAAATTAAATAAAACCTATGCTGGTTAACATGAGTCAAAGAACTATTATGAAAAAAAATTAAAATGCACAAAATTTTATTTGCAATCATTGGACTATTTTTCCTGTTTTCCTGTACCTCTGAACCGGAAATAAAAGATGAATTCAATGCCGTACAGTATGCCAATCCGCAGATTGGCTCGGTGCACGGACGGTGGTTTTTTTATACGCCTGCAGCACTTCCTTTCGGCATGGCCAAACTGGCGCCCCATACCAATGCTTACGAAAGTGCGGGAAGCTGGCTGCCCGGTGGCTACGACGACAGGCACACGTCCATCGAAGGGTTCGGTCATTTTCATGAATTCCAGATTGGAGGCGTGGTGGTAATGCCAACAGTTGGCAAACTCAAAACCATTCCCGGTACGCTTGAAAACCCAGACGAAGGTTACCGTTCGCGGTTCGATAAAAAGGACGAACGCGCCGGCCCCGGTTATTATTCGGTTTTTCTGAAAGATTATAATATAAAAGCCGAACTCACGGCTACGGAGCGGGTGGGATTTCACCGCTATACTTTCCCGGAATCGAAAGAATCGCGGTTGATTTTCGACATCGGCCACAAACAGGGAGAAAGCTCCGATGTAATTGAAGCATTTGCCCATTTGGTAAATGAAAATGAAATTGAAGGTTTTGTGGAAACCTATCCCGAATACGCCAAATTCTGCGACCCGGGGAACAACGTAAAAATGTATTTTGTAGCCCGGTTTAGCAAAAAACCCGGCGAGGTTGGAACTTTTGTGGATTCGGATGTTCAGGAAAATAATTCCTCAACCAAAGGAGTGCGAAACGGTATTTTTATCGTTTTCGAAACCGAAGAAAATGAGGTGGTGGAAATGCAGGTAGGCCTCTCCTACACCAGCATCGAAAATGCCCGGCTGAACCTCGTCACCGAAGCTACCGGCAAATCGTTCGACGAAGTTCGCAACGCTGCAACCCGGCGATGGAACGAAATGCTGGGGCGAATTCGGGTAGAAGACAGTAATGAAGAAAACAAAACGAAATTTTATACCGGTCTGTACCACGCACTTTTGGGTCGTGGCATTGCCAGCGATGTGAACGGGCAGTATAAGTTGAATGGAGAAGGCATTGGGCAAATTACGTTGGATGAAAACGGGAAACCACGGCACAACCACATCAACACCGACGGCATGTGGGGTGGTTTCTGGAATCTCAGCCAGTTGTGGGCGATGGCCTATCCTGAGATTTTCAGCCAGTATTTGCAGTCGAACATCGATTTTTACAAGGAAACTGGCTGGCTGCACGACGGCGCAGCGGCCGGAGTTTACACCAACGGCGTGCAAACCAACTTTCAGGGGTTGCTCATTGCTTCGGCCTACAACTGCGGTTTTCGGGATTTCGATTGGGAAACCGGCTACGATGCCGCTGTGAAAAACGAACTGGAATACCGGGGCAGAAACCTCGGCAACGGCAAATACGACCTGCACTACTTTGTAAAGAACGGATTTGTGCCCTACCAGGATACCATTATTTCCAACGGCTGGGTGTTCAATTTCGGAGCATCCCACACGCTCGAATATGCGTTTAGCTC
>Ga0334901_1003520_pt1 | contig 11673 bp, 2 predicted proteins | sample GraSluR3_MG_3_FD_207216 | JGI IMG/M metagenome (GOLD analysis project Ga0334901, IMG submission 207216) | Sludge microbial communities from methane-producing bioreactor in Wageningen University, Netherlands - Granular Sludge_15_08-R3 | ecosystem: Engineered > Bioreactor > Anaerobic > Unclassified...
TCATTGAAGACGACTTAACAAGCATAACGTTCTATCTTGAACAGTTGACAAATGTTACTGTATCAGGTCAGGTAGTCGGTAGTGATAACCTGACTGTTGGATTGCAAGGTGCAGAGGTGAGTCTCACTGGTTATGATAACTATTATACTGAGACTGATATGAACGGCTATTTTACAATACCAGGTGTTTATGTTAATGAGACATACAATCTTACAATAGTTGCTGAGGGTTATTCTCCCTATACAGATAACGTTGTCGTTGGTGAGATTAATCTCGACCTGGGCATTATAATAGTTGAAGAGATAGCCTACCCACCACTTGCTGTTGTGGCTACAGAGGGACCAGATATGACATATGTCGATTTGATCTGGAACTCTCCTCTTTCTATCGGATATGAATTCTTCGATTTTGAAGATGATGACGGTGGCTGGGTTCCGACAGCAACCTGGGATCCTGTAGGAGACTGGGAATGGACTGATAGTTATGATGTCAATGACTGGACAAATACCGGCTCAGCTTCCGCAACACCACCACCTGCCGCACATTCTGGTACAGGAATGTGGGGAACCATCATGTTAACCAATCATAGTAATTCCGGTGGTTCAAGTTATCTTTCTCAGACATTTGATTTCTCGGGTTATACCGATGCTACACTGGCTTTCTGGAGCTGGAACGATTCTTTCGGTAGTTACGATTACGGACAGGTTCTTGTCAATGATGTTATCGTCTGGGGACCTGAATGGGATTATACCAACACCACCTGGCAGGAGGTAGTTATCGATCTTTCCGCCTGGGATGGAGTAGCAGAAGTAGAGATTATCTTTGAACATTATGCCTCGACTGTCGTCAACTATGCCGGTTGGCATATAGATGATGTCTATATTGGCCCGGTGGATCAAATTCCAGCAAGAGGTGTAGATATCTTAACAAGTCTTTCCGACTTCAGCAGCGGGGCTACTCGATTGTTCGAGGATGCTTACGTTGTTTATCGTCTTGATCAGGACGATATTGAAGACGAGAATTTATGGACAGAGCTTGCTACAGTCGTGTCTGATACGACTTACACAGATCAGACCTGGGACGAACTATTAAGCGGTTTCTATCGCTATGCAGTAAAAGCTGTCTATACCAATGACGTATTATCGGAGCCAGCCTTCTCCAATATCCTGGAAAGAATCGTTCCCGGTAGTATTGAAGGAACGGTTACCCTACTCGGGGGTACTGGTAACGTTACCGATGTAGAAATTACAGCTGGTGACTTCACTGTCAATCCCGGTATTGATGGATATTATGAAGTAGTTCTGGAACCGGGTATTTATGATGTTACTGCATCCTTATACGGATATCAGACTGAGATCGAGACAGGTGTTGAAGTAATTGATGATACAGCTACAATTATAGACTTCACACTCGGTAACATCGAGATAGCCGTGACACCGACCTCGATAACCGAGGATGTATTATATACAACCCCGGAGACTGTCCAGTTAACGATCACTAACGACGGAGCCGGTGACCTCGATTATGAGATGTCAATTGAATATCAAATCCCGACATTAAGAGCTGTTCATAGCTTCCGATCGATCGAGAAGACAGAAGAGCAAAGAGCTGCCTATAATCCGGAATTAGCTGAACAGGCACCACCGGCACTCCACACAGCAGCAACCTATGATACCTTCAGCAGGGAACTGTTCGATCTGTTGTATCACTTCCCGGTTGGTGACGGAGCCGGATATTCGGTAGCAACTGACGGGAATCACATCTATTCCGCAATGTGGAATAGTGCCAATATTTATCAATATGAACTCGATGGGACTTATCTTGGATCTTTCACGATAGATGGCTTTGCCGGTAATCTGCGAGATTTGACCTATGACGGTCAGTATTTCTACGGATCACCAAACAGCAATACCATCTATATCCTCGATCTGGCTAATCAGACCTATATCGGATCGATAACTACCAGTGTAGCAACCATCCGTGGTATTGCCTATGATGCCGACAATGACGGTTTCTGGGTCACTACCAATTGGAATTCACCGCTTGTATTGGTAGATCGAACCGGAACAACAATCACATCTATCACGACAACAGCAGGCAGCTATTCCGGTATTGCCTGGGATGGAGTAACCGAAGGTGGTCCATATATCTGGGGTTACTGCCAGTCACCGACAGACCATTATTTAGTTCAGATTGACATAGCAGACGGTTCAACAGTCCAGAGTCATGATCTGATGCCACTTGGTATCTGGGGAGTAGATTCCATATCCGGTGGTTTCAATCTTACTAACCTGTTAGTACCGGGATACTGGACATTCATCGGAATGTCACAGAATGATCTGATCTGGGTAATGGAGATGGGAGTAGATTTCACACCCTGGTTGACTGTAGATCCGATTATGGGCACCGTTCCTGCCGGTCAGAGTGTCATCCACGATGTTACTCTCGACCCGACAGATCAGGATTTCGGCACCTATTATGCCGATATCGCCATTTCCCATAATGCACCGCAGGAGGATGTAATCGTTCCGGTCGAGATGACCGTTTATACACCTGATCCCTATATAACCTGGAGTCCGCAATCGTATAACTTGTCGATTGTTGAAGGCTTAGCAGAAGCCAAAGCTCTTATGGTCGGTAATATCGGATCAGCAGATCTGACCTACACCTTATCATCTCAGGAAGCCTGGATTTCTTTCGATCCGGAATCCGGACTGGTTAATCCCGGGGGAGAGGATACCATCGAAGTTACCTTTGATGCAGCTACGCTGGAGTCTGGCGATTATACCGGCGAGATCACGATTACTAATAATACCCCTGGAGTTGGTTCTGTTACTATTCCGGTTAACCTCTATGTAGGGGCACCGGAACTGGCAGTCGATCCCGCTACCTGGGATTATGGTGATGTAGAGTTAATGAATCCAGCTTCGAAGGATTTCATTTTCAGTAATGCAGGTATGGTCGGCACCGTCGAGATCAATGATATTCAGGTAGTAGGACTCGATGCAGCAGAGTTTGCAGTCGTCACACCTGATCTTCCATTCGAAGTTGTAGATACTGCCACAGAGATCGTAACCGTTATCTTCACCCCTGAGAGTCTGGGTGCCAAGGAAGCTCAACTTCAAATATATGTTACTGGAGTATTCGGTGTAGCTGAAGTTATTGACCTGACCGGTAACTGTGTAGAAGAGTTGATCGGGCAGCCTGTCGGCCTGACGGCAGAAGTCTTCCAGTTCAACAATGTAGAGTTGAATTGGGGTCTCAGCTACGGAGCTATTGAAGGCTGGCGTGGCTGGACGAATGGAACACTCGGCTTCAATGCTCTTGGTCTGACCAGTGAACAATCCTGGTATGCAGCAATTAAATTCGCTACTGCCGATTTAGCCGCTTATGAAAATGAGGGATTCGAAATCACCAGTGTCAGATTTGAACCTAATGAATTCGGAGACGCCAATACATATCAGATAGTGATATGGACAGGCAATGATGCCGATCTTGGTCCGACAACAATACTACATCAACAGTCAATACCTGCTCCAACGGAGATAAATGAATGGTACGATATTGAACTCACTACAGCTGTTCCTGTAAGTGGAACACAACCTCTCTGGGTTGGACTTGAAATCTATGATCTGGGCGATCAATTCTTCCCGGCAGGAATGGATGATGGTCCCGCCGTTGTTGGCAAGGGTGGCCTGCTCCAATTTGGTACAGAACCGTGGAATGAAATGGTTAACTATGGCTACGATTACAACTGGAATATCCAAGCCTATATAGAGCCTGGAATAGTTAGAGGGGAGAGAACCCTTCTGTCTATACTGGTACCTGAGTACACATCATCGACAAAACGTGTTGCCGGGATGGAGAGTATCCGACCCGAAGTTCTTTACAGTCTTGATGAATTGCCTGCAGTCCGAACGACACGTGCCCTGCGTGGCTATAATGTCTATCGCAACGGTGTGATAATCGCGGATGCCGATGAAGTAACCACTCCTGGGTTTACAGATTTCGGTTTGACAGACGGCACCTATAGTTACTATGTAGAAGCGGTCTTCTACAGCCAGGTATCACAGCCATCGAATACGGAAATAGTAGAGATACTCATACCCCCATCATCTGAGTTACCATTTGAGGAAGACTGGGTATCAGGTGATTTCGAAACCAATCACTGGTATCACGAAGGTAACTGGCAGATGAGTTCAACCACAGGTAATCCAGCCCCGTCAGCTCAGTTCAACTGGTCTCCATCAGTAACTGACTACAGCCATGTGCTATCCAGCTGGGAGATAGATGCCGGTGAGAATCCTGTCTTAACTGCTCAGTTCGATATCTATCTGAGTAACTACAGTACAGCTACTGTTGAAGCAATGTCGTTCGAAGTTCACGACGGAACAGAATGGCAGTCGATAGTTACTCTGGATAATCAGGCGGGTAGTATACCCTGGACGACAATGTCTTATGACATCAGTGATTATGCTGCAGGTCGTAATATATTCAGGATCCGTTTCCGGGCTCACGGTGAAAACAGTTACAATATTAACCAGTGGCATGTTGATAATATCGGCGTGTTTGCAGGTGTAACGGCACTCGATCCACCGGCGAATGTTACTGCAACGATAGTTGGTACTAATGTCGTGCTCAGCTGGGATGCAGTAGAAAATGCCAGCTCATATTACATCTATTCTTCAGATGATCCGTTTGCAGCCGATTGGGGCATCCCGATCGCTCATGTCGGCCTGGAAGAGTTCAGTGAACCGGTCAATAGCCGAATGTTCTACAGAGTGGTTGCTTCGACGGAACAACCCGGTGCTGCCCTGCTGGGTTCACCACCTTCACTTATTCCGGCCGGTCAGCGCAGACAGGCAGATAATTAACCGTTAATCATAAAAGTTCCGACCCCTTCTCATTTCTGGGAGGGGGTCGGATTTATAAAAACCGGTCAAGCAGTGAGAACTACTCTGGACGGGCGCTTGAGATATGATTAAGTGCCAGGATATTGGAAAAGCGTTTTCATAGGAAGGGAATCGGAAAAAAAGCTTGACATACAAAGAATACTTGGTAAAAAGTGAGTTGATAGGTGAAGATTTTTTTATGTTGATAGCTCATTTAAGTAGCATTAGATGGGTTACAGAGGAGTTTGGTTCGATGTATGATTAGCTGATTAATCGGCGTCTAAACGTTATTCATGTCTGATAACTATGAGGTATTTGTTGATTGGTTTTTAATTTTGGAAATGAAGGTGAAGATTCATTATGAAAGAGAATCACTTGAACAGTTTTTTTTTGTATCGCCTGCAGCAAGCAGAAGCAGTAGAATTTCTGTCGGTATCCTGTCTTCATTTTAAAAGGTATGACAAAAAACCTCAGTCTTAACCAGTAGCTTTTTTTGATTATACGGGAGGAAGAGAGTAATGAGAAAGGTTTTTTATTTATCAATCATCTTCATGTTGATGCTGGGTATTTATACCGATATTATGGCCATACCGACCGATTCCGGTATAAGTATCAATGATCCGGAGATTCTTCAGACCAATGAAAAGCAGGCTTTGAGGACACAGAATCATTTTGTGCCGTATAGATCAATGGCAAACAGAGACATTGTTTACTATGAGGATTTTGCCGGATCATTTCCTGCTGGATGGCAGAATGTCGTTATCACTGGGCCGGCAGGTTTTCCAGGCTGGGAATGGACTATTACGGGTGGTGATTATGGCGGGCAATTGAATTCTACTACAGCAGATAATGGTTACATGATACTTGATTCAGATGCCTACGGTACAGGAGTACCTGAGGAAGCAGACTTGATCAGTCCAGCTATCGACTGTAGTGCTTTAACCGGAGATATCTTTTTTTCTGTAGAACATTGGGCACGAACTTTCGGAGCAGCCGATATAAGAATCTTGCTCAGCACCGATAATTTTTCGACTGAAACCGAACTATACAGATGGTATGGCGGAGAAGTAAATTCGGCCAATGGCATCAATCCGGTCGTCTCGGTTTTCGATATAACTAGTCAAGCTCAGGGAGAAAGCAATGTAAAGATTAAGTTCAAGTGGATAGGAGCTTATGACTACTGGTGGTTGGTAGATGATTTTACGATCTATGAAGTGAGTGAATATAATTATCTTACAATGCTGGAACCGGTTGGAGAGGCTACAGTAACCCCTGCCCCCGGAGTACACCCTTACCCTGTTGGGCAAGTTGTAACTCTATCAGCCGTTCCTGATCCAGGCTGGAGTTTTGATGGCTGGACAGGCCCGGTAGCAGATCCGAATTCACCAACAACTACAATCACGATGGATGATGACTATACTGTTCAAGCTGCATTTTTACCTCCCGATCTGGACCTTCTCTGGTATCAGGGTGTTCCCGGAGGAAATGCCAATACTTCTGTGCTTGATGGAACAGTGAATTACAAAGTAGCCGACAATTTTGACAATCCTTATATTGGCGAGATTAACAGGATTATGGTTTATGGTCTGACAATAACTAATGACGGAACAGGCTGGGTTCCCTGGATACCGGGAGACACAGAACCTTTTATCTTAAGGATTTATGATCAGTATGCCGACCAACCAGACTGGAATAATCCATTATACCAGTTAAACATAGATGCTGAGGTAACTTATATCCAGGAAGTATGGGGTGCTTATGATCTTTATAAATTTGAGTTTGATTTTGATACACCACTTTCACTCAATCAGGGTTGGATTTCACCACAGATTAATGTAGATGCCGGTGCCGGTGGCTGGTTTCTCTGGATAAAAGCAGAGGAAGGTGATGGAGACGATATAGCCTGGCAACAGGGCCAGCCTCAACTGGAATATGATTTGATGCTTGAGCTCTGGGGTACTGAACTAGCCTATATGCCCGGTTCAATATCAGGCACAGTCACTCTCGACGGTCCGGGTAATGTTGAGGATGTCCTTATCAGTACTTCTGGTCATCCTGCCGTTCATCCCGATCCAGACGGCAGCTATCTGCTAACAATCAACTATCCTGGCACTTTTAATGTCTCAGCTCAACTCATCGGTTACCAGACAGAATCACAGGAGGTAACAGTATCTGAAGGGCAGGAAGTGACAGGGATTGATTTCGATCTCAGTAATATTCAGATCGCAGTAGATCCTGAAGAGATTGTTACCAGCGTAGTTTATCCTGAGTCGGAAACAGTTCAATTAGAAATAATAAATAATGGAACGGGAGAACTGGAGTATAGTATTTCAGTATGGCACGATCAGGGTGAGGGAAGCCGCAGTCTTCGCTATCCCTCCCTGCAAAGATCAGAAATGCCTGAAAACACCGATCACCAATCTTTAGATTTGTCATCATTGACTATTGAAGCTCTTCATACCAGGACGCTAACAAGCACGGAATCTGAGACCAGTCCTGGAGAGCTATCAAGAGAGCTTGGCTGGAACTGGCTTTTCCCGGGTACCTGGGGAGATATTCCTGATAACTCTATCGGACTTACCGGCGAAGGTGCTTGGCATGGCGGAGCTATTCTCGATCTAAGCGATGATATAGGTTTTGCCATTACCAGTATTGGTGGCTTTGATTATCCGGAATCCGGAGCAGCTAACAGTATAACAGCCAGAGTCTTCACTGGTGACTATACTTCACCCACCGCACTGGTAGGTGAATCAGCACCTTATGTTCCCTCTTTAAGTGGAGAATATTTTGAACTCGAGTTGCTTGAGCCGGTATTCATAGAAGACCCGGGAATTTACTGGATCGTCTTTAGGATTGATGACCTCGGCGATGGATATTACCCGTTTGCGACAATTGATCCACACGTTCAAAATGCCGGGAAGATAATAATAGGTGATAATCCTTTCGGAACCTGGAGTAATCTGATCGATTATGGACTCGATGAGAGCTGGTTAATCGGAGCCTGGGTAGAATCTTATATCAGTTTTATCTCTGTTGAACCGGTAGCAGGAACGGTTCCTGCTGGCAGTTCAATAATCCTGGATGTCACTCTCGATTCAGCAAACCTCGATTTCGGAGTCTATAACGGTGAGATCATTATCAGCAATAATGCTCAATCCGAACCCCTGGTTGTTCCGGTCGAGATGACTGTCATAGGTGGAGAACCGGCTCTTTCTGTCAATCCTTCATCCTGGAACTATGGAGATGTGGAATTGATGAACCCCGCACCAAAAGAGTTTATTCTGGGTAATCTCTCAAATATCGGGACCTTGACGATCAACAACATCGAACTTGAAGGGATTAATCCGGACGATTTTATGCTTGATACACCTGGATTCCCCTTCGATATTACCGATACGGAAACAGTTCCGATCACTGTTACCTTCCAACCTCAGTCTCTCGGTTCAAAAACTGCTCAACTAAGAATTGCAGTTGCCGGAGAGTTTCCGGCAGATTATCCGCTCAGTGGAAACTGTATCCAGGAAGAGGTTGGGCAGCCTGTCGGTTTAACAGCTGATGTAATTAATTATGATAATGTTCTCCTGCAATGGGGACTCTCCTACGGGGCTGTCGAAGGATGGCTTGGCTGGAATGCCGGTATCTCTGATGATGCTATCGGTGGTACGGCAATATTCGATGCAGCGATCAAGTTCGGGATTGCTGATCTGGGAGGTTATCAGGGTGAAGGATTCGACCTTACTCACGTCAGGTTCGAACCATACCTAGCCGATGGTGCTACTCCGGCAAGCTACTCTGTTCGTGTCTGGACAGGTTCTGATGCCCAGCTGGGACCGACTACCCTGCTCGTCGATCAGGCAGTTCCAGCAGTAACTTTCGATGTATGGAACGAGATCGAGTTAGCCACACCTGTCCCCATAACCGGCACAGAACCACTCTGGGTAGGTGTCCATATGACAGACGCAGCGGAACAGTATCCGCTCGCCTGTGATGCCGGCCCAATAATGCCCGGTAAAGGTGGTTTGATCAGCGTAGACGGTGTAGCATGGGATCAGTTGTCAGATTTTGGTATAAATAGTAACTGGATGATCGAAGCTTATGTAGAGCCAGCATCCGGCAGAGGCGAACGAACTCTGCTCTCATTAACTGCTTCTGCACATACGAATGAGTTCGATCGTCGCAGCATATCGTCTCCGAAAGCTCTCGGCTTGCAGCGTGCTGCTGATAATACGCGTCAGACACGAGCGTTGAGAGGTTATAACATCTACCGCAATGGGGCGCTGATCGATGAACTCGTTCCCGTAACCTGGTATCTGGACGAAGAGTTGTTGGAAGGTTTATACGATTACTATGTAGAGGCTGTTTACTGGAGTCAGATTTCGATTCCTTCGAATATCGCTTCTGTGGAAATCGACCTTCCCGCCCCGCTGACATTGCCGCTGATCGAGGGTTTCGATTCAGAAAGCTTTACAGCCAATTACTGGACCCGCTGGAACAACTGGTTCATTGTTACCGACCTTGGCCAGCCCGAACCGGCAGCTATGTTCTATTATGACCCGCATCAGACGAACTACAGTATCAGTCTGACCAGCTGGGAACTCAACGGCATCGGTGAGAACAGTATTACAGTCCAGTTCGATCTGCTGCTGCAGGATTACGCAGAGATCAATACCCTGGAACAGCTCTCGTTCGAAGTCTTCGACGGAACGATGTGGCAGACAGTAGATACCTATAACAACCTCCTTGGAGATATCGACTGGACAACCTGTTATTATGACATATCCGCTCATGCTGCCGATCGTGACTTCCAGATTCGGTTCCGGGCCTACGGAGAAGATAACTGGAGTATAGACTGGTGGGTAATCGATAATATTATTGTCGATGCTGGTGCTCTGGCTCTTGATCCTCCGGAAAATGTTACCTCTGTTATCATTGGAAACAATGTTCTTGTTTCCTGGAATGCTGTCGAAGGAGCTAATTCCTACTATATCTACTCTTCTGATGATCCGTATGCAGACAACTGGGGTATCCCGATCGCTCAGGTCGGACTGGAAGAGTTCAGCGAACCGGTTAATGAAAGAAAATTCTACAGGATAACAGCTTCAACAGATCAGCCCGCAGCTCTGATGCAGAGTAATCCAGCTCCGGCCTTACAACCCGGGATCTTAAGAAACATAAGAAGATAAATTTATAATCCCCATCACTCTATCCAGTCGGATAGAGTGATGGGGTGTGATAATGTAAGGGTGGCACAGAGTGCTGCCTGTGAGGATAGAAGAATGATCGTTATATTTACCGAAGAGAAGAACAGAATTAAATCGTTAATGTCACAATCGAACTCTTTAGTTTTCTTTACTTTAAAGAACAAACACTAATTCGGAGGAATTATGAAAAAACTCAATTTATGTATTTTGGCGCTCTTTCTCTTTTCTGCTTTTCTATTCGGGGTGGAATCGGATCCGAGCGAGATCGTGGGCTATGTAGCCTATGATTGTGTAACAACGGCGACGGGTAGCGAGAACTTCATCGCCCTGCCTATGGACACCGGCTATACTATGGCCAGTGAACTTGGTAATGCCTATCCCAATCAGATTATAGCTATCAGTAACTGGGTACCTGCGACACAGAGTTGGTCATCTGCCTTTTTTAGTGGAGGGACCTGGTTTGATGATTATGCTCTGGCACTTGGTAATGCCTACATGATCAGTATTACGGAGGCAATTACTTTTTACAGTGTAGGCCCGATGGTAGATCCAATAGTTTATAATCTGGTTACAGGCACAACCGGTAACGACAATTTCATCATGGTTCCGCTTGATCGTTCTGATCTTGATTTTGCGAGTGAGCTAGGTGATGATATTGGAGTTGTCAATGCAGTCAGTACCTGGGTAGCAGGGACACAGAGCTGGTCAGCAGCCTTTTTCAGTGGAGGAACCTGGTTTGACGATTATGGTATCGAGATAGCCAGGCCTTTGATGGTTGGTATCACAGAAGCTGTTACCTGGCCCAGCGCCAGACATGAGACGCGATATTAATTAAGGAGGAAATAATGAAACGAATGTCTTTATTTATACTCATCGCTGTAGCGATGCTTTTATCTATGAATCTTTATGGTCAATCTAGAGTAGTTGCTCAGGAGTTATATGATATTGGAGGTTCTTATCCTGATAATATAATCTATCCTCCTGATGATGGTTCGGTCTATTTTCTAGCCTGGATACCTGAGATTGGAGATGAGTGGAAACAGGATTCACGTATTCATGATAATATAGGTGCTCTGTCTAATATGGAGGAAGGCAAATTTCTTTGCCGTTTCAATCTTGGGAATTTTAGAGCCATAGGAGCTCCAAGGGACTGGTTGCAGTATGATACTGTTATTATGGAGATTTATCAGGAATATGATGGAGAGACAGTTGCACTTGCTCCGAGAAGACAGTTTGTCATTGATCCTGATATTTATCTACCTGGCCCAATAATCTTTTTCGACGAAGATGCACTTGCTCTGCAGATTCCTCCGTCAGTACTTTTTGATTCGGATCAGCCTGCAGAATATGTTATAACAACAGATGCGACAATAATGGCCGGTTATCCGATGTGGGAAGGAGACGAGTATATTTATCGAGCCAATGGTTGGTCTCTTGGTAAGTACTGGGAAATAGAATTTTCCACTCTTGGTTATGAGAACATAGTTCTGGATTCTTCGGAGTTGATGCGTGAATTCGGTCCTTTATACGGTCCAACAGAGTGGAAGACGTATTATCAGGTAGGTAGCAGCAGGACCTGG
>Ga0334901_1003522_pt1 | contig 11669 bp, 9 predicted proteins | sample GraSluR3_MG_3_FD_207216 | JGI IMG/M metagenome (GOLD analysis project Ga0334901, IMG submission 207216) | Sludge microbial communities from methane-producing bioreactor in Wageningen University, Netherlands - Granular Sludge_15_08-R3 | ecosystem: Engineered > Bioreactor > Anaerobic > Unclassified...
GTCCACATAAAGCGAATGAATGTTGGTCAGTTCTTCATCGGGCCTGATGGCATTCATATCGGTATAAAGCCCGTATCCTGCTTCCATTTTCAGGTCGGCAAGCGCCATTCGTTTCCATTTGGCCAGCGATTGCACAATTTCGGCAACCTGGTCGTCCATTTCTTTCATGGGAAAAGAAACCGGACGTTCGATGCCATTCAAATCGTCGTTAATACCCGTGCCTTTTTTTACAAACAATGGTGCGGTAACCCTGCGCAAACGAAGCTCAGCTGCCAGGTTCAACTGAAAAAAATCTTTTATCAGCTTAATGGCCTGTTCGGTTTGGTTAACATCCAAAGCAGAGCGGTAGTTTTTAGGAATAAATAACTTCATTTTCTTTGTATTTTTTTATTGTCGTCATTTTTCATTAATTGTTTGCAAAAATACAATTGTGATTGCAATTTGAAAGAAAAAAAGTTAAAAAATGCACAAAATATTTGATTTTATAAATAATATATGCATTTTGTAAAAACAAGTGTTTGCCCTAATTTCAAAAAAACAATTATCAAAAATCTCCACAAGAGTCCATTGGATAAACAAATTCCATATTTCAAATTACAAAATCGCAAACAAGATTAAGCGTATTGGAATTTGATTTATTCGTATTTGAAAATTGTTTGTGATTTATTATTTGTTTTTTGAGATTTGTTTCTTTTTTCAATTATGGCTCATTTCAGTAAAAATATTGCGCGGTTGTACGGGATTAAAATCTCTAAATGGTTTAACCTTGTAATGCCCGTTGTGGTGTTGTTTTACCAGGATAACGGCATGGGCATGCACGAAATATTTATTTTAAAGTCGATTTATTCGCTGGCCATTGTGGCGCTTGAACTGCCTTCGGGCTGGATGGCCGATGTGTGGGGACGCAAAAAAACGCTGCTTCTTGGGGCGGTTTTGGGAAGCGCCGGTTTTTTAATGTACAGTTTTTCCTATGGTTTTTGGGCTTTTGTGGCGGCTGAAATTGTACTGGGCGCCGGTCATTCCTTTGTATCGGGCGCCGATTCGGCCATACTGTACGATAGCCTGAAAGCCGATAAAAAGTCAGATGAGTATGTAAAACACGAAGGACGAATAACTTCGGCCGGAAATTTTGCCGAAGCGTTGGCGGGTGTTGCTGCCGGATTTCTGGCTGCCATTAGTTTACGCACTCCGTTTTATTTTCAGTTTGTGGTGGCAACGCTGGCGGTTCCCGCTGCGCTTATGTTGAAAGAACCGCTGACTAAGGCTGCTACAACAGGCCATTCGGTAAAAAGTATGTTTTTTACCATAAAGAACATGCTGCTTAAAGAAACCAACCTTCGGGTTTCCATTTTACTTTCTGCGGCAACCGGAACTGCAACCCTTACTTTTGCCTGGCTGGTACAACCGTTTTTTAAAGCGGTTGACTTACCCGTGGAATGGTTCGGAATTTTGTGGACGGCACTGAACCTGAGCGTAGGTGTTTCATCGGCGTTTGCCTACCGGTTCGAAGGGCATTTCAATCGCAGGAAAGAAGTGTTTTTTATTGTTTTGATTTTAGCTCTGGGTTATTTTCTGGCGGGTATCGCAATTTTGCGCGAAGGAATTATTTTTCTGTTTGTATTTTATTTCGTTCGCGGAATAGCGACAGTTGTTTTCAAAAACTATATAAATCGTTATACACCCAGCGAAATCAGGGCCACTATTTTGTCGGTTCGAAATTTAATTATTCGCGTCAGTTTTGCGGTAATTGGCCCGCTGCTGGGGTGGATGACCGATCACATCAGCCTGAAAATGGCCTTTATTCTGGCAGGCGGAATCTATTTCATTGCAGCACTGGCAGCGGTCTGGCCGTGGTTGTGGAGCGGAAAATATAGAAAAGTTTAATTGCTGTTCCCCAAAATATCTTTTTTACCTTTGTTTTTTAAATCGAAACAGAATGAATCCACATATCGTCGATCTTATTTCCCAAAAGCTTGGAATTAAAAATAATCAGGTAAATAATACCATTGAACTATTAGGTGAAGGCGCAACAGTGCCTTTTATTTCGCGGTACCGGAAAGAACACACCGGAAGCCTCGACGAGGTGCAGGTACTTCAAATTAAAGCATTGAACGAAAAATTTACCGAGCTCGAAAAACGCAGGGAAACCATTTTGAAGACTATTGAAGAACAGGAAAAACTGACTCCCGAACTGAGGGAGCGGATTGAAAGCTGTTACGACCCGGTGGAACTGGAAGATATTTACCTGCCTTACAAACCCAAACGACGCACCAAAGCAACAATAGCGCGCGAACGCGGGCTGGAACCGCTGGCCAAAATTATTATGAAACAGGTTGAACGCGACCCGGAATCGCGTGCAGCTTCGTTTCTGAATGATGAAGTGGAGTCCATTGAAGCTGCCCTTTCGGGTGCCCGCGACATCATTGCCGAGTGGATCAGCGAAAACGAAAAAGCCCGGAATATAGTCCGCCGCGAGTTTGAACGGAATGCGGTAATTACCGCCAGGGTGGTAAAAGATAAAGAAGAGGAAGCCGAAAAATACCGCGATTATTTCGACTGGAACGAACCGCTGAAAAAATGTCCTTCGCACCGACTGCTGGCCATACGTCGCGGCGAGAACGAGGGTTTTTTGCGGGTTTCCGTCAAGCCGGGTGAAACCAAACCACTGGAAAACCTGAACCGCTTTTTTGTGAAAGGAAACAACGCCGGTGCACACCAGGTAGAACTGGCGGTGAAAGACAGCTACAAGCGGTTAATTGAACCCTCTATTGAAACCGAATTTGCCGCTCTTTCCAAAGAAAAAGCCGACGACGAAGCCATTAAAGTTTTTGCTGAAAACCTGAAACAACTGTTACTGGCGCCACCCCTGGGACAGAAACGTATTCTCGCTATCGACCCCGGTTACCGTACCGGCTGCAAAGTGGTTTGCCTCGACGAGCAGGGAAACTTGTTGCACAACGCAACCATTTATCCGCATAAACCGCAGGAAGACAAAAAAATGGCGGCCAAAAAACTAACCTCGATGGTTGAAATTTACAAAATTGAAGCCATCGCAATTGGTAACGGAACCGCTAGTCGTGAGACGGAAGCTTTCGTAAAAAAATTACGCTACAACCGCGAAATCAGGGTTTACGTGGTGAGTGAAGACGGCGCTTCGGTTTATTCTGCCTCGTCCGCAGCCCGTCAGGAATTTCCGCAATACGATGTTACAGTACGCGGTGCGGTTTCCATCGGGCGACGGTTGATGGACCCGTTGGCCGAACTGGTGAAAATCGATCCGAAAAGTATTGGCGTTGGCCAGTATCAGCACGATGTGGATCAGAAAAAGCTGAAAAACAGCCTCGATTCGGTGGTGGAACTCAGTGTAAATGCTGTGGGAGTAAATCTGAACACAGCAAGCCGGCATTTGCTTACCTACATTTCGGGGCTTGGGCAGCAGCTGGCGCAAAACATTGTAGATTACCGCAAGGAATACGGTTTGTTCAAATCGCGCGAAGAATTGAAAAAAGTTCCGCGCATGGGCCCAAAAGCGTTTGAACAGGCAGCGGGTTTTTTGCGCATTCCCGATGCCGAAAATCCGCTGGACAATTCGGCGGTTCACCCGGAATCGTACCACATTGTGCAGCGTATAGCTGGCGATTTAAAATGTGACGTGAATGATCTGGTACGCAACGACGAAGCGGTTTCGAAGATCGACCTTTCGAAATATGTTACGTCCGAAACTGGCTTACCTACACTGAACGACATTAAAAACGAACTGCTGAAACCCGGCCGCGACCCGCGGAAACCAATTAAAGTTTTTGAATTTGCCGAAGGAATATTTTCCATAGATGACCTGAAAGAAGGTATGGTTTTACCGGGAATTGTGAACAACATCACCAAATTTGGCGCTTTTGTAGATGTTGGTGTAAAACAGTCGGGACTTGTTCACATTTCCGAACTGGCCGACCGCTTTGTTTCCGATCCCAATGAAATTGTGACGCTGCACCAGCACATCAAAGTAAGGGTGAAAGAAGTGGATGTTTCCCGAAAACGAATTCAGTTGTCGTTGAAAGGAGTGGAACAGGCATAAAAACCGACAAACAAAGGTCGCTATTTAGAATTCCTAAAAATTGTTAACTCGTGAGTCATAATCGGTTCTGATTTTTATATTTGCAATGGAATTGGGAGGATTAAATTATGATAATTTTAACGGGGTTACCTATGCTGACTTTTTTGTTGGTGTATTTTATCCTTAATTACTACATTAAGCGAATGATACCCGACAAAGAATTGCGGAAAAAATTTAAAAGCCGAAATGAATTTATTATTGCGCTGGCCTATTTTTTTATGCCGCTTTTCCTGCTTCAGAACGAGGTTATCTTTTTAAGGTTCTCATCGGTTAAGTATGCCGATCTGCAAATATTTCTTCCGCTGGCCATTTTTAAAGTTGCTGTTTTTATTTTTGCCTGCGTAAATCTTGAATCCGTTTTCCATAAACTCAGGAAAAATAATTCTTATTAGAGACCACACAACAAAGTGAGTGGTTTCAATTGAACAGCTTTTTTTATCCCAACCAAATATTTTGCTAAATTGCCCATTCGTTTATAAACCGAAGCAAAATTATGACCATCAGCGATTACATCAGCCGGTTGAACACCCGGTATAAATCGGGAATTTCAAAAGAACATGCCTACCGTACCGACCTTGAAAACCTGATTCGTGAACTGGTAACCGGAATTGAAATAACCAACGAACCGGCCAACGTAACCGACTGCGGAAACCCCGACTATGTAATTACCCGAAAAAAAATTCCGGTGGGTTATATCGAGGCAAAAGATATTGGAAAAGATTTAAAGGCCGCGGTTTACAATGAACAGTTTTCCCGCTACCGCAAGGCGCTCGACAACCTGATAATAACCGATTACCTCTGGTTTCAGTTTTACCGTCACGGACAACTCATTCATGAAATAAGAATTGGAGAACCCGACGGGAAAAAGATAAATCCACTCCCGGAAAATTTTGAACAGTTTGAAAGGCTCATCAAAGATTTTTGTTCGTTCGTTGGACAAACCATCAAATCCAGTAAAAAACTGGCTGAAATGATGGCCGCAAAAGCCCGCCTGCTGGAAAACATTCTGGAACGCGCCGTTTCATCCGACGAAGAAACCCGGGAAAATACATCACTCAAAGGGCAGTTCGAATCGTTTAAACACATCCTTATTCACGATTTAACACCCAAAGCTTTTGCCGACATTTACGCGCAAACTTTAGCCTACGGTATGTTTGCCGCCCGGCTGCACGACCCTACCCTTCAGGATTTCAGCCGGCACGAAGCGGCCGAACTCATTCCAAAAACCAATCCGTTTCTGCGGAAACTTTTTCAATATGTAGCCGGATACGACATTGACGAGCGCATTAAAACCACGGTGGACAACCTCGCCGATGTTTTCCGGGCAACCGATGTAAAAGCGCTGCTGCAAAACTTTGGAAAATCGACCCAAAGACAAGACCCGATTATTCATTTTTACGAAACGTTTTTGGCGGAATACGACCCAAAACTGCGCAAAAGCCGCGGCGTTTGGTACACGCCCGAACCGGTGGTAAACTTTATTGTGCGGGCGGTTGACGATATTTTGAAAACCGAATTCAACCTGCCCGACGGCATTGCCCACACCGGCAAAACCAAAATTAAACGCCGCACGCAAACCAAAGACAACCGCACCGAATCGGGCTACAAAGAGATTGACCAGGAAGTACACAAGGTGCAAATTCTCGACCCGGCAACCGGCACGGGAACTTTTCTGGCCGAAGTGGTCAAACACATTTACAACACCCGGTTTCAAAGTATGCAGGGCGCGTGGAGCGGCTACGTGGAAGAACACCTTATTCCGCGGCTGAACGGCTTTGAACTGCTGATGGCCAGTTACAGCATGGCCCACCTGAAACTGGACATGCTGTTAAACGAAACCGGTTACCATGTTTCTACCCACGGACGGGGTGGTCAGCGGTTTAACATTTACCTCACCAACAGCCTGGAAGAACACCACCCCGACACCGGAACCCTTTTTGCGGGCTGGCTCAGCAGCGAAGCCAACGAAGCCAACCACATTAAACGCGACACGCCGGTGATGGTGGTGATGGGAAATCCGCCGTACAGCGGCGAAAGCGCCAACAAAGGTGATTGGATTATGAACCTGATGGAAGATTATAAAAAAGAGCCGGGCGGAAAGGAAAAATTAAAAGAACGGAACCCGAAATGGATTAATGATGATTACGTGAAATTCCTCCGTTACGGCCAGTATTTTATTGAAAAGAACGGAGAAGGAATTCTGGCATTTATTAATCCACACGGTTTTCTCGACAATCCTACTTTCCGCGGAATGCGCTGGAACCTGTTAAAAACCTACGATAAAATTTACACCGTCGATTTGCACGGAAACAGCAAAAAGAAGGAAGTGTCGCCCGACGGTTCAAAAGATGAAAATGTATTCGACATTATGCAAGGTGTTTCCATCAATCTTTTTGTAAAAACCGGAAAAAAGAATGCCGGTGAACTGGCTCAGGTTTTTCATCTTGATTTGTTTGGGAAGCGGGAATTGAAATACAGATTTCTTTTTGAAAATCAGTTGGGTTCTGTTGAATTTAAAAATATTCAACCACGGGAAAACAACTATTTTTTTGCTCCTATGAATTTTGAAATACAGGAAGAATATCAAAAAGGTTTTTCTGTTTCCGGTTTATTTCCGGTAAACTCTGTTGGTATTGTTACAGCGCGCGATAATTTTACGATTCTCGAATCAAAAAAACAGGTAAAATCTACAATCGAAACATTTTTGGAATTGGATGATGAAACTGCACGACAAAAATTTAACCTGGGAAAAGATGTTCGGGATTGGCAAGTGAGATTTGCAAAAAAAGATTTGAATGAAAATTACCCTGAAACCGGAAAATTCACTCAAATAAATTACAGACCATTTGACATTAGATGGACGTTTTATACAGGAAATTCCAAAGGATTTCACTGCATGCCACGCGGAGAAGTGATGAAGCATTTTTTGAATGGTGATAATGTTGGTTTGATGACAGTACGCCAAACGGCTATAAATTCATGGGAACATGTTGGAATTACAAATCTTATTGCAGATGATTCAAGGGTATCCAACAGAACCAGAGAAAGAGGATATATTTTTCCACTTTACCTCTACCCAGAAACCAGCAACCAAAAAACTTTGGAACAAGCTCCGAAACGCACTCCCAACCTCAATACGAAAATCGTCTCCGAAATCGCCGAAAAACTCGGGTTGACTTTCGTTCCCGAAAAAGAGCCGGAAGGAAAAGTTTGCTACATCAACAACCCGGAAGTGCGCAACGATTTCAAAACCACTTTTGCGCCCATCGATTTACTGGATTACATTTACGCCGTTTTACATTCGCCCGGTTACCGCGAAAAATACAAAGAGTTTCTGAAAATTGATTTTCCGCGGGTGCCCTACCCCGCCGATGCTGAAATATTTTGGCAACTGGCGGAGCTGGGTGGGCAACTGCGCCAAATCCATTTGCTGGAATCGCCAAAAGTGAACGAATTTATTACCAGCTACCCCATCGACGGCGACAACACCGTAACCCGCAAAATGACCACCAAAAGTTTGGGTTGGGAAACTTCAAACGCTGAAAAAACCACTGGCCGTGTTTGGATTAACGACACGCAGTACTTTGACGGTGTGCCGCATGTTGCCTGGGAATTTTATATCGGCGGTTACCAGCCGGCGCAAAAATGGCTCAAAGACCGCCACGGTCGCACCCTCGGTTTCGAAGACATTTTGCACTACCAGAAAATAATCGTTGCCCTCACCGAAACCCAACGGCTGATGCAGGAAATTGATAAAATTGGCAAAAAAAATTAAGGTAACTGAAAGTCGCCAACGCATCAACAGGCAATGGTTTTTAATGCTGTTTTTTTGAAGATGCACGGCACATAAGGCATATTGATCTAAAAAAATGCGAAAGTGCGAAAAACTACCTGCAAATTCGTCTTTGAACTGCTCCTGTTGAAATAAATTTTTTTTTATATTTACTGCATTATTCAACTTTCTTTAAAGCGCTTATTACAGAAGGTAAAAACCTGTGATTATGAAACCAGCCAATAAATCAAAAAAGCACAGTACCTTCCCCCAAAAATTAAGAAATGCCTTCCTTTTGAAAAAGAAAAACATTTCGGGCAGCGAACTGGAAAACCTGACTTTGGAACTGGAACGCGAACATCTTGAACTGGAAAAGAAAACACATGAGTTGCAGGAACGAACCAAAGAACTTTCACTGTATTATCAAATGTTTAATCTGGTAACACGTGAAGATTTTTCAGAAGACGATTTTTTTTATCTTTCAAAGGAATTGTTGAATATGCAAACCCTATGTTTACTAAAATAACCGGATATTCCCTCGCTGAATTAAAAGGAAAACTTCCTCCGCGAAAAGACATACATGCAGAAAAACTCTATAAAAATCTTTGGGAAACCATCAATACCGGAAAACAGTGGAGCGGAGAATATACCAATAAAAAGAAAAACGGAGACACTTACTGGGAAAAAGTTTCCATCTCGCCCATCCTGAACAAAAACGGTGAAATCACACATTTTATGTCGGTGAGTGAAGATATTACCGAAAAGAAAAAGATGATTGACGATTTGATTATTGCCAAGGAAAAGGCAGAAGAAAGCGACCGGTTGAAATCTGCATTCCTGGCCAATATGAGTCATGAAGTTCGTACACCCATGAACGGCATTATGGGTTTTACCGAATTGCTAAAGGAACCCAAATTAACGGGCAAAGAAAAAGACGAATACATTAAAATTATTCAGAAAAGCGGCCAGCGAATGCTCAATACCATAAACGATTTAATTGAAATTTCGAAAATTGAGTCAGGTTCGCTGGAAGTAAAGTTAAGCACAGTAAAAATAAACGAACAACTGGAATACATTTACCAGTTTTTTAAACCTGAAACAAAAGCAAAAGGACTGGTATTCAGCTGTTACACTGCATTATCAGATGAAGAAGCTGTTGTGGATACCGACCAGGAAAAACTGAACGGGGTGCTGATGAACCTGATTAAAAATGCCATAAAATACACCAGTTCGGGCGAGATTGAATTTGGATACCGGCTTGCCGGTAAAAATCTGGAATTTTTTGTGAACGACACCGGAATTGGAATTGAAAAACAACACCGGAAAATGGTTTTCGAACGTTTTTCCCAGGCCGATATTAGTTTGTCCAAACCTTACGAAGGGGCAGGTTTGGGACTTTCAATCGCCAAAGCCTATACTGAAATAATGGGTGGAGAAATAGGATTTAATTCTGACCCGGGAAAAGGCTCACAATTCTTTTTTACCATTCCCTTTGTGCAAAATGATACACAAACAACGAAAACTGAACCGGTAAAAAATCAGCCATACGGAGACGATATCTTAAAAAAACTCACAATTCTTGTTGCCGAAGATGACACCACAGGACAAATTTTTATTTCAGAATTACTAAAAGGAAAATGCAAAAAAATATTTATTGCAGAAAATGGAAAAGAGGCCGTTCAATTGTTTTCTGAGAATTCTGAAATTGACCTGGTTTTAATGGACATAAAAATGCCGGTGATGGACGGTTATGAGGCAACTGCCAAAATTAAGGAAATCAATCCGGATACTGTTGTTATTGCCCAAACAGCTTACGCTTTGTCGGGCGATAAGGAAAAGATAATGGAAGCCGGTTGCGACGACTACCTCCCGAAACCTTTTCCCGGAAAACGTTTGACCGAACTGGTTTGGAAACATTTTGGATAAAAGGTAAACTTTCCTCAAAAACATGTTAAAAATTATTTGTCGTTAACGTTAACGGTAAATAAATATTATTAGCTTTGCACCCAAAATTCATCTAAATCAAATTATTTATGATTCTTGGTTTATTAAAAGAACACGGGAACGAAACACGTGTAGCTTTATTACCGGAAATAGTAAAAAACATGGTTGAACTGAAAGTTGAGGTTCACGTGGAAAAATCGGCCGGTGAAAAAGCATTTGCAACCGATGACGCTTACAAAGAAGCGGGTGCAAAAATTGCAACGCGGAAAGAAATTTTTGAAAAAGCAGAAGTTTTACTTCAGATTCAGCCACCTTCCGGCGAAGATTTAAAAAACCTGAAGGATTCTCAGGTATGGATAAACGCATTCAATCCGCTTTGGGAAACCGACATCGTGAAAACATTTCAGAAGAAAGGAATTACAACTTTCAGTCTCGACTCTATCCCGCGTACCACAAGGGCGCAGGCCATGGATATCTTGTCGTCTATGGCAACCGTCGCAGGGTACAAGTCGGTTCTGGAAGCAGCATTGAAGTTGCCTACATTTTTTCCCATGTTTATGACCGCCGCAGGCACTATTCGTCCGGCAAACGTATTGATTCTGGGCGCAGGTGTGGCCGGATTGCAGGCTGTTGCCACCGCCCGGAAACTGGGTGCACAGGTTTATGTATTCGATGTGCGTTCGGCTGTAAAAGAGGAGGTAAAAAGTTTGGGCGGAAAATTTGTCGAGGTGGAAGGAGCCACCGAAGACAAAGCTGCGGGAGGTTATGCCGTTGAACAAACCGAGGAATACAAAAAGAAACAGCAGGAAGCCATTAATGCACAGGCTGTAAAATCTGATGTTATTATTTGTACGGCGCAAATTCCCGGAAGGAAAGCACCGCTTCTCGTTTCCAAAGCAACCGTGGAGAAAATGAAACCCGGTTCGGTAATTGTCGATTTGGCAGCTTCGTCGGGAGGGAACTGCGAACTGACCAAAAATGATGAAACTGTTGTTCATCAAAATGTTACTGTTATCGGTCAGTCGAATTACCCGGCACAGACTCCGCTCGATGCCAGCCGGATGTTTGGAAAAAATGTGCTCAACTTTATGAAACTTATCATTGGTGAAGAGGGCGCTTTGAATCTCAATTTTGAAGACGATATTGTAAAAGGAACCTGTATTACTCATAAAGGGGAACTTTATAACGAAAGAGTTAAATCAGTAATTGAAAACAACTAAAAATACCAGATATGGAACAAATATTACAGTATTTTTTCGAATACAAAGAAGCTATTTTTATTATCGCACTATCCATTTTTCTGGGTATTGAAGTGATTTCCAACGTTCCCGCAGTGTTGCATACCCCGCTTATGTCGGGAGCCAACGCAATCAGCGGTGTCATTATCATCGGAGGCATTATCCTGGTGGGGCACGCCGACCTCTCCAAATTTTCTGTCGATTTGGTGCTCGGAATCCTGGCACTCATTTTTGGAACACTAAACGTTGTAGGCGGTTTTGCCGTTACCGACAGAATGCTCGAAATGTTTAAAAAGAAAAAAAAGTAGGAAATCATGGATAAAGGAATAATACTGAACACTATAACCGGATTCACTGTTGGCGGCACATTACTCGAATTGAGTTACCTGGTTGCCGCACTTTTATTTGTTGTGGGATTAAAAATGCTGTCACATCCCGAAACTGCCCGAAGAGGTAACCTCTGGGCTTTTGGCGGGATGGCGCTGGCAATGATTACCACCGTTATTTTGCATAAAAATCCTGATGGAAAAGGCATTTCGTTAACCAACATCTGGATAATTCTGGCTGCAATTGGCGTAGGTGCAGCCATCGGCTGGACCATTGC
>Ga0334901_1003536_pt1 | contig 11633 bp, 11 predicted proteins | sample GraSluR3_MG_3_FD_207216 | JGI IMG/M metagenome (GOLD analysis project Ga0334901, IMG submission 207216) | Sludge microbial communities from methane-producing bioreactor in Wageningen University, Netherlands - Granular Sludge_15_08-R3 | ecosystem: Engineered > Bioreactor > Anaerobic >...
ATGTCATAAGGTTATGCAATTCTTTTGTAGGGGCGAACGGCTGTTCGCCCGAAAAGGAAATCCTCCACCGAGGCCTGACTGGCTTCCGTATTTCTCGCCTTCTCGTGAGCGCAGCGAACGCCTCGACATTGCTCTTTCTCGATCGAATGGTCTTGGCGGTGAACGGGTTCATGATCTTGAACGGTCAACGGCGAACCATGTTTTAGAGCGTTCAGCGGGTTCACGTTCTTAAGCGTACAGCGGAACTTCTGGCGTATAGCGGATCTTAAGGGCGAGATCCCGTGCAGGTACCCAGAACAGGTGCGCATCAGGGCAGGCTCTACGGGATGACAATGTCATAAGGTTATGCAATTCTTTTGTAGGGGCGAACGGCTGTTCGCCCGAAAAGGAAATCCTCCACCGAGGCCTGACTGGCTTCCGTATTTCTCGCCTTCTCGTGAGCGTATCGAACATCTCGACAGTGCTCTTTCCTTAAGAAAAAGGTTCTCGGGTTTGATTTCAACAAAGTCGGCTCTTCACAGCGTTCAGCGGGTTCACCGCTTTTAAGCGTTCAGCGGTCTCGGTCTTCTCGGTGGACGGTGGACCGTTGACGGACAACGTTGTCTTCGTCAGCGCTCAGCGGGTCCTTGCTCTTAAGCGTACAGCTGCTCTTTCCCTACGAAGCGGAACTAGCAGAGCAAAGTGCGACTTGCCACTAAAGGCCATATCCTCTTACTGGTTGCAGGTGCTATAATCACGATTGGGAGGGATGCCCATGCCTAATAGATCCTTAGACTGGTTTCGCCAAGCAGAAAGAGATCTTGAACATGCTCGAGAGTCCGCTGTTAATGGAAAGCATGAATGGGCTTGCTTTGCGGCACAGCAAGCAGCCGAAAAGGCAGTGAAGGCTCTCCATCTTTCTTTGGGACAGGAAGCGTGGGGGCACATGGTAAGCAAACTGATTCAGGAACTTCCTGAAGGAATTGAGCTACCCGATGAGTTATTGGATAAAGCGAAAATCCTAGACAATTCTTACATACCTGCGAGATATCCAAATGGTCATCCCGAAGGCTCGCCTTTTGAGTATTTCGGAAGGAAGCAAAGCGAGGAGGCTATTGAATATGCCGGTGAGATCGTTGAATTCGTCAATAATGAAATGGCCAAGTAAAGAGTCCGTTGTTGATTCACTCCTTAAATGGTCAGAAGAGTTGAAGAGGAATTCCAACGTTCTCAGCATCGGTTACTTTGGTTCCTACGCTCGGGGCGATAATGGAGTGGGAAGCGACCTTGATGGGATTGTTGTAGTGAAAGACTCCAAAGCTCCTTTCGGAAAACGGGGAACGGAATGGGATTTGTCGATTTTGCCGGTTCCGGTCGATCTTCTGATCTACACTTTGGCCGAGTGGAATAAATTAAACAAAGAACCGTCCTACTTCATTAAAAGATTGAGAGAAGAAGTTAAGTGGATCTTCAAAACAGATGACTCATTGAACCTATAAAAAGGATCATTGTTTCGATCAATCTCACCGATGTTCTCGGTGGAAGCTAGAAACCCCTGTTTGTTGACAATGCGTCATGCTGAACTTGTTTCAGCATCTCGATCTTAAGAACCGTCCTTCGTTGCCCGTCCCGGATCATGGACCCGTCCTTGGGAAGAGCCTGAGGTCAGAGGCAAGAGGTCGGAAGAGCGAAGAGATCTTGATCTTCTTACCTCTAGCCTCATTCCTCTTACCTCTGATCCGCCTCATCCCTTCGCCCTGACCAAGAGCACGTCAGGATGACAAACCGAGTTGGTTCATTCACCTACGGTGGCCAGTCTGCTGGCGCAGGCCATTCAGGCTTCGCCTGGCCAGTCTCGCCTTCGGCGAAGCCAGTTCCGCTTCGCGGACAAAAGAGCCGTTGTGTTCACGTGAAGATCGGGATTCTGAGCAGGATCATCTCAGAATGACGCGATGCAAGAGAAGACTATCACCCCATGTCACTCGTACAAACTCCTACTTCATCACCCGTAAGCCTGCCCCAATGAGCCCGCCTCAAAATGCTCCTGTTTGGGGGTCTGCACGGGATCTGCACTTTTGAAGACCATGGCCGGGAGCCGCGGGTTGGCAGGTAATAGCGAAGGATCAGTTCCAAGTTGCAGTGTGTCATTTGCAAGAAGAGGAACTGAAATCACAATACATGACCCTGGCCTGAAACAAGTTTATGACGGTATTGATAGCGGGTAAGATTCTGGAGTCTAGGGTCTGACAAACAAAAACAGCTTGAACCGTTCAGAATTATCAGCGCCTGTGAGGACATCATCCCGAACTTGTTTCGGGATCAGGGCTTTTTTGTAAGACCGAGGTTGGTGGTGACGGGCTGGTGGTAGGAAAGAGCGGATATAAGCTGGTTAGCCGTTGCCCATCTACTGGAAGGACAAGGGCAAGAAGGTGAATCAAGTTCGGCATGCGGAATCCTAGACGAAGAACCAAGAACCTGGACGCGTAGCGTCGGAACGAAGAACAGGTCTTCTGGAAGGAAGGGTTCATGATCTTGACAAAGGAACAAGGACGGTTCCCACTTCTGCATGATGTGATGTGACGTTTTCGGAATTACCATTCGTTGTTATCCCGCGGAGCCAGCCCTGAAAGCCTGCCCAAAACACTTAGGTTTTGGGCTCCTGTTAAGCGATTAGATGATGCCCTTAGGATCTCGTCATTCCCCTTTTTCACACCTCGGCAACGCGGTTTTGACAACCCTTTCCTGCTATTCTTATCCTCATAATCCGCTTCGCCCACTTTTGTGGGAGAACGGAGGATCATTGACGGTAAACCTGAAAATGCCTTCTGGCGCGTAAGCGCCAGCATCGCTTCCTGCCGTAGGCAGAATGACTTCTGCTCTTGCTCGGAGGGTGGCTGACCGTAGACGGGCAACGTTGTCTTCAGCAGCGTACAGCGTTTTCTAGTCGAGCGGGCTGTTTCTCGCGTATTTGCTCTCACATAACCTAGGAGCCCTTCGACATATTCACGACTGTATTTTCACTTGATTTCGTCAGTCACATCGATATAACTCTGTTCGTGACTCATATTCAGAAATCTTATGTTTCCACTCGAAAAATCGATTCTATCAAGCTCTACCTTTCTGATATTCAGATCACCGTATGTCCTGTAGTAGTAGACTCTGTTGGTCAAGTCCCTTACTGCCGACCAATAAGCAATGTCTCTTGTAACTACCCATCCCAGCTCTTCATTGACTACGAGACCTTCAGGAATATCCAGAGCGTTCAAGATGTGCCAGGCCAAAGTTACCGCCTCTTTTGCATGGGCTGGCTTCACTTCTCCGTGAGAGTAGAAGGCGGCCCTCACAAATCGGCTTGGAGATGTGTTGTCCCCAGGAAGCCCAAGCAATCCAGTTCCATTTCCTGTCGCCTTAATTTCAAAATCGCCTAACTTAGAACTCTTGATGTTTACCGGAGTCAAGTTTACGTAGTTCGAGAGATTCTGAAGATGCCAGTCGAATGTGGGATTGTTTGTAATTACTCCAAGAGGGTTTTCATGAATGTTCAGTTCACCTTCAACGTACTCTATTACAATACAGCCTCCCTTTGCATCATAGACAATGTGGTGAAGGGGCATAACAGTAGACTCCGTGACCATAATGGCAAGACCGTACACACGGATATTTTCGAGCGCTGTTTTCACTTCATCTACCGTTGCGAAGTTGCCAAGAATCCAACCTACCAGATCATACTGAGAAAGAGTTGACCTGTGAAGCTCTCTATGCAGCTCCTGGTATCCTGCGCAACCGGAGAAGTAGAATGCGCCGCATGCCAAACCGACTTCGTTTGTTCCATCTGCAACTAAATCCATGCCCAAGGCGTTGGCCCCAACGTATCCGTACTTCACATTCCAGCTCAGACCCTCCCAGCCGGTTGTAAGCGCAGTCATAAAAGTACCTCTAGGTACAACGATAATTTTGCTTCCGAGATCAAATTCAAACTCGAGAGTCCTTGCAGCAATAATTGAACCATCCTTCGAAACCACTCTGAACCCGGTGCAACCGATCGAAGCGCTAGTGAGCGAGGCTAACAAAAGAACGCACATTAGAAATCTCTTCATTGCAAACACCCCCCTGTCTTCAGCTCCCTGATCTCTCGTTTCTCCAAAGACTGCAATATTATACATTGTGATCACTTCTTGACTTCTATATTCCTGAATCACTGGAAAAAACCAAGATATTCAGAGCACTCCTCTTGACAACCAACTGTATTAGTTGATATAGTACAGTTAGGATAGTCAGTGAGGAGTGAATTCAATGCTAGACGAAGCGATCAAAGTTAAGAACCTTAGAAAGAACTACGGTAATTTCGAGGCTGTAAAAGGGATAGACCTCTCCCTTGTACCCGGAAAGGTCAACGCTCTTTTGGGCCCTAACGGCGCCGGAAAGACTACAACTCTAAAATCAATTCTTGGTCTTGTTCATTATTTGGGAGCGATAACGATCCTTGGAGAGAAAATCGATGTCGCCCGGGAGAGAATCTCATTTGTTCCAGAAGACAAAAGCTTCTATGACAACCTGACTCCGGAAAAGGCAGTTAAGATGTGTTCGATGCTCATGAACAATTTTTCTGCAGATAAAGCTGCTAAGCAAATGAAGGACTTTGATCTCCCTATGAATAAGAAGATATCTGCTTTCTCTCACGGCATGAGGACATCCACTTATCTGGCAATCGCAATGTCTCAGGACGCCGATATCTTTATCTTCGACGAACCCACATGGGGCCTCGATCCTTTGAGGAGAGACGAAGTGCTGGAGATGATTAGATCACTGTCTGAAAGCGGGAAGACAGTTCTTTACACCTCACACATTATTCCGGAGGTGGAGAAGATAGCCGATGTCTTTTCGATAATGTACAAAGGTGAAATTCTCTACTCAGGAGAAATGAAGGGATTAGGCGAAAGGTTCGCTCTTTACTCCCTTCCAATGAAAACGGATATAGATAGTAATGACTTCACCGCCGTTGTCAAAGAAGCAAATTCGCTGAAAGCTCTCACCGATAAGCCTAAAGATATTGCGAAGCTGAAGGAGATAGCTGGATCAAAAAGAGAAGAGGTTAATCTTGAATCCTTCTTCGGGACTATTGTAAGGGGGAATAAGCATGTTCTATAAGGAAATCCACGAAATGAAATCGAGAGTAGTAATCATGTTCGTCGTCTTGTTAATCTCATTGATTACAACTGTTGCTCTCAGACCTTATGCAGCGCAGATGATGGAAGAAATGACCCCTCAACTTGAAGAGATGCCGGATTTTCTTAAGAATCTCATGGGAGACGTTTCAGGTCTTTCGAGACTTAATGACGACAACTACTATCTGTTGAGTCAGTGGCACGGAAAGAACTACGGGCAGTTTCTCCCCTTCGTCGTTCTGCTGATCGCCTTCCCCATATTCGCAAAGGAATTCGACAAGAAGACGATATACTTCCTGCTTTCAAGAAAGAACAGGAACGAAGTGTTCAGGACGAAGTATCTTGCGGGGCTCGGAGCCGTGCTGACAATAACGGCAGTCTTGTCCTTGCTCGGTCCATTAGCAATGAATCTCGCCGGTTACAGCACGGCGTTTGCCGATACGCTGAAAGTGCTGCTCCAGCAGCTGGTCGGAGTCACATTCTTCTACTCTCTCTTTACGATGATTTCTATAATGAGTAGAGATCAGGTCAAACCAGTAGTTGCCGGAATAGTAATAATTCTTGGATTGCCCATACTCGGAATGATTGACGCACTCTCCTGGCTGAATCCATATCCTTTTATACTGGGATCGAGTGTGGCGCAGAACGGAACTATCGACTGGATCTATCTGGTTTCGTTGCTTGCAGCGACAGTTGTACTGACCGCAATTGATTACAAGGTCTTTGAAAAGAAAGAAGTATAGAAGCAGACCATTTTCGGCGGGGTGAATGATGGCGAGAATGTCGCTAATGCGGGCCTGGCAGTGGTCGGTGGTAGCAGGTAGGGGGTCGGAAAGAGCGGAATAAGACGCAAGGCGCCGAAGAGCATCGGCGGACGCAAGGCTGGCGAATATCACGCCAGGTCGCAATGCCCGCTTCGCGGGGAAGCAATTCTGAAAATCCCACTGAGGCCGATTCTTTGAAGTGCTCAGCTTGCAGCGTTCCCTAACAAGCGGATCTCTGGCCGTCAACGATTGGCTTTTCTCAGGCAGATGGAGAAACCGTATCCAGAGAACGAGAAGACACTTTGCACTTGAGATGAAGCATCGCTTCGAGAAAGGCGGCATTCGAGACTGCCATGAGTAGCGAGAAAAGCGGATCTGAATGTTGTCACTGCAGGATGACAGACAAAAGAAGCGAAAAATGCGGTTGGGCCGAGAGCTCTTCATTACCCATAAGTTAGGGAGGTCAACGGCACTCATATACTGGCTCTTGCGGAAACACTGTGGTTCGCTCCTGATGATCCTGATCTTAAGTCCTCCCTTGAGGGAGGAGGGCCACGAAGTGGCGGAGGGTGTTGGTCTTTGAGAACTGGAAAAGCCGCTCTCCTGGAATAATCTTAAGAGAGCGGTTGTTGGTTCTTGGTAAGAACATATTGCACAGACAGACCAATCACGTAAAGAGTGAATATATCCGATAAAGTTCGATCAGGTGGATAGATGCGAGACGCGCTTCAAAGAGCGTAGGGTCAAGAGATGGCGCGCTGAAAGTACAGACCTTGTGAGGCCAGGCTGTTTACTCCCCTTTCGGGAGAGTGCCCCCCTCAAGCGGGTCATCTCATCCACACTCCCCACCGCAAGCGGTCCCCCCCGCTCGAGCGGGGATTCAAGATCAATAACAGAAGTGCGGTTCATCGTTGACACTCCGTGTCCAGGATCTTCATTAGAAGCCGCGAGATGATGAGATCCAGAGAATATGATGTGGGTAATGATGATCCGCTCAAGCGGAGTGTCTATGGCTAAATGATTTGGGACGAAGGACCAAGGACTGATTTTGATCATACGGAATTGAGAGCGGAAGAGGTCGTAAATTTACACTCGAGAGGTAGCAAAAAAAGTAGAGGCAAGAAGCTTTCTAAGTTCAGCGTTTCCTGGATTATATTGATCTCGATTTTCACACCTCTACCCTCACACCTCTGACCTCTAGCTTGATATTGATCTCATCCTAGGACGGTTTTTTCCAGCATCCATCGAATCTTCTGCCCGCTATTTGGAGCTGGAGGCCCGAATTCTTAAGATGAACACAGATCTTGATTCTTGAAGGTAATCGTAACACTGCTGATTGTTAAGGAGGAAGGAAAATGATCAAAAGGATTCTAGTAAGTGCGGTTCTAATTGCATCCGTTCTATCTTTCGCGTCGATTGATATCGCGAAGCAGTACTTAGACAGTTTCTTCAACGGGAAGTTTCCCGAAGCTTATGAGTTGCAGAATGCCGAGATGAAGAAGGCGCAGCCGCTTTCGGCTATGAGAAATCTCAGAGGGCAACTGCAGATGCAGGTTGGAGATTTCGTCCAGATCCTAAATATCAGCGAAGTACCTCAAGGCGATCTTGTATCCTACATATTCGCCTCTGAATTCAAGGCGGGGATATTCGATGTGATAATTACTCTGGATGCAGATAAAAAGGTCGCGGGATTCTTCATAAGACCATCTACTTACGTAAAGCCCGAAACGGAGAGCATAATGATTGAAACAGGAAATGAAGTAGTTGACACCTATCTAAAGGGATTCTTCTCCGGAGAATTCGAGAATATCTTCGAGCTTCAGAATGAACAGGTGAAGGCAAGTCTCACTCCTGAAGCGCTAAGCGGCGCATACGCAAATATTGTTGGCGTGGCCGGGGAGTTCGTAGAAGTTCTGAATCTGGAATCATCAACGAATGACGGTATGATCTCCTTTGTTCTAACATGCAGGTTTGCAAATGGAATCTTCGACATCACTGTCACTCTCGACAGCGACGAGAAGGTGGCAGGCTTCTATTTCCGTCAGTCAGCATATTCCGAAAGGGAGTTGCCTGAATATGCCGACCCATCAGCGTATACGGAACAAGATATTACTGTAGGCAAGGAACCATATTATCTTCCGGCAAAACTGATGGTTCCTAACGATCTGGAAACGTATCCGTTGGTAATCATCTTGCAGGGATCGGGAACACACGATATCGATGGCACTCTGGGCCCGAACAAGCCTTACAGAGACATCGCGGTGGGACTCGCATCGAAGGGAATTGCGACGCTCAGATATCCGAAGAAGTACCTGGTCTACCCGGATAAAGTAGATGAAATCGGAACCTCTGCAGAAGCGGAATACGTAGACGACGCTCTGGTCGTCATCGAACAGATGAAGTCAATTCCCCTATTCAGCGGGATCTACCTCGCCGGACACTCCATGGGCGGAATGGTTGCTCCATGGATTGCCGAAGAGGCTGGAGTCGATGGCGTGATAGTTCTTGCCGGTTCTCCCGTTAAACTTGCCCAGATAAGTCTGGATCAGAATCTCGATCTGGCCGGCGACCAAATGACTGAAGAACAGAAAGCTCAGACAATCGAGTTCTTCAATCAGTTATTGAATGGAGAAATCCCGGAAGAAACGGAGCTGGCCCCCGGACTTACGGCAGGCTATTACTATAGCCTGGACAGATATTTCTGCATGCCTGTTCTTGAAGAGACAGAACTTCCTGTGCTGATCGCTAATGCCGAGCTTGATTTTCAGAGCCCCAAACACTACTTCGACGTCTTCGTCGAGGAGCTTAAAGATAGGCCAAATATAACACTTAAATTGTTTGAAGGCCTCAATCATCTCTTCATGGAAACAGACGGAAAGATGAAGAGCATTGAAGAATACAGCAGGCCGGGTTATGTCTCGGTTGAATTGATTGACCTGATTGTCGAATGGGTTAATGAGTTGGCGTTGGATTGAAGGCGAGGTTGGGGGTTACAGGTAGGGGGTTGGAAAGAGCGGAATGAGACGCAGGGCGCCGAAGAGCATCGGCGGACGCAAGGCTGGGAAGAGCATCCCAGGTCGCAATGCTGGCGAAGATCGCACCAGGAAGCAGTGCCCGCTTCGCGGGGAAAGAGCCAATTTTGCTTAGGAGAAAACTCTGTACGTTGTGAAGAGCAGCTCCAAGATGCAAGTTGTGAGTTGTAAGAAGAAGAAACGGAGAAGAATGCAAGTTGAAGCTATCTGATCAGAACCAACTCATCTCGTCATCCTGAAGCGCTCCTGTTCAGGATCTGGGCTTCTGAGAAACCGTTGTCGGGGGTTGCAGGTAGGGGGTTGGAAAGAGCGGAATGAGACGCAGGGCGCCGAAGAGCATCGGCGGACGCAAGGCTGGGAAGAGCATCCCAGGTCGCAATGCTGGCGAAGATCGCACCAGGACGCAATGCCCGCTTCGCGGGGAAGCGATTCGAAAAGCATCACAGCCCGTCATTCTAACAAAGCTCTTGGTCAGAATCTTGATCCTTGTCGCAGTAAATCTCTCGCCTTCTCGTGAGCGCAGCGAAGGTCTCGACCATGCTCATTCTTGACTGATCTTATCGGTGAACGGGCCTTTTTGGAATGACGGAATCCTAGACGAAGAACCAAGAACCTGGACGCGTAGCGTCGGAACGAAGAACCGCTTTTCTCAGAGGGCGACTCTAGTTTCGGCATAACGACATTTGACGTTCCTTTACTTTAGGGCTTGCAACTTGGAACTGGCAACTTACAACTGCTCTTTCGAAGGACGGGTTCATGGTCTTGGACGAAGGGCCAAGGACGGATCTGGTTCAAGCATGACATTTAGTAGAGTGTGCGAAGGCGAACTGACCTAGTAGTGTTTGTGCTGTTGCAAGCAACGAAACTCGGAAAAGCCGTACAGAAGGTGATAATGTGTGGTTTGACATCGATATAAGATCCCCATTGCCGATCTACGATCAAATCAAGAGGGGGGTGAGGGAAGAGATCCTCAAGGAGAAACTTAAGGAGGGAGATCCTCTTCCCTCAATTCGTGAAATGGCTTCTCAAATCAGGGTTAATCCTAACACTGTTGCCAGAGCCTACAGAGAACTCGAGATGGAAGGCTTGATTATGGCAAGACCGGGACTAGGGTATATAGTAGTCAGTGATAGAGAACAGGTTAGAGACTCTGTCTTTGAAAGCCTATCTACTGAGCTTAGGGAGCCCATCCTTCGTTTGAAGAAATCGGGAATTTCTCTGGAAAGGCTCCTGGAGGTGATTGAGAAGATATGGAAAGAAATGAATTAACCCTGGACATACAGAACCTTGAAAAGACTTATAAGGGCAATGTTGAGGCCGTTTGCGGGATCGATGTCAAGCTGGAAAAACAACGAATCTACGCACTGCTTGGTCCAAATGGAGCCGGCAAAACGACAGTTCTGAAATCTATATTAGGATTGATCAATTACTCTGGATCGATACTTGTTCTTGGAAGACCCGTTGATGAGGTCAGGGAAATGATCTCGTTCGTTCCTGAGGAGAAGAATCTCTACGAGAATCTGAACATAGAAGAAACCCTCAAATTGATTCGCAGAATTTCGAGCAGATTCGATGAAAACCAGGCGCGCAACTATATCGCACACTACAAACTTCCCTGCACAAAGAAGATTAGAACCTTCTCAAACGGTATGAAGTCAGCGATGTACATCTCATTAGCTCTTTCAGCTGACGCAGATTTCTACATATTGGATGAACCGACATGGGGTCTCGACCCAATCATGCGAGACGACACTCTCGAATTTATAAGAGAAAAGGTGATTGCCGGAAAGACTGTACTGTACACGTCCCATATAATCCCTGAAGTCGAAAAAATCGCAGACGAATTCTTTATTATGATAAACGGGAAGGTTAAGTATTCCGGTGACCTCGACGGAATCAAAGAAAAGTACAGAATCGTAAAGATGCCCTTTGACAAAAAGGAACTCGCCAGTTGTACGGATTGTCTGGCAGCAGCAAAGGAACTTAACAGACTTTCGATAATAGTCGAAAACTCAGAGGCAACTGAGAGGTTTTATAAGACAGATGAAGCAACCATTTCGATTCCTGACCTGGAGGAGTTTTTTCAGATTCTGGTCAGGAGTGAAAACAGAAATTCTCGTTGAGCGCAGGAGGTTAGGATCGTGATCGAGATTAGAAACCTTACGAAGATTTATAGTGGAAGTGTGAAGGCAGTAGATGATGTGAGCCTTACTGTCAAAGAAGGCGAGATATTTGGCTTTCTCGGACCGAACGGGGCCGGCAAGACCACTACTATCAAGATGATAGTCGGTCTGCTTCAGCCGACATCCGGAAGCATACACATCGACGATATCGATGTACTAACTTCACCTGTGGAAGCGAAGATGAAGATGGGTTACGTTGCTGACGAACCGCTGGTTATGGAGAAAATCACGGGAGTTCAATATCTTAACTTGATTTCTGACGTGTTCTTGGTTCCTCCGAAGACGCGAGCAGAAAGGGCTTCGAAGCTGCTTCAAAACTTCAAGCTCTCCGATGCCGTGAAAGACCCAGTCTCCACTTATTCTCACGGAATGAGACAGAAGCTGTCTCTTGTTGCAGCCCTCATACACAATCCGAATCTCTGGATCCTTGATGAACCAATAGTCGGTCTAGATCCAGAATCGGCCTTCATTCTCAAGCAGATGATGAGAAATCATGTAAAGGCTGGAAAC
>Ga0334901_1003538_pt1 | contig 11616 bp, 7 predicted proteins | sample GraSluR3_MG_3_FD_207216 | JGI IMG/M metagenome (GOLD analysis project Ga0334901, IMG submission 207216) | Sludge microbial communities from methane-producing bioreactor in Wageningen University, Netherlands - Granular Sludge_15_08-R3 | ecosystem: Engineered > Bioreactor > Anaerobic > Unclassified...
AATAGTTGGTGTCCAGTTAAACACACCGGTGGTTGGGTTGAAGTTTGCTCCTTCGGGTAAGTTACTTGCTGAGTATGTTAAGGTGTCTCCGTCAGGATCATAACCAACCACAGTGAAATTTAGCTCGTGATTTACATCAACAGTCTTGTCACTCAGAGAATTAAGGTTTGGAATTTGATTAACAGTAATTTGCCTTTCTAATGTAGTACTGAAACCAAAACCATTAATTACAGTTAGAGTAATATTGTAGGTGCCTGATTTACTGTAGGTATGTACTGGATTCTTTTCATATGATTCGGTACTTTCATCACCAAAATTCCAGATCCAAATTGTTGGAAGATTACTGGAAGTGTCGACGAACTGCACGGTTAAACCGTTACTGGTATCTGCAGCAAAATCAGCCACAAAATCCTGAAACGCCCACAATGTTTCCGATGTTCTAGTCACAACATATAATGTTCCATCAGAACCAATCATACTATTAATAATTGGTAATCCTAATTCATAGCTCCATTTTAATTGCCCATCTGGAGTTAATGCGTAAACTGCACCACATCTTTTAGAGATAGGGCCTACAGATCTGCCATTTCCAGTGTAGATTGTTCCATCTGCACCAATTATTATAGTGAAGGAACTAGTATAACGTGTTAAATTACTGTCGCTGTAATGCCATTTTTCAGTTACACTGGTTCCATTATCTGTCAACGCATAGAGGTTACCGTCAGTGGATGCTATATAAATCGTCCCATCTGTTGCAATGGCTGGAGGAGTGAGAAAACCGCCAGTTGTGGTGTAATTCCATTTTGAGGTTCCATCTGGATTAAGGGCGTATAATCCAGTGTATGTTGTAACATAAATTGTACCATCTGCACCAATAACTGGAGTTTTTTGAATATTTGGAAGATTACAACTCCATTTTTCTGTTCCATCTGGATTTATGGCATAAAACATACTATCAGTTAGAGCACTAACATAACAACATGAAGCATAGATTGTTCCATCTGAACCAATAGCTAAGCCTATTACGCCTCCATATGTCGTGAAATTCCACTTTGAGGTTTTATCTGCATTTATGGCGCTCACACCATCACTGCTTTTAGTGTAGATAGTTCCATCTGACCCAATAATAGGATAAAAATCCGAACCTGTACTTGCGGTACATTCCCACAATATCGTTCCATTACCAGAATTTAATGCATATAACGCAGATGATGTTGTAACATAAAGGGTTTCATTGTTCCCAATAGCCAAACCTCCTACTGAGGATTGTAGAGTGGAAGTCCATTTCACTGTTCCATTTGAATAAAGTGCATTAACATTTCCATTCGTTGATCCAACGTATATTATTCCGTCTGATCCAATAACGGAAACATGAGAATCATCTGAATATTCCCATTTGGTGGTGTTTGTCTGTGGGCCTGTATAACTGGATTGACCGGTGTGATTGTTATTGTTTTGATATGTAGGCCATGCTGAGTCTGCAAGTCCAGTGTTATTTGTAGCATTGCTTCCAGTGTCATCTGCGCTTACGCTTCCCACTGTAGAAATGCAAAGAAATACGGCAAAAACCATAAATACCAATAATTTTCTATATTTCAATTATTTAACCTCCTATTTTTTTTTGTTTTCTGGATCCTGATTAATTAAAAAAATAAAATGATCCATTATACTATTACACAATCGAATGATCAATATAAACCTATCGATCAAAAAAAAGGATTTTCGGCGTTAATCAATTATTTTTCAAATGATAATGAATTTAAATTTAATAATAATATAATATGGTCATATTTCCATATTTTAAATTTAATAAGCATTATTATACAGTATTACAGTTTTTAAAAGTTTATTTTAGTAAAAAAAAGGAATAAGATCTGTAAAAGTTATATATAAATATTATGCTGTATTTTAGAGGTTAATTGGATTAAAAATTTGAATTCAAAAAAAATCTGTATCTATATTATAAAACAGTTTAATGAATCGAGATGTATGTATATTCATATTGAATGTGTCTAATTTTATTCTATCTAAAAAAAACGATTTTTTTTATCTATTGACGAAATGGTTTTAATAGAATCAATGTTAACTGATGGGGTGTTAATTGAAAAATAAAAAAAAGAAAATTAAATTGTTTAAGGTTTGGTATACGCCCCTGGACCCTCATTATTATTAGCAATGGTAGTTGCATTAATGAAGTCTGTAGATACTGTATTTAAATAATTGTAGGTTACTGTTATATCATGAGGTGTTGGATAAGTAAAGCCGGTTATTGTTTGTATGCTGTAGGATGTGCCATCCATATAGTTATGGTCTAATAATAGGCTAGGTACATTTAATCCCAGTTCCATGGCTATAGGTGTTTCAGTTATTTCGTTGTAGGTTATGTTTGCATATAAATTACCCACACCTTGTTTTTTAATTATCTGTATTCCCATAGAGTTGCTGTCAGATATAGTGTTACCTGAAATGGTTCCTTTGAAATGTCCACCTGAGAATATACCATAGGCAGTACCATCTATATTGTTGTTTGTAACTGTTGTGGAAGTGCTTGTTTCGGGATCTCCACAGTTTACCAGTGAAATACCGTCACGGTCCATGTCATTTATGTTGTTATTGTTGATTATGGCATTTCGATACTCTCTAAATATATTAATTGCATCATTACCGTTTGTTATGTTGTTGTTTTCAATCCGACAGTTATACACATATTGTCCAACTATACCGTCGTTATCGCTGTTGTTAAGATTGATATTGAAACCAGTTATGTTTGTCCCGGTCGTACTTGAAATATCGAGGACATCATCATCTCCAATACCAACAAGGACTGCTCCATTACCCACAAAATTCAAATTATGGGTAGCTGTTAAATTAATGCCGTTATATGTTCCTGACGCGAAATTAATAGTATCTCCATTGGCAGCATTAGTAATGGTACTCTGTATTTGCGTGTTGGTCATACTAGAATCTACATTATATGTTGTAGCAGATACTGGTCCAATTATAGTGGCTAAAACAACCAACAATGCTAACATGCCTATTTTACTCATTTTCATCTGTATACCCTCTCCCTTTTTGTTTATTCGTTATACACATCTCATTGATTTCTCATTAAACGAAATGAACGAATTGTATACAACTGCCTATTGATCTAGTACTAATAATATATAAATATTTCTGAAAATCATACAAATTAGTTCAATGATTCATGAAAAATAAAATTAATATACAATTAAACAGTTTTCATCCTAAAATTGATAATAAATATTAAAGATAGATTAATTATGCAAATAATATTATTATATTCCTATTCAATGTATTCGCAGCGTTAAAAATAGAGTTTAAGAAATAATTTTTAAGTCTCAGGGCAATGATCAATGGTTGGTGGGGCTTTTGTAAGTGTTAATTGTATTATATTATATGCTAATTAACTGATTAAAGTGAAATGTATGTATTGCCATGTCGTATGTAAATCATTGAAGATACACAATTTCACAACTATAAAACATAATTTCAAAAATAAAATTTTCTCCTAAAAATGAAAAAGTAGGATAGATTATAAATGGGGATTATATTTCCAGAAAAGTTTCAGGAAAACTTTCAAGGAATAGTTATGATCATATAGGAGTACTTAGATTCACATTTTTAAAGAATCCTAGATTTAACCCGTGGAATTTGTTGTTTAGAAATATATTGAGCTAATAATCTGATCCTTTTACTTAAATTCATACTGTTGATAAATTTAAGTGTTATAACTTCCTTAATAAAAACATGAGGTTATGTTATGTTATCTGAAAAACTAGATCTGGGGAAGATGAAAAAATCAGAAAGGGAATACACTACCACCTATGGAAGTCGATACTTTAGTGAAAGCATTCCCAAATATGAAATGCCCGAGGAGGGTATGCCTGCAAAAGCAGCATATCAACTGATAAATGAAGAATTAAATTTGGATGGAAATCCCGTTTTAAACCTGGCTAGTTTTGTGACCACCTGGATGGAACCAGAAGCAGACCAGCTAATTATGGATAGTGTGGGTAAAAACTATGTGGATAACGATGAATACCCTCAAACCTCCAAAATCCAGGATAGAGTGGTTAACATGCTTGCACGCCTGTTTAATGCTCCGCATGAGTGTAAATCAGTGGGAACAGCAACTATTGGATCATCAGAAGCGGTTATGCTGGGACTTTTAGCCCATAAATGGACTTGGAGGAAACGCAGAGAGAAAGAAGGCAAATCAATTGATAAACCTAACATTGTGATGGGGGCAGATGTGCACACCGTATGGGAGAAGTTTGCCAAATATTTCGATGTAGAACTAAAGCTAATTCCACTAAAAGATGAGGTATACACTATAAGTGTAGAAGATGTGGCTCAAGAAATTGATGAGAACACCATAGCAGTGGGTGCAGTTATTGGAACCACATTCACTGGTCAGATGGATCCCATTAAAGAAATAAATGACATGTTACTTGAGGTAAAAAAATCCAAAGGATGGGACATTCCCATACATGTGGATGGTGCCAGTGGAGGGTTTGTAGCACCCTTTATTTTCCCAGATCTGGAATGGGATTTCAGACTGGAACAAGTGAAATCCATCAATGTATCTGGACATAAATATGGTTTAGTATACCCTGGAGTAGGATGGGTGATCTTTAAAGACAAATCAGACTTACCTGATGATCTAATCTTTGATATTAACTACCTGGGTGGATTAATGCCTAATTATTCCCTCAATTTCTCTAAAGGAAGTAACACCATCATTGCCCAGTACTATAACCTTATCAGACTGGGAAAAAAGGGTTATACAGACATAATGAAAAACATGTTTGACAACACTTTATATCTGGCCGAGGAACTGGAAAAATCAGGCAAATTTGAACTTATAAATAAGAACATCATTGTACCTCTGGTAGCGGTTAACCTGAAAGATGAGGATTATACAGTATTCCAAGTCTCCGACAAACTCCGGGAGAAAGGATGGATAGTACCTGCCTACACCCTCCCTAAAGATGCAGAAGATGTTGCAGTTCTACGAATAGTTATCAAAGAGAACTTTGGTAGGGATATGGTTGAAATGTTTCTCTCAGATTTAATGGAAGTCTGTGATAAACTGGAAAAAGAGGGAGTTAAAGAAGATAAAGAACGTGAAAACCCGACACTCCTGTATTGAATAATTATAGTTCAAAGATAAAACCCTTATTTTTTTTAAATATTTCTTTTTTTATTAAAAAATCATTTATTAAAATAAGAATTCATATTCTTTCTTTATAAGTTAATTCCTTGAAAAGTATGGTGAATTTTGTCCCGGATGTTCTATCGATTTTAAGGGTGCCTTCAATCTGACCAACTAAATTATTCACCAGTTGCAGGCCAAGAGTTTCTGTATTATCGGGTTGAATATGTGAAGGCAGCCCCACTCCATTATCCAAGACAACAAGTTTCAATTGATCTTTTATTTGATCAAGCTCTATTTTTATCATTCCTTTACTATTTCCTTTGGATGGGGGGAATGCGTATTTTAAACTATTGGTTACCAGTTCGTTTATAATCAGACCACAGGGTATGGCAGTTTCAATGTTCATTTTCACATCCTTAACTTCAAGAACCTGTTCAATTTCATAGTTTTGCACACCATAAGTGTAAAATAGATGGGATGTGAGTTTTTCAATATAGTCTTTAAAATTGATATGGGTTAAACTGGGTGATTGATAGAGGTTTTCATGTATCATAGCCATAGATCTGACTCTTCCCTGGCTTTCCTTTAAAACATTTCGTGTTTCCAACTCATCCACATGTTGGCTTTGCAGGTTGAGGAGGCTGGAGATAATCTGCATGTTATTTTTAACCCGATGATGAATTTCTCTTAAAAGAACACTTTTCTCTTCCAATGACTCTTTGATTGTATCTTCTACAATTGAACGTTGTAATGCTATGGATGCCTGATAGACAATTGTTTCTATGGTTGTTTTATGTTCCAGGTTTCTACCCTTCCTAAGAACAATGGTCAAAGCCCCAAAATTCTCACCATGTCCTGAAAAACCAACAGTATAAACCTTCCCAATATTCAATAGTCTCTCCAGGGCCTTGCAAATAGGTAAAGGAATTTTTTCACTGGCTAAATTATAAATACCATCTTTTGCTTTGGTTAAGACATCTGTTCGGTTTATTTTGATATCTTCTTTATTCATTTCATCCAGAGGGAACTTCATTTTGCAAAGACCCATTTTCAGGATATTTTCTAATTTTTCTAAGTATTTTTCCAGACCAAAATATTCTATTATACGAATGTTCTTTCCATCAGGGTCTACAGCACTGATAAGTACATATGAATCTGGTAGAAGTTCTTTCACAGATCTTCCTATAATTGAATAGATTTCTTTGGTGTTAGTTCCTTTTACAAGTTGTATTACCACTTGGTTGATTATTTCTTTTTCATGAAGAGATTTTTCAAGATTTTTTTCAGCATCTTCTCGTTCAGTGATGAACCGAGCTTGCTGGATGTTTTGGTAGGCCATGGATGATAGTTGGTTGGCGAAAGCAAAAAGAACCTGAGTAATACGTTTGAGTTGGTGTTTTGACATTATGGGAACTTCAAGAAATGCCTTGATGTATTCTTCTTCATTTACCCCGATTTTACGGGCATAACTCCTCATTTTGTCCTCGTCTTGTGCTTCATTGCGGACTTGGCCGATTAACCAGTTGGCGATATGTTTATCACCAACAGTAATGCTGGCACCGGCATCCCACAGTCCACCACTAAGACATGTTTGGATTATGGGGCCTTCTGGATGATGTCTACCAATGATGGAATCTGATTTAAAGCAGTTTGTACGGCCTGTTTCTGTATTTCTGACGATATCAATGCATAAACGACGAAAGTTACTTGGTCTGGTGATGGGTGTGCCATCTGGTTGGGTAATGAGGGAAGCCACTCCTGTGGCTTCTGCAAAAAGATCCTGTATCTCCTGTATCTCCTCCAGATTGAAAAGATCATGAAAACGTATTTCTTCCTTACTGTCTAAAGGTCTGCTGAGAGCAACAATCCTTTTTTCTAAAGCTTCTTCCATTTGTTTCCGTTGGGTAACATCACGGGTAACATAACCTATTCTATATCCTTTGTTGGTTTTAATGGGGAATGCCAGTTGTTCTACATATTTAAGTTTTCCATCTGGCCTTATCAGCTTAGTGTCATGGATTTTACTTAGAAACGGAGCTTTACCTGTCTTCAAAGCTTCCAATTGCAGTTTCTTGACACGTTCTAAACGCTGGGGGGTGCGACGTTCCGGTGGTGTCAGCTCATATTTGATCTTCCAGTATTTTTTACCAATCACATCTTCTTTTTTAATACCAGTGATCAGTTCATTTCCTTTATTCCATTCAATTACATGTCCCTGTTCATCTAAAAGAACAATACCATCTAATGATTGCTGGATGAAAGTGCTGAATTTATCTTCACTCTCCCGAAGTGCCTCTTGAGTTTTATTACTTAAAGAATTATCTTTCAAATTCCCATTACCATTTTTATTTTCATTTTTTAGTTTGTAAAGTGCCATATTAATGGTAAATTTAATTTCATTAACATCATATGGTTTAGCCTCATGTTTTAGTATATATCTATAAGGTGCAGTTTTTAAAACATGTTTTAAAGTGGGATAATCAGAACTTTCCACAGAGCTTTCAGTTAAACTGATTACAGGAATAAGGGGAAGATCATAATTAAAAATATTAGATGTGATTTCATCCACTGTAAGGCCAACAAGACTTTCAAATTCAATATTTTTTATAAAAAGATCAATTTCTACATTTATAAAGCTGTTATCAGGTGATTCTAGGGAGAGTACTTTATGACCCATAGATTGGAGGATAGATATCAATTCTATGGTTTCATCATTGTTGTTATTTACTAAAATCCGGGCCAATATTCCCCCTCACAACGGTAAAAATCTTATTTACAAGTATAATCTTACATATTTTTTTTATTTTTTTTATATTAATATTTTTCTAATTATTATTAGATTTTGAATTAGATCCTCCTATGATTTTATCATTCAGCAAGTTATTGCTAAAATATTGTAATTTAATAATGTTTAATCTCTTTTTTTCCTCTTTTTTAGATTTATTCTAAGTTCTAGGATCTTTTTAAAAAATTAGTTGTTGGTTTACTTTTATTAGAATATAGGGCCTCTATCAATCTAGATATGTTTTATATGAGATCTTACAGGGGTTTTATAAGACTTACCTAATTAGTCTCTCAATCCTAATTCGTTTACCATTTGTTCTTTAGTTTCATTATTTGGAATAAGATAAACTATCCCATTAATTGTAGTCCAATTTCCAGATATAATAGCTGTTTTTCCTTTATCTAAATTGAAACCTTGTAAAAGTTGTTCCAGAACACTCGTTTCAAGAAGTGGAATATCGGTGTGTACATTGCTGTTTAACTGGCTCAAAACTGTGGGTGCTTTACCAAGATTAGCTGGTTTTAAAAATTCATTGGTAATAGCTTGAATAATTTTTTGATGTCTTTTAACTCTTCCCACATCGCCTTGTGAATCAAATCTGAATCGCGCATAAGCCAAAGTTTGATCCCCGTTTAATTTAGTTAAACCAGTTGCTCCATTTAATTCAGGAATTTGAGAAGATTCATTGGCACTGATATCAATATATATTCCTCCTAAGGTATCAACTATATTCTTGAATTCCTGAAAATTCACCAAAATATAATAATCTATCTTAATGCCCAAAAAGTCCTCTACAGTGCTGATTGTGGCGTTTAAGCCTCCGTATGGATATGCGGAGTTAATTTTATCAATGCCTCTTCCAGAAATTTTCACTCTACTATCACGGGGTATGGAAAGAAGAGAAACCTCTTTAGTACTCTTATCAATTGAAATAATGGATATAGAATCAGTATTCCCTGGATGTTGGAGATCTCGAGCATCTACTCCTAGTAACAATATATTTATCTTGTCCCCAGTATCCTTCTTTGGTGAACCAACTAAGAAAATACCTAAAGCTATGATTAATATTAATATTAAACAGATAATCCCAATAATATGCAGTTTTTTCATAGTAACTTCTCCTCTTTTACAAATCTGAAGAGGTGTGCAATTTATTTAAATTTTAATATTCTAAACTAGTTCTATCCTTTATATTAATCTTATTTATATGTTAGTTTTTAATATTGATCCTGTTTTGTCTGATCAATCCCATTTAAAATAAATTATTTTTTAGTGATTTTTTAAGATATTAGTGGATGATCTTGTCACGTCCGAAAATTTAACATCTGCTTCCCATCTAGCTTTACATTCGCATTCTATTTCTGGAGGGATAGTCTGATTGATGTTGGAGGTAATAATAGCATCCTTCAATTTTGAATTACATTTTTTACAATTGTAGGGTCCCCTGCGAGTTCCAAAACCAGCAGTATCCATTATAACCGGAATTTTAACTGAACTTCGTACCCTGTGGATTATTTCCAAAGTACTCCAGATCCAAGGGGGTTGATAAGAGCCACGTCTCCATAAAATTTCCATCAAAGTTCCCTTATGAATGGTTGATGGGCAGAAAGACACTCTTCCAACTCCCATTTTTTCAGCATATCGTGCTGATTTCACAGCATCTTCAATAGCCTCCTTTTCAGAGGTTAAAACAGGTTTCACCAGTAAATAAACTTTCGCTTGAACATTAAAATCAGATTTCAGGCCGTTAATAACATCCATAGCTCTTTTGAAGTCTTTTAGTGTGAATCCTTTGTTTATTCTGTTAAGACGAATGTTATCATCAGCACTTTCCAGGCCCATGGCCACTTCAAATATTTTAGTGGGAATCAGGGAGCAGCAACTCTTTAAAATATCTTCATTAACATATTCTGGTCGGGATTCAACCACCACTTCTTCAATATCAGGGTATTGATTGATGATCTTAAAAATTTCTTTTTGAGCTTCTTCGGATATTTCTTCTCTGTTGAGAAAACTTCCTGAAACGAAGATCTTAATTGCTGTAGGTCCATTAATAGCTTGTTTTTTAATTTGTCTTTCAAACTCGTTTTTGAAAATTTCAACCAGTTCATCTGATGGAACTTCTTGCAGTGGGGAGTCTGCAATGTAACTACACATACTGCAACCTCCAGAACCAGAAAGTGCCCAGGCACATCCAGGTGTGGGTAGGACTATGAAAATAGTTCTTCCAGGTCCAGAGTACAAAAGGTCGTCTCCAGACCAGCTGGCAGCTAATTCGTGTGGAGGTTTTTTATCTACCCTTTTAAGGGCTTTTTCACGTATTTCTGGAAGCAGGTTCTCTAAAGGTTGCTGAGTGTTCATGTAGTTAACGTTATAGAATTCCATTAATATATTATTGTAGCAGGGTTGTTCTGTTATCAGTTAAAGTTGAGAACTCCTTAGAGAAAAATTTAGGTGAATTGTTCCTAGAGTAAAGGTATGGTAACTGGTCCCTAAAGAAAGTGTAAAGAACTGGATTTCCTAGAAAAGGTAGAAACTGTCTCTAGAGAAGGTGAGATAACTGATAAATAAAATAGAAGTCAAGTCAGTTTTAAACAAGCAGAAATATGTTGATGATTGGTTCTTATCAGGTTATTCTATAAATCCATACTCTGGATGTTCTTTTAACTGTGTTTACTGTTACACGCGGGGAAGTAAGTATGGTGAACACCAAGTCCCTGGTTTAGCTGTAAAAATAAACTCACCTGAAGTGCTGGTTAAGCAACTTAAAAACAGGGCTCGGAAAAGAGAATATGGGTTTATAGCTTTTGGTTCAGCTACTGATCCCTATCTTCCCGTGGAAAAAGATTTAAAACTAACCCGGGAACTTTTAATGATTATTTTAAGGTTCCACTTTCCAGTAAACTTACTCACCAGATCTCCTCTGATATTGCGGGATCTGGATATTTTAAAAAAGATTGGTGAAAAGGCAATATTACCTCTAGACCTCGAGGGGAAAATGGACACAGGAGTGGTATTATCATTTTCTTTCTCCACCACAGATGAAGATCTTGCTAGAATATTTGAACCCAGTGCTCCCTCACCACAGGAGAGATTGGAAACCATGAAAAAATGTAAAGAGGAAGGTTTCAGGGTGGGTGCAATTTGTATGCCTCTTTTACCTTTTCTTTCAGATTCTGAGGAACATTTAGATGAAATGATTAAAAAAGTAAAAAAGTATGGTGCTGATTTTTTAATGGCCAGTGGCCTGACACTTTTCGGTGAAGGCCCCTATGACTGTAAAACTCGCTACTATAAAGTTTTAGAGGAACATTTCCCAGAACTTGTACCTAAGACTAAAGCTATTTTCGGTAATTCATTTGCTCCTTCACGTAAATATCAGCAAGAACTTCATCAGAGAATAATCAGACTTTCCCGGAAGCACAACATCCGGAACAAAATTTATTAACATCCTTTAATGATTCTGTGTTTTTATTATTCAACTCATTAAATCATTCATTTATTAAATTAACATTTAATATGGTGATTATAGTTAACGACATAGAAAATTTTATATAATATGGTTTTTATATTTATTAATATGAAAAGAAAGCCAACTATAAATAAGGATTTTGCAAGTGTTGAAGAGCTTCAAATTAAAATAAAAAGGTTG
>Ga0334901_1003546_pt1 | contig 11599 bp, 8 predicted proteins | sample GraSluR3_MG_3_FD_207216 | JGI IMG/M metagenome (GOLD analysis project Ga0334901, IMG submission 207216) | Sludge microbial communities from methane-producing bioreactor in Wageningen University, Netherlands - Granular Sludge_15_08-R3 | ecosystem: Engineered > Bioreactor > Anaerobic > Unclassified...
CTTTACTGGACATAATAGACGTCTATTCAAGGGAAATCGTAGGCTCGTTCATTGGCAACAGCTGTAGGAGTGGAGATGTCATTGCTCTATTCAGAGAAGCGATTCTTTACCAGGAATCACTTCCACAGATCAGAGGTAAGAGGAATGAGGCTTGAGGTAAGAAGATCAAGATCTCTTCGCTCTTCCGACCTCTTGCCTCTGACCTCAGGCTCTTCCCAAGGACGGGTCCATGATCTGGGACGAAGGACTAAGGACGACTCTTCACAGCGTACAGCGGAACTTCTGGTGTACAGCGGCTCTTCAGGGCGAGATCCCGATCAGTTTCATATCGGGATGACCAAAGAGGAGAATAGATATGATGTCTCTGTTAACAGAGATCAGGGGGTCCTTGATTCTTAGCACGCAGCGGTTTTTCTTCGTCAGCAGAAGAGACTGTCATCCTGTGAATGGTTCTGCACAGGACCTCGCTCTTCAAAACTCGGTTCTGATGACCCGCTTCAATAACCCGCTCCTCCTAACCCGATTTACATAACCCGTTCCTAAAGGTGGTTCTTTGCCCGCGAAGCGGAACTGGCCACCGAAGGTGACTGGCTTTCTAATCGCCTCCTGCCAAATGCAGCATCACTTCTGCTCTTGCAAGACCCTAGACCCACAACCCCAAACCCCGCTCTTTTGTTTCCCCTCTTAATTAGATTGCCTACTTCCATTTACTGAGATTTGTTTTTTCTTTTTTAATCTGGCCACATGAGTATAGTAAAATAGTACTGTTTCGAAACATTCTTTGGAATCCTCTATTATCTTCGGTAAAGCATTCTCACGGTCAGGGGGCAATCATTCGTCCGGCAGACAACAGTGCCGGCCAACCTAATTGGAGGTGGATCTATTGAACTGGAAGAGAAGAATTCCTGCAGTTGTCATCGTCCTGATTCTCGCTAGCCTAATCCCTGCAATGGCATTCGGAAAGACCTCGATTCATGAACTCGTTATTTTGGGAACAACGGATCTTCACGGCTACGTTATGCCTTACGACTACCTGACCGTTCAGGAAGTCGAGGATTACGGAGCAGCAAAGACTTACACTCTTATCAAATGGGCAAGAGAGATCTATAGCAACACCGTGTTGATCGACACTGGCGATGCCATTCAAGGAAGCGTTCTCGCAGAGCGTGAGGCAAGAATCGATCCAATCAAAATGGGAGACACTCCCTCGATAATCAAAGCCATGAATATCATGGACTATGACGTGGTTGGAATTGGAAATCACGAATTCAATTTCGGTCTTGAGTATCTGGACCTGGCGATAGCATCTGCGGATTTTCCAATGATTAGCGCAAATCTTTACAACGTAGACACCGAAGAACTCAGGTACGATCCTTACGTGATACTGGAAAGAGAAGTCGATGGAATTCCAATCAAGATTGGCGTTATAGCCTTTCTCCCTCCAGAAATAATGATGTGGGACAGAGTCCTCCTGGAAGGGAGAGTCTATGCTGAACCTATAGTCGATGCAGCTGCGAAGTACATTCCCAAACTTCAGGAGGAAGGTGTTGACCTCGTCATAGTCTCGCTTCACCAGGGAAGCTCAGACGCTGAAGCTATACTCGAAAACGTCGAAGGAATAGATGCAATTATCATGGGTCATAGTCACGGAAGAATTGCCGAAAAAATCGATGGAGTCCCCGTTACCATGGCTGGCAGCTGGGGAAACTCCCTTGGTCTAATCCATTTCCAGCTTCTCAACAGAGACGGAAAATGGGAAGTCTTCTCCTCGTTCCCGCAGCTTTGGTACGTGGATGAAACGATAGAAGCCGCTTCCGAAATAGTTGAGGCTGTGAAGGAACAGCATGAGGCAACTATTGATTATGTTATGGCTCCTGTAGGAATTACAACAGTACCGATCACGGGATACTTCAGCAGAGTAATCGATAACGAAGTAACTCAGCTTGTCAACGAAGCCCAGCTGTGGTACGCGAGAGACTACTTCAAAGGCACGGAATTTGAAGGAATGCCTTTGCTTTCGGCTGCAGCGCCCTTCAGAACGAGCACCAATGTGGAAGCTGGCGACATAAGGATAATGAATGCGGCCGACATCTACATCTACTCGAACACTCTACACGTCGTGAGAGTGAACGGCATCGAACTCAAGGGTTGGCTGGAAAAGTGTGCCGGAAACTTCAACCAGATCGATCCAAGCAGTACTGAGGACCAGAACCTTCTGGCACGTTTCTCATCCTATAACTTCGACATTATCGAAGGAATCAATTATCAGATCGATGTTCGAAACCCGTTTGGGCAGAGAATTGTAAACCTTACTTATGAAGGCGAAGAAATCGAAGATGATATGGAGTTCCTCGTCGTGACCAACAACTACCGCGCAGGTGGTGGCGGCTATCATCTAGTAGATGCCGACATCGTCCTCTCTTCAACAGTCGAGAATCGAAGCGTGATTATCGATTACATAATTGAACAGGGCACGATAACTCCAACTCCGTCTTACAACTGGTCGATAGCTCCTTTCGAAGCGGCCGGTAGAATCACCTTCACATCCAATCAGGAAGCGGCATCTATCATAGACGAGCTCGGAATAAAAGGAATCAAATACATCGGAGACCGACTCTTCGAAGTAGATCTCGTAGAGCTGGCAGAAAACGTTCCACAGACAGTCTCTAACTAGAATCACTTGCGTAAACAAAACCGGAGGTAAATATGCCCCTCCGGTTTTTTGTCGTTCACTTACATATTCTCGAAGCTAATATTGATGAGTAGACAGAGAATCCGCGCTTTCGCGGCCAACGCATGTTGAGCAAGACAAAATACTTTGCATGGGCATCCCTTTCATCTCGCACACCCAGTCCCGAGCAGATCGGTAGTTAGTTCTACATAGCGCTTTATTCGAGATATCTGCTCCGCTCAATGAGACTTAAATGATCAGTCCGAAGGATCAGATTCCGCTTCCTTTGCAAATGAACTCCGATTATTCTTCATCCTACGTCCACCTTCTTAACTCGATTGACAATCCCACTCTTTGTACAGATTCACATCGTGCCAGGGAGGCGACAGGCAAATAGATCCTTTGCAGCATCACAACCAGTGATTTTGAGCCCTTTTTCTGAGATCTCAATCCTGAGTTCGAAGAAGATAATCCGGCTTACCACTCTAGGGATACTTGAAATCCACGAACGCATGAGTTCGGTAAATGGGGCCATGATTCAAATCCACCCTTTTCTGTCACTAGATCGAATCTTCAGCATTGCGCTTGACGATGCTGATGTTCGAGTTACTGGTTTTCATAGTTATGAGGAGGCCGTTGCCTCCATTGAGTGTTCCTCTCAAGCTAGTTGAACTCGAAATGATTACGCCTACGGTAAGCCCCTTCAAATTGACGGTTCCATTGGTTGTGGATGCGCTTATCTCTGCACGAATCGAGTCATCTAAAAAGATTCCTATACTTCCATTAGTTGACAGGAGTTCAAGAACACCGAAATCTGGAAGGATAGCGTCGCAGACAATCTTCGCGTTTGAGGTTTCAAAACTATTGCTATCACCGATAAGAGTGACCTCAGTGACTGTAATTGCTCCGTTCGTGGAATTCGCCGAAACACTGAGAGTTCCCCTTTCGATTGTTATCGGAGCATTACTTGTCTCAATAATGAGGGTTCCAGATATTCCCTTTCCTTCAAACGCACCGTTGGTGGATCTAAGTTCCATGACTCCGGCGCATTCCTCGACAAAAATGGGCGAATTAGAGGTTTCAAGTGTCATGCTTCCCGAGACGGAGATCAGCTCCAAACCTCCATTGCTGCTTCTGCCTCTTATTGAGGCATTAAGTGATTTGAAAACCATTGCGCCGTTGCTGGTATTCACTAGAATATCTTCCACCGTTTCCGACGGGATATTCATATAAATTGTTGTCTCCTGCCCCATGAATTCATTCGTTTGCGATAATCTGGGAACAATCACAGTGAGCTTACCATCTGCTGCGTTGATGTTCGGCCTAGTCTCTTCAAGATACTCTTCTTTGAGATCTTCGTCTGCAACTCTAATTGAACGCTCTACCTTGATTTCAACATAATCTCTATCCCAGCCGACTACTTCGACCTTACCGTTCTGGCTGTCGATTTCCAATGAGTTTATCTTCTCGGTGATCGTCACTGAGAAGTCTTCGTTAAACTTCATTCCTGTGAATGACCTGCCAGAACCAAAACTGAAGCCCATGATTTCGGGCCGGATTATCACTGCTGCACCTATCAAAAGAATCCCTATTCCAAGCAAAAGTCCCGCAAGGGCCAGCCCTCTCTTTCTGTTGCTTTCTCTCATTTCATCACTCCCATTAGTACATCGCTGCCAATCAACTCTCGACAAAATACCACCAAACAAAAGAATTTTCAAGTCAAAAATCCTCTTTACGCACGGAATAGAATCAAAGACGTCCTCCGTCAGCCGCCCAAGAGCAAGGATCCGTTCGCCGAAAAGAGCAACTGAGAAAGTGTGATGTCAAGAGGTTAACCATGCTCACGAGAAGGCGAGAGAGAAGCAAGTCGGCGCACGCGGGGCAAGAACCGCTTTTCGCTGATCGCTGAACGCTGGGAAGAGGATAAAAGACGTCCTTGGTCCTTCGTTCGTCCCAGAGCGTGGACCCGTCCTTCGACAGGGTCAAGGGACAGATCCCGGGATGGCCGCAGAGTAAATTGTCTCTTTTCGCCACACTCCAAACTCCAGACACGAGACACCCTAAAAACTCCGTCATGCCGAACCTTGATGCTGCATCTCGTTTTTGGTTATCAAGAGATGTTCGTATTTGGCGCAAGTACATGATTAGATCCCGAATAAAAGATCTACAAGATGACAGTGTTAGTCGGTCCTTAAGCAGCAAGCATTTCCTTGCCCGAAATCAGTGATTCAAGGGAACAAGAGAACTGAACGGTAATGGCACGTCCCTGAAACGGTATTCGAATTTGTTGGTTCTCTACAGCCAACAATCTAATACTCAGTAAATCTAGTGGGTTCAAGAGACGGCTCGTCGTGAGTAGAGACATTGTAAGAGCATACAATACTCAATCGGAGAAAAGAGAGTTTCAAATCCTGAGGATGTCGAAATCCACGTAATGTAGCTTTGTATCTTCTATTTACTAGAAAAATGAACTTCTCGAAAACATTAAGCCCAACTGATGACTGCTTGTTATATGATTGCGATGAGGAAGCTTAACACACCTTTGGATCATAAAGAGCTATTCCCAATGATCATTCACTGTTCATCCGCTTTAGAACGTTAAAGGAGGGATTAAATGACTGAGAAGAAGTACTCGATTGAAGAACTTATGGAGAACGAGACCATTGCGTCATTCGCGGTATCACCCGATTCAAGAAGAATTCTTTACTCTTCAGACAAAACGGGCAACTACAACATCTTTGAATTAGATCAGGAGAAGGGAAAGCACAGGCAGATAACATCACTCACCGAAAACGCATTGGTATCTCACGTCTACAAAGATGGGAGCTTCATTTTTGCAATGGATAATGGCGGCGATGAACTACATCATCTTTATCTAGGAACAGAAGAGAAAATCAAAGATCTGACCCCTTTCGAGAAGACCAAGTCAGGATTTCACGTCTCCGTTGGTAATAGCGTTTACTACTACTCTAACAAGATTGATAGAAGTAGATTCGATCTATATCGGTTTGAAAAGGCTGATCTAGCAGGTGAGCTGGTCTTCGAAAACAAAGACTTGTATGAACTGGGTCCAATTTCGGATAATGAAAGGTTTCTCGCTCTTTATAAGCCCGAGACTGCAAACAACTCGAATGTATATCTCCACGACTTGCTAAGCGGAGATACAACACTTCTGTCCCCCCATGAAGGAGAAGCTAATTTCAAACCTCTCTTCTTCTCAAAAGATTCGATGAAGCTTTACTGTCTATCGGACATTGAAGGGGAATTCATGACGCTTTGGATAATGGATATTGAAAGCAAAGGGCGTGAAGAGATCCTTGCCTTTAGTTGGGACATAATCGACGGGAGAATATCGGAAGACGGGAGAAGTGCCGTGCTTATCGTCAATAGAGACGGTTTTTCCGAACTCCACATAATCGATACAAAAGACAATTCCCCCAAGATGTCTCCCGTAGAGACGGGTGGTGTAGTATACGATCAATGCTTCAGCAAGGATAGCCGCTTCCTGTACTATCTTTGTGACTCAGCAATCTCCTCTCCTAATATTTTCATGATAGACCTCAATACAAAGGAGACAGAGCAGCTCACTGATTCCATGAGCGAAGGGGTGAACAGTAATGACCTCTCTGAAGCAAAGGTACTCCGCTTTATTTCGTACGACGGTCTCCAAGTGCCTGGGATTTTCTATCCGCCCAGAAATGTTCTGCCGAACGAGAAAGCGCCTGCGATTGTATGGGTTCACGGAGGACCGGGAGGTCAGTCTCTGCCAAGATACAGTCCTGAGATCCAGTTCATTGCAAATCATGGATATGCTATCTATGCAGTCAATAATAGAGGAAGCTCCGGCTACGGAAAGAGCTTCTTCAAAGCAGCAGATCACAAACACGGAGAAGCGGATCTGGATGATTGCGTAGCCGCCGCCAAGTATTTGGCCACCCTTGATTTTATCGACGAAGAAAGAATAGGAATAAATGGTGGAAGTTACGGTGGATTCATGGTTCTTGCGGCACTTGCTTTCAGGCCAAAGGAGTTCAAGGTTGGTACAGATTTTTTCGGTGTCTCGAACTGGGTGAGAACTCTCAAAGAAGTGCCAGCTTGGTGGAAGATCGTTAAAGATCTCCTTTACAGGAAAATCGGAAACCCATTCACCGAGGAAGAATACCTCAAGAGCATTTCCCCTCTCTTTCACGCTGACAAAATAGAGAGGCCTCTTCTAGTGCTTCAAGGAGTAAATGATCCAAGAGTACTTAAGATAGAATCAGATGAGATAGTTGAGCGACTAAAAGAACGTGGGGTTCCGGTTGAGTATGTAGTGTTCGATGATGAGGGCCATGGATTTAAGAAGAAGGCAAATAGGATAAGAGGTGCAAATGCGATGCTCGCCTTTCTTGAGAAGTACTTGCGTTAGAGATATTCAGTTACTGGTATTGGTGAGGGAGAGGAGTGGATTCAACCTGAGAAGACGAGAACTCGGCATATCGTGACGATAAGCAGAAGCTTTGTCGAGAGTTTCATCCTTACATACCGTTTGATAGGAAGAGACGTAACAAGAGCTGTTCGTCATTGATCATTCGTTCCCAGATATTGTCAAAAAAACGATAAAGGAGTCCCTAATAAACTATCGCCGAAAATGCCGTTCTTCTGATAGCCTGGCACAGCATTGAGTTAATCTAGTGATGTTTTTTCGAATTGTGCAGGTTGTGCTCCAAAGAACTGCTATTTGCTGACACTGAACTTCCGGGAACGGAGAGATCTTCGATCCTTCAGGTTATAAGTAAGACTGTCAACGGAAAAAACAAGGGTGCCAGAAGCATCCTCAGTTTGGCACCAGAATCTGTAAGTTGGAATCGTGAGAATAATCAATTGCTCCTTGAGTTCATTGTCCAGTCTAGCTTCTTTCTTAAGAAGCTGCGGGGGCAGAATTCGTAATCCTTCTATTGAATTAGTTCGTCTGAGCCCAATGGAAACAAGGCAGTTTAATGAATTAACAGAAAGCCAATTCTTCCTCAAGTTGAAATACTTGTAGAAATTCGATCTTATGTCTTTCTCGACTAAGAGTATGGCCTCTGTCGATCTACAGAAAATGCTTAACTGCGAATCGGCATCGCATCCAAGCACGGTCTTCCCCAGCTCTGAGTTCTTCTGTCTTCCAGCTTGATTTAAAATCTTGTTCTTATGTTGCTACACGGCAACCTGTAATCTCAAGTCTTCTGGGCCTTATTGGTTACTCTAAATGGTGAGTTTAGAGCGCCAATATCAGTCCGCCCTCTCCAGCATATGTGGCAATCGCAGGACCCATCTTTCCGATTATTACTTCGGAATCTCGGACACGTTTCCTAATTTCCGAAGCGAAGAACTCAGCGTCTTTGAGATTATCCACGTGAGTTATGCCAAAGATCTTCTTCCCGGTCTTTGAGGAAGCTTCTATTAACTCAATTATCGCTTCTCTAAATCTCCTGCTTCCTCTTACCTTCCTAAGGAGCTTAACTTCGCCATTTATACCGTGCAGGATAATCTTCATGTTCAAAATGTTAACCAGGCTACCTTGAAATTTGCTCAGACGGCCGCCTTTGACAATATTCTCCACTGTCGAAAGAGGGATGATAATCTTCACGTTTTCTCGGTACTCCTCCAGCGCTTCGACTATTTCGTCCAACTCAGCGCCCGATTCAGCCATTCTAGCGGCTATCAGCACCTGGATGCCATGTGAAATCGAACCTGCAAGAGAATCGAATACGATCGCCTTGCCCCCGCTCATTTCGGCGCCGAGGATCGCTGATTGATGGGCACCGCTGAGTTTTGATGAAATAGTAATGCAAAGTGGAGTTTCACCCTTCTTCTGAATATCCTCAAAGATCTCAGCAAAATCGGCCGGCGAAGGCTGAGAAGTCTTTGGAAGCTCCCGGGATTTGCCCATTAATCGCCAGAATTCCTCTGGAGTGATGTCGATATCTTCCTTGAAAGTCATATCATCAACGGAAATGTTGAGAGAGGCAAAGGGAATACCATACTTCTTCAACGTTTCAACCGGCAGATCACATGAGCTGTCCGTCACTATCCTGACCACCGTATCCCTCCTCTGTGTTCATATAATAAGATTATATGTCATTACGAGTCCAGAGCAATGTTTGGGCAGAAAGTCGTCCAATACTTGAAACCATTTTGGTGGAAAATTGTCTCTAAAAACTACCGAATATCTAATTCTAAAAGAAAAGGGCGGATTGTCCGCCCTGTTGAATCCTATTTACTATTCAATCTATCTGCCAGATGCAATCTCGTTGAACCTTTCGACATCGAGTATTTCTGGAGTATAGCTACCTGCGAGTCTCTCATACTGCCTGAGGAATGCCCTGAGGTGGTTCTCTGAACCTCTAAGCAGATTCTCGTATACAGTCGCAGTTCTCGAGTCTATATCTCCCTCAAGCAATTCTTCCAGGTCCTTAATATCTATCTCTTCTATCAGAAGACCAACTTTTACCGCATCCAGAAGAGACTTACTTCCACTCTCGATGAGTTCATCATAAAGCTCCTGAAGCGTCGCATTGGTGAAGACTCCAACCTCATTTTCGCCCACGGGATCTAACATGCCAAAATCACCGATCAGAGAAAGAACTGCTTCTGTATGAGTCTGTTCGCTTCTAGCTATGTTACTGAAGACATTCAATCCCCATATTTCATAGAGTATGGTATAGACGTCGTGAGCTAGTTTTTCTTCTTCTCTCATGAAAGCAATTCCATCTTCCTCAGTCATTAAGCTGCTGGCCAGTGTCATTGAACTGAAAATCAAAACTATCGCTATTGCATATAATACTCTCTTCATTATTTTCTACCTCCGTTTTTTGGATCTTGAATAGATGTTAACCTGCGTGGCTTAAAATCTCCTGAGAATCTGGAGATCGCTCGAAGGTCAATCCTCTTGGCTTTATCTTCCCTTTTCACTCACAATCGAAGAGTTTGGTCTAACTGAAAGAATATAGATTACAGAAATTCAGTAGTGAGTAGAGAGCGGAGATCGTTGAAAACTGAGGGGCTGTTCAGAGTTCTACGTGGCCTTTCAGTCCACTATTATTCAAATACTCTTCTCGCGGCTTTCATTGCTATTGCTCTCGGTACTAGCCTTGATCCGGAAGCGATCATTTTGTTGATCAGCCCGCTTACCACGCTTCTCTTTCCTTTTTCAAATGCATCAAGTGCCTTTTTCACAACTTCTTTGGGGGACATGGACCCAGGCAGCTGCTTCCTTCCTCCCGAAGCTACATCGAAAAACTCTGTTCTAGTCGGCCCCGGAGATAGAACCATTACTTTGAAGCCTTTGGGTTGGAGTTCTTCGCTAACGGCTTCGCTGAAGCTAAGTACAAAGGCCTTTGTTGCAGCATAGACCGCCATTCCCGGTACTGGCAAATAGGCGGCAGTAGAAGCGACGTTTATAATTCCCCCACCAATGTTGTTGCGCATGAGAACATATTTTTTCGTCAAGAAGTATAGAGCTCCGATATTAAGCTTAATCATCTGCATTTCTCTATCCGCTTCAATATCCTCAAAGGAACCAATTAGTCCGAACCCTGCGTTGTTTATAAGAAGATCTACGTCTTTCAGAAGTTTCGAAACTTCAACCAGGTCGTTCTCATCCGTCAAATCACCTTTCAGCGGAATAGATCTAGCTCCTAGATCTCCCTCAATTTGATCGGAAATCGTCTGCAATCTTTCTATTCGTCTGGCTACTAGGATCGTTTCGTACCCACGCTTTGCAAGCTCATAGGAAAACACCTCGCCTATTCCCGATGACGCTCCGGTTATTAGTGCTCTTTTCAAAATGATCACCTCGGCTAATTATACCCAATCCAGACCACATGAGCCTCTCAATTTGAGTTTTCTCGTTACAGAAAGTTGTATAATGTTGGTACCAAGTCTTGAAGGTGACGATGTGAAAAAAGTTGCGGTTATTTTAGTGCTAATTCTGGCTGCGAGCGTTTTTGCATCTTGGGTGTCACTGCAGGATTACTCTAACGTGAAGTACGTCTACAATAAGATTTCGTACTTCGAGAATAAAGAGCACAAGGAAATGATATACGGGGTAACAGTCGATCGCGATGAAAACCACTTCATCCTGAATTACGATACTACCTACTTCTTACCCCTCGACACTGAGCTCACCTCAGACATGATGTTCGGCCAGCAGTTCTCAATGATGATGTACATCTTCCTCAATTCAATGCTATCTTTCATTTATGACGCAATTGACCTGGAAGAACAGATGAATACGAAACTTTATGGTTTTGGTACTCTCAAGTATGAGGGAATATATTCCGTAGAAGGAAAGAATGGAACGTTTACCGATGGAACAAAAGTCGCTTTACACAATGAGGACGGAGAGTTGTCGATGTACTGGATAATTGATCCACACATTTTTTTCGCTCTTGAAACCTACATGGGCGACGATTACGCAGATGACTCTACTACAATCACTCTTTGGAACTTTGCCCTTAATTGATTGAGGATTCGATCAAAAGGCGTCTTCAGGCGCCTTTTTGTTTATAATAAATCAACGAGCGGGCTGTTAAATGGTGTTCAGTATAACTCAATCAGGACGCGGTCGCAGATAGAGATTAGGGTCAGGAAAGCGTTAGGAGGATGATGGAGTTCTGTCTCTCCAGGAAAGGTATTCAAAAAGTCAAAGGAGACGTGTGAGAAACTCTGGTAGAACTTGTCTTTCATACCTCTAACCTCACTCCTCTTGCTTCGGTTTATAAACTCTTTCTCTGCGAACGAATGAACAGACCGAGGTAAATTGAAAAGTGAAAATTCTGATGTTTCGTGATAATGACGAGGTTCTAGTGAGCAAGCTTCCGACGGCAAGATATATTCTATCTTTACGTCAAAAGAAGCGATTCGAAGGAGGAGAGCATGGATTTATCGAGAATTAGGCAT
>Ga0334901_1003549_pt1 | contig 11596 bp, 12 predicted proteins | sample GraSluR3_MG_3_FD_207216 | JGI IMG/M metagenome (GOLD analysis project Ga0334901, IMG submission 207216) | Sludge microbial communities from methane-producing bioreactor in Wageningen University, Netherlands - Granular Sludge_15_08-R3 | ecosystem: Engineered > Bioreactor > Anaerobic >...
GAACCGGGTCTATGACTATTCATACAGTGTGAGTGCTTCGACCAATATTTACGGAATGTTTTTACCGCGGAACCCTAATTCAAAAATCAGGGGAGTTCGCCATAAAATGACACCTTCGTTAAGTTTGAGCTACCGCCCCGACTTTGGCGCCGAAAAGTTTGGTTACTGGCAGGAAATTCAGGTGGACACCACCGGACGGGTGCGCTACTTCGATGTCAACGACGGCGGAATTTACGGAGGTTCGCCGGGCAGAGGGGCTTCCGGAGCTGTTTCTTTTTCGCTGAATAATAACCTCGAAGCCAAAGTGCTGGACGTGAAAGATACCACCAAAACTGATGAGGATCAAAAGTTCAGAAAGGTAAAAATAATCGATAACCTGAGTTTGGGAACTTCTTACAATCTGATTGCCGACTCGCTCAATCTTGCTCCCATTAATATCAGGGCACGCACAACCGTTGCCGGGGTGAGTGTTAACATGGGAGGAGTTCTCGATCCGTACGAGGTGAATGATCAGGGCGTAAAAATTCATAAATATGTTTGGAACGAAAGATCGGGCCTAAGTAAACTGGGCAGACTCACCCGTGCCAACCTCTCGTTTGGGATGAATTTCAGATCGAAAAAAGGGGAGCAGCAGGCTGAAAGAAACCAGGAACTTATAGAAGAAGAAAATATTTTACCCGGCGACTACAGTCATTATACCGACTTTAATATTCCCTGGGACTTTGGATTCGATTACAGCTTTAACTATGCCGGCCCCCGCCGTCCGTCAGAAAAAGGGAGAATTACCCAAACCATAGGTTTGCGCGGAAACCTGAACCTCACCGATAAATGGCGGATTAGCGCCAATACCAACTACGATATTGTGGCCGGTGAATTTTCTTTTACCACGTTTAATGTAAACCGCGATTTGCACTGCTGGTCTATGGCGTTTAACTTTGTGCCGTTTGGTTATATGAAAAGCTACAGTTTTACCATCAACGCCAAATCGTCGATGCTGAAAGACCTGAAATTGCAGAAACGACAAAGTCATTACGATAATTTTTAAAATCGGATACCCATGAAACGAATCATTTCGACTGAAAAAGCTCCCAAAGCAGTAGGGCCGTACAGCCAGGCAATTGAAGCTAGCGGAACGTTGTATGTTGCTGGTCAGGTGCCGCTCGACCCGGAAACCATGAAAGTAGTGGAAGGTGGAATTCAGGAACAAACCCTGCGTGTGTTGAAAAATATTGGCGCCATTCTCGAAGCAGCCGGTTACGGTTTTTCCGACGTGGTTAAATGCACCTGCCTGCTTTCCGATATCGATAATTTTAAAGCCATGAATGCGGTTTACGGGCAGTTTTTTCCGGAAAACCCTCCCGCGCGGGCGGCATTTGCCGTAAAAGACCTTCCTCTGGGCGTTTTAATTGAAATTGAAGCAGTTGCTGTTAAATAATGCCGGAAATGAATTGCTGCATGATTTAAAGCAATAGTGTTATCTGCTTGAAAACGTCGCGTCGATTTGTTGTGCCAAAGCATAATCTTTGTCCGTAATTTTTCCTTCGGAGTGGGTAAATAGCATCACTTTCACTTTTTTATAGGCATAAATCAAAATATCGGGATGATGGTCGGCAGCCTCTGCCAGCGGCATAATCTGGTTGACGAAACTCACCGCATCTTGAAAATTTGCGAGCACAAATTCTTTTACAAGTTTGTTATCTTCTGTTTTCCAGTCCATAATTACTTATTTTTTTAAGGTTTTCCTTTATTTATTTCGATCCTTCTTTTTTCTTTTTTTGTTTTGTGTATATCTGTATATCAGATAAATGACTATAACAGCCACGGTAGCGGCAATATACCAAACCGGTTTTTCAACAGGTTCCGGCACGGTTGGAGGATACATGTCGGGCGACTGAGCCGGCAACATTCTCCAAATAAAAATCGACACCAGGGTTGTCACTGTTTTTCTGTAATTCATATCAGTTGTTTTTTACTTTTTCTTTTCTAATAACAAGTAATTTCCGGCTGTTTTGTTCATTTTCCGGGTTGCATCAACTATTTTGACAAAAGGGTTTTAAATATCCATTCGTTCGTTCCGAATCCATAAAAACCAGCGGTCTGTTTGGGTTTCATTTTTCAGAATATAAATTTTTTGGTTGGAAGCGCGCACTTTAAAGTAGTTTGCCGGCGGAAATTCAGGATTCATATCTCCCTGGTACCATCTGTCCAGTATTTCTTCAATTTCAAAACAGATGTCCTCCCAAAAGAACCTTTTCGGATATTCCCCGGATTTATATCCTGCATGATTTTCAACTTTTATTTCGAATAAAACTTTCATCCCGGGTACGTGATACGTGTCATTCTTTAAAGGGTTATATCGGACATTCCTGTTTTCATTATTTTTCTTAAATTGCCGGAAAAACCAAAAATGGAGGTATAAATATGATTCAAAAGTTTAATTTTTTGTTGTTTATTACTTTGAGTTTTTCACTAATGCAGATAACTGCACAAACGGCAGAACAGAATGCTGAAGGTGGTGAGGATCACCCGCTCATCTCACGTTATCCCGGCTCCGCAATTTACTTCTACGATATGAAGGAGTTTGATGAGTATATCGTTCCGGTTGCTCCACTTACCGAAGGTGCAGTAGAAGGCGAACTTACAGAAGCCATACAAGCCGAAGGAAAAATTACCCGGATTCAATACCGGGTGAAAGAAAGATCGACCCTTGAGGTTTACCGTAATTTTGAGTCGGCACTCGAAGATGGCGGATTTGAAATCCTTTTTGAAGAACACGGAACGTCAAATATGGAAACTGGGAAGTGGGTACGGTCGTTTTATGACAAATACGGTGGACAACGAGCAATCAGTATGCGCAATCCCTCGTTTGTTGGGAATGAATTCCGTTATCTCGCCTCCAGGCTGGAACAACCTGGTGGAGATATATATGTGTCGCTTTATATTACAACACGAAATACACGTACCACCATCCAACTCGATGTGATTGAATCAGCGCCTATGGGAACCGACATGATTAATGTAGATGCTGATTATCTGCTCGATAACCTGGAGCGCAAAGGGTTTATAGCTTTGGACGGAATTTATTTTGAAACGGATGAGGCAACCATGACGGACGAATCAAAACCTGCACTGGAAGAAATTGTCCGGCTGCTGGAGGACAACCCAAAACTGGACTTTTATATAGTGGGACATACCGACAATGTGGGTGCTTACGATTACAATAAAGTCCTTTCAAAACAACGTGCCGAATCAGTGGTAAACAAATTGTCCGGCGAATACGGAATTAGTGAAAGCAGGTTGCAGCCTGTAGGGGTGGGGCCTGTTGCCCCGGTTGCTTCCAATGCCCGGAATGAAGGAAAAGCTAATAACCGCCGGGTGGAATTGGTAATAAAATAGAACTGTTCTTGTGATAATGATGAAAGCCTGGATAATTGACAAAATTTCAGATTTGACGAAAGAAAATCAACCGTTAACGCCGGCGGAAATTCCCAAGCCGAAACCTGGTGAAGGTGAGATACTTATTAAAATTAAAGCATGCGGAGTTTGCCATACCGAAATCGATGAAATTGAAGGACGCACACCTCCGCCCGAATTTCCGGTTGTGCCGGGGCACCAGGTGGTTGGAGTTGTTGAAGAATCGAAAACAAAAAATGGCGTCATAAAAGCGGGCGACAGGGTGGGAGTGGCCTGGATTTTTTCCGCCTGCGGAACGTGTGAATATTGCCTTTCGGGGCAGGAAAATTTATGTTCTGAATTTATGGCAACCGGTCGCGATGCCAACGGCGGTTATGCTGAGTATATGGTAGTATCCGAAAAATATGCCTATCTCATTCCGGATGTTTTTACCGACGCCGAGGCTGCGCCTTTACTTTGCGCCGGCGCTGTTGGTTATCGTTCTGTTGTTTTGTGCAACCTCCGGAACGGACAGCGTATCGGATTAACCGGTTTTGGGGCTTCCGGTCATCTGGTGCTGAAATTGTTAAAATACAAATATCCTGATTCAGAAATTTTCGTTTTTGCCCGGAACCCCAACGAACGCAAATTTGCCCTGCAACTTGGTGCAAAATGGGCCGGAGGTACCGATGAAAAACCACCGCAGCAACTCGATACCATTATTGATACCACGCCGGTTTGGAAACCGGTATTGAGCGCGATGGAGTTTTTAAAACCTGGCGGCCGGCTGGTCATCAATGCCATCAGAAAAGAAACCATTGACCAGGAGTATTTGCTGAATCTGGATTATTCGCGCCATTTGTGGATGGAAAAAGAGGTAAAAAGTGTAGCCAATGTTACCGGAAACGATGTGAGTGAGTTCCTTCGGGTTGCTGCCGAAATGCCTTTTAAACCCGATGTGGAAGTTTACCCGTTCGTAAAAGCGAACGAAGCGCTGCTGGACATTAAAAACCGAAAAATAAGAGGGGCGAAAGTGTTGGTTTTATAGTTGTTCAAATGAGAAGATGATATAGTTAAAAAAAAGCCCGGATTTTTACCCGGGCATTTTAATATCCTGGATGTGAAAGGTTATTCCCCCACAACATCAAATTCCAACTCAACAACAACATCTTTGTACAGTTTGATTTTGGCGGTGTAAGTGCCCACTTCCTTGATGCTGTCTTCGGGCAGGGTAATTTGTTTCCGGTCGATTTCGAACCCTTTTTTGTTGATGGCTTCGGCTACCTGAATGGTATTTACCGAACCGAATATTTTACCTGCCGAGCTCACTTTGGCTCCGATTTTTACTTTTTTGTTCGCCAGTTTTTCGGCAATTGCCTGGGCTTCTTCCCGTAAACGAGCTTCTTTGTGCGCACGTTGTTTAATGTTTTCAGCCAGTACTTTTTTGGCTGAATCGGTTGCAGCAACAGCTTTTTTCCCGGGAATGAGGAAGTTACGCGCGTATCCGTCTTTTACGGTTACAATATCGTCTTTGCTTCCCAGTCTTTCAACGTCTTGTATTAAAATAATTTCCATCTCAAGCCTCCTTTTTATTTCAACATATCGGTTACATACGGCAGCAAAGCAACCTGACGGGCACGTTTAATGGCCTGGCCAACTTTGCGCTGGTATTTCAAAGAGGTTCCGGTAATCCGGCGGGGCAGGATTTTACCCTGTTCGTTCAGAAACCTTTTCAGGAATTCCGGGTCTTTGTAATCCACATATTTGATTCCGTTTTTCTTGAAACGGCAATATTTTTTCTTTTTGATTTCTACCGACGGCGGGGTCAGGTACCTGATTTCACTTGAATTTTGTGCCATTTTTTATGCCTCCTTTTCTGTTTTTTCTTTTTGAAGCCTTCTTCTTTTCTCACTGTACTCAACAGCATATTTGTCGAGTTTTACGGTCATAAAACGAATGACGCGTTCGTCGCGGCGGAATTCAATTTCCAGTTTGGAAATAAATTCTGAATCGGCCTTAAATTCAAAAAGATGATAAAAGCCGGTAGATTTCTTTTGAATGGGGTAAGCCAGTTTTTTCATTCCCCAGTCTTCTTCATGAACCATTTCACCTCCGTTGGAAGTGATGATGTCCCTGAATTTTTTTACCGTTTCCTTTACCTGTGGCTCAGATAAAACGGGAGTACAAATGAAAACGGTTTCGTACTGATTCAACATAAACATCAAATTTTAATTAAACAATCTTAATTTTTGGAGGCGCAAAAGTAGAAATAAAATGTTATTTATCAAAGCGATTGCCGATAATCGTTGCAAAAAATAAAGAATGCAGAGATACAACAGGGCATATCTCTGCAAAATATTGAATATTTGTTAATTACAGTGGAATATTTCCGTGTTTGCGTGGCGGATTGGTTTTCCGTTTGTTCCGGGTCATTTCCAGTGCACCTATAATTTTTTTCCGGGTTTCTTTGGGGTGAATAATTTCATCGATATACCCCAGTGAAGCGGCTTTGTAAGGATTGGCAAATTTTTCGCGGTATTCGTCAACTGCTTTCAGCCTTTCCTCATCGTTGTATTTATTCCGGTAAAGAATGTTAATGGCCCCTTCGGGCCCCATTACTGCAATCTCGGCAGTGGGGTAGGCGAAGTTTACGTCGGCGCCGATGTGCTTGCTCGACATTACGTCGTAAGCTCCACCGTATGCTTTGCGTGTGATAACCGTAATTTTTGCCACGGTGGCTTCAGAAAAAGCGTAAAGTAATTTTGCGCCGTGTTTAATAATTCCGCCAAACTCCTGTGCAGTTCCGGGCAAAAATCCGGGAACATCGACAAAAGTTACCAGCGGAATATTGAATGCGTCGCAAAACCGAACGAACCGGGCAGCTTTTGCCGAAGAATTGATGTCGAGCACTCCGGCGAGGTGCGCTGGCTGATTGGCCACAATTCCCACGGGCTGTCCTCCGAAGCGTGCGAACCCGCAAATGATATTTTTTGCGTATTGAGGTTGCACTTCCAGAAAATGGTTGTTATCGATTACACTTTGGATAATTTCGTGCATGTCGTAAGGTTTATTGGGGTCTGCCGGAACCAGTTCCTGGAGTTTTTCATCGATGCGGTCCGACGGGTCGATGGTCGATTTAACCGGAGGGTCCTCCATGTTGTTGCCGGGCAGAAAACTCACCAGTTCGCGAATCATCATCAGTGTTTGTTCCTCATCGTCGCCGGTAAAATGGGCAACCCCGCTTTTTGTGCTGTGGGTTTGTGCGCCGCCCAGTTCTTCTTTGCTAACATTTTCGTGGGTTACCGTTCTAATCACATCGGGCCCGGTTACAAACATGTGGCTTTTTTCATTCACCATAAAAATAAAATCGGTGAGGGCGGGAGAATAAACGGCTCCGCCCGCGCAGGGGCCAAGAATAGCCGAAATTTGCGGAATAACTCCGGATGAAACAACATTGTTGTAAAAAATGTCGGCATAGCCGGCAAGGCTTTCCACTCCCTCCTGGATGCGGGCGCCCCCGGAATCATTCAACCCGATGACAGGTGCACCCATTTGCAGCGCCATTTCCTGAATTTTCACAATTTTGTCGGCATTGGCTCTGCTCAGTGAGCCACCGAAAACGGTAAAATCCTGGGCAAACACATAAACCAGCCGGCCGCCTATTTTCCCGTAACCCGTAACCACACCGTCACCCAGAATTTTTTTCTCCTGCATTCCGAAATCGTAATTCCGGTGGGTAACCAGCTTGTCTATTTCGTTGAAAGTTCCCGGGTCGAGCAGTTGCAGCACACGTTCGCGGGCGGTTTTTTTGCCGACGCTATGTTGTTTTTCAATGCGTTCTTCTCCTCCTCCCAACTCGGCTTGTGTGTTAAAATTGTCGAGCTGGTTGTATTTTTCCTGTAAATTCATAAATGAATGATTTATTCGATTTCAATAAGAATTTGATTTCCTTCTACTGTATCTCCGTCTTTTACGTTTACTTTTTTAACAATGCCGTCAACAGGGGCTTTATATTCGCTTTCCATTTTCATAGCGGCAATAATAATGGCATTTTCCCCTTTGCGAATAACATCGCCTTCACTGACCAAAACTTTAACCACTTTTCCAGGCATCGGCGAAGTGATGGTTTTTTCGTTGCTGGCATCGCCTTTTGAACCCCGGTTGATAAGGTAGCGTGTTTCAGCATCGATTATTTCCACATTGAAGTTGTCGTAAAGTGTGTGGGCGGTGTATTTTTTGGGATGATTTTGCGGAACCAGTTCGATGTTGTATGAACTTCCGCTTTCGATAATTGAGAAGGTTCCTCCCGGAGTATGGAGCAAATCTACTTCGTAAGTTTTTCCATCTACATCCACCTCGAGCAGGTTTCCGTTTTGTTTAACGAGGTTTACCCAAACTATCCGATCGTTTATTTTTATTTCAACTGGCATACTAATCTGATTAAAAATGGTTGATGTAAGGTGTTTTTTTCCATCGGCTTTGTGCCGGGGCAAATCCATTGTTATTCTCCTGAACTTTATTGATTTTCGACAGGTAATCGATGTAAGCTGCAATTAAAACCATGTCGTCGCAATTGTCGCAATTGTCTTGCGCAATAAGCCTTTCCTGGTTTTTTTCGATAAAATGGGTGTCGTATTTCCCGCTGATAAAATCCGGCGTATTCATTATACGTTCCAGGAATTTAATGGAAGTTTTCACCCCGGTAATTTTGTATTCATACAAAGCTCTTCGCATCCTCCTGATGGCTTCGTCCCGGTTTGCGCCCCAAACGATAAGCTTCGAAATCATTGGATCGTAGTAAATCGGAATTTCGTACCCTTCGTACACATAACCATCGGTTCTGACACCCAGGCCGAGTGGTTCGGTAATTTTGTAAATTTTCCCGGGGCTGGGCATAAAGTTGTTGTCGGGGTCTTCGGCATAAATACGGCACTCGATGGAATGGCCTCTTTGGAAAAGTTTTTCCTGCTGAATTTCCAGCGGCAGGCCTTCTGCAGCTTTTATCTGCTGTTTTACCAAATCGACACCTGTAACGCGTTCAGTAATAGGGTGTTCGACCTGGAGCCGCGTGTTCATTTCCAGAAAATAGTAATGCAAATTGTTATCAACTAAAAATTCGATGGTGCCTGCGCCGGTGTATTTTACCGCTTTTGCTGCTTCAACAGCTGCCCGGCCCATTTCATCCCTCAGTTCGGGGGTCATTAACGGCGACGGAGTTTCCTCGATCATTTTCTGATGACGACGCTGCACCGAGCATTCCCGTTCGAAAAGGTGAACGGCATTGCCGTGCTGGTCGCCCAGAATCTGAAACTCGATATGGTGTGGCGAGGAAATGTATTTTTCGATATAAACCGAGTCGTCGCCAAAAGCCGATTTCGCTTCGGAGCGGGCAGCCCGCACGGCAGAAACAATGTCTTTTTCGTGATGAACGAGCCGCATTCCTTTTCCACCGCCGCCTGCCGAGGCTTTTATCATTACCGGCAAGCCAATTTCTTTTATGGCTTCGAGTGCTTCTTCCTCCGTGTTTACACTTCCTTCGGTTCCCGGAACTACCGGTATCCCGGCTTTTTTCATCATTTCCCGGGCTTTAATTTTGTCGCCCATCTGATCGATGACTTCGGGTGAAGGCCCGATGAAAATGATTCCTTCATCTTTGCAACGTTCTGCAAAACGGGCATTTTCCGATAAAAAACCGTATCCGGGATGAATGGCCTCGACGCCACTTTTTTTAGCGACTTCAATTATTTTTTCGATGTTCAGGTAGCTTTCACCCGAAGGTGCTTTGCCAATGTAATAAGCTTCATCTGCATATCTGACATGCTGCGAGGTCCGGTCAGCTTCCGAAAAAACGGCAACTGATGTAATGTCCATTTCCCGGCATGTTCGCATAATGCGGATAGCTATTTCTCCACGATTGGCTATCAGGATTTTTTTGATGTGATTCATTGCTGAAAATTTCAATTTTTTTAAACACAACTATAAATAACCTTACTTAATTGAAATTGTTTAATCATGGTTTTTATTGATTTTTTGCAATCCCGAAATTAGTTTTAAGGTGTTTTATTGCAAATGAATGACTGTTAATAATTGCAAAACGGTAAAAGATGAGGAAAAAAATCAAATTTCAATTTGAATCATAGAAGTTCATGTTCAAAAATTATAAAAATTGCGATTTTTTTTTGTTTTGTTTATCAGAAGCTGTTATTTTTGGGCATAAAACTTAACCTTAATGAATCGCAAACGCTTAACCTTTATACTGTGTTTATTGGTTACCCTTCAAACCACAGGGCAAAATTTTAATTACAGTTTATCTGATGATTCGCTGGTAAATTTCCACGCCAGCCGGCGAAAAGTATATCACGCTACACGCACCGCGCTGAAACCCAGAATAGATGGCAGGCTGGATGATGCGTGCTGGCAACAGGTTGGAGAATGGGAGGGGGGATTTATTCAGCAGCAGCCCAATCAGGCCAAACCTCCGTCTCAGGAAACCGAAATAAAAATTTTGTACGACGATACCTATTTATATATGGCCATTGTTTGTTACGATAACGAGCCGGAAAAAATACGTTCAATTCTCGGCCGGCGTGACGAAAATATGGGCGATATGGCTGGAATTGCCTTAGACAGCTATTTCGACAGACAAACCGCTTTTGAATTTAATGTAACTGCAGCAGGGCAAAAAGTGGATTTGATGCATTTGGGCGAATACGGCTGGGATTTTAACTGGGATGCCGTTTGGGACGGTAAAGCTTCGGTTGGCGATTCGGCCTGGTATGCAGAAATACGCGTACCTTTCAGCCAACTCAGGTATGCCGATAAAGAGGAACACGTGTGGGGAATGCACGTGTGGCGCTGGATTGACCGGCTGAAAGAGGAAGACCAGTGGAAACTGATACCAATAGATGCGCCTGCCATGGTGTATATTTTTGGCGAGCTGCACGGAATTAAAGATATTCCTTACAAGCGTAACTTCGAGTTATTACCGTATGCCAAAACAAAATACGTTTCAGAAGCTGTAAAAAATCCGTCAGCCGGATTTGGCCTCGACGGAAAAATCGGCGTAACATCCGATTTTACCCTCGATTATACCATCAACCCCGATTTTGGGCAGGTGGAAGCAGATCCCTCTGTTTTAAACCTCACCTCTTACGAAGTTTTTTACAGCGAAAAGCGGCCTTTTTTTCTGGAAGGAAACAGCATCCTGGATTACGGAGCCGGCAGCGACCTGCTGTTTTATTCGCGCCGCATAGGCACGGCGCCCGGTTATGTGCCCGAATATGGTGAAAACGAAACATTGTCGATGCCTGATCAAACCTCTATTTTAAATGCACTGAAACTGACCGGCAAAAATCGTTCAGGACTTTCACTGGGGTTCATAAACAGCATGACGGCCCGCGAAAATGCTACAATTTCATTCAACAGACAGGAAAGGGAGGAAGCCGTGGAACCTTTTACCAACTATTTTATAGGCAGGGTAAAACAGGATTTTAACGAAGGAAAAACAGTGCTCGGAGGAATGGCAACGTCAACTATCCGAAATATTAAAGATGAACACCTTGAATATTTACCCGATAATTCGCTGGTTGGTGGAATTGATTTTCAGCACAACTGGCTGAACAGAAAGTACTTTGTGGATTTAAAAAGTTTTTATTCGAAAGTTAACGGAAGCGAACAGGCTATTGCAGCGTTACAGCGTAATTCACGACACTATTTTCAGCGCCCCGACGCAGCGCATTTAACGTTCGATGAAAATCGGACCAACATGGAAGGATGGGGAGGAAAATTAAGAGGCGGAAAACGGAGTGGAAAATTCAGGTTGGTGGGAGCGCTCGACTGGCGTTCCCCGGGTGTTGAACTCAACGATGTTGGGTATTTGCGCCAGGCCGATTACATCAATCAGGAACTGAGTCTATTATATTGGGTAAATAAGCCGAAAGGCATTTTGCACAGTTATTACTTTGAAATTGACCAGGAACATAACCGGAGCTACGGAGGGGAAAAACTGGGCGATAAACTGATGGGACATCTTCGCCTGCAGTTTAAAAATTTGTGGAAACTGGATTTGCTTGCCAAACGGTCGTTTTACGAAATAGACACCCGCAAACTCTGGGGTGGTCCGTCGCTTCGTATCGACGGTGAAACCAGTGCACAAATACTGCTGCAAACGAACTCGAGCAAAGACCTGTTTTTGGGACTTGGT
>Ga0334901_1003551_pt1 | contig 11591 bp, 11 predicted proteins | sample GraSluR3_MG_3_FD_207216 | JGI IMG/M metagenome (GOLD analysis project Ga0334901, IMG submission 207216) | Sludge microbial communities from methane-producing bioreactor in Wageningen University, Netherlands - Granular Sludge_15_08-R3 | ecosystem: Engineered > Bioreactor > Anaerobic >...
AAGAAGATAACAATGCATATGGTCGCTTGGCCTTAGATAGAGTGTAAGAACTGAGGAATATAAAATGTCCTCAAATAACCTGAGAAACAATGAGTTGGAATTTACACCAACATTTGGGACTCAACAATTTTGTTCATAAGATCACCTCTGTGATATAGCATTAAGTTTCAGATCTCGCATTTGGGATTATGCTCACGACATCCGTCTGCATCCACTCCACACATTATAACATATATTGTCAAGTAAAACAATGCTAATATTCGAATGTTATTGCCAAAATACAGTATGGCTGAGGCTGCACGCCTGAATCCATCAGGTTTCCGGCTTATTGATTTTTTTTTGCTGATGATCAAGGAGATATAACGAACTTCGGGAGCTGGGGAAACGCCGCTGAGAAAAAAAATACGAAATGTAAACTAAATGTAAGGTCTAATAATAGTAGGGGGAGGAAAGCTCTGGCGCGAAAGAGACGTCGCCCGGCTTACCCCTGGAACTGAAGGGGTGGGCTTAGTCGCAGCTGATAGTTCCGGTTCTCAGGCAGATCCTGCTTTCTCCTGCCTGGTAGACGTCTCCGGCTTTGAGGAGGGTGGGCATTCCCAAGGGAAGCTGGATCCGGCAGCTGCCTTTACCGATCATCAGGGATACCACCTCACCGGCTTTCATGCGTGCTTGCTCGATGCGTAACAGGTGTGGGGCAGAAAAGCTCATCTCGAGCCCTTCCTGTTTGATGACCAGGTTTCCGGCTTCGCGGATACAATCGTCTGAGGGACAGCGGATTTCCACGGGGTCAGTACTGCGTTTTTGGATCACTATCACCTGTATCAAATCTTCCTGGCGGATCTCAGCCACTTTCCCGGTGATGGGTACATAGATGCTATTTTGATCCGGAGCGACGATGCGATTGCGAAAGCGAAATCTCGTGGCGGTAAGAAAGAAGGCTCCCAATCCGAGGAGAGTGAGAGCCATAGAGAAGATGCGCAAGAGCGCGAAATGTCCCAGAGTGATGGTGAGCCAAAAGGAAACTGCGATCATCACCAAAGGTAGGATCTGGGCACGATACTGCAGTTTCTTGATCTTACGCAGCACGTCGCCTTCTGAGAGGACGTAACGGTTCACTTTGTGGTGCGGGTCCAGGTATCGGTTCTGCCTGCCAAGGCGATGCCAATGAAGCCCCGCAGAGCCAGAGTGTTATTGTTTACCATCTCGGCTTTGGCGGAGTAGGTCTTGCCGCTCTTGGGGTCGTAGATTCTGCCACCGGAGTATTTGCCTTTACCGTCATATTCGAGGCCATTGAGCACTTGCAGATCCATCAGGGGGCGGCTGCGGAGGTCTTTTTTGGGGTTTTTCGCATCTGTCTTGGGCTTTCCGGCAGGGTCATTGGGCTCAGCCAGCCAGATGATATTGCCCACGAAGCTGTCGTCTTCGAGGCGGGTAATCTCGATCTTGCTGCTCTTTTCGCCATTGTACCACACGCCGAGAATGCGATCTGCACCTTGGGCGAAGATCGGGATCACGAGGCTGAGGGCGAGGATGATCACAAAGATCTTTTTCATAGGGTTCTCCCTTGCATTAGTCGATGCCACAGCGGCGATAGATATGTTCCACCTGCTTCAGGTAGCGATCGTAGGAGAAGATGGTGGCGATATTCTCGCTGCCCAGGGCATCGTTGATTTCCTTATCAGACCGGATAAGGCTCTGGAAATCCTCACCATCGGTGATAGATTTCATGGCGGCTGTCTGCACGAGGGCATAGGCTTTTTCACGGCTCATGCCGCTATTTGCCAAGTGCAGAAGCAGGGCTTGGGAAAATACCAGGCCGCCAGTAAGTTCCACGTTTTTAATCATCTTTTCGGGATACACTGCCAGAGTGTCGATCATAGCGGTGCTTTTGACGAGCATGTAGTGAATCAAAATCGAGCTATCCGGCAGGATGATGCGCTCCACGCTGCTGTGGGAGATGTCGCGTTCGTGCCAAAGGGCGTTGTTTTCCAGAGCGGCTTGGGCATTGCTGCGCAGGATGCGGGCGAGACCGCAAAGCTGTTCACTGAGGATGGGATTACGTTTGTGGGGCATGGCAGAGCTGCCCTTTTGCCCGCGGGAGAAGTTTTCTTCTGCTTCCCCTACTTCGGTGCGCTGCAGATGTCGGATCTCCACGGCGATCTTTTCCAAAGTGGAGCCGATCTGAGCGATGGTGAAGATAAACTGCGCATGACGATCGCGTTGGATCACCTGAGTGGAGATCTTGACGGGATCCAGCTCGAGATGTTTGCAAGCGCGCTCTTCCACTTCCGGGCTGAGATGGGCGTAATTTCCCACCGCACCGGAGATCTGACCCACGCTGACTATGCGGATGGCATCCTGTAGACGATGGATATTGCGTTGGGTCTCGTCGTACCAGAGGGCAAATTTGAGCCCAAAAGAAGTGGGTTCGGCATGGATGCCGTGACTGCGCCCCATGCAGAGAGTGTGGCGATGCTCCCGAGCCCTGAGTTTTAGGGTCTCACTGAGGCGATAAAGTTCAGAGAGGATCAGCTCACCGGCTTGCTTGAGCTGCAGGGCGGTGGCAGTATCCAAAACATCCGAGGAGGTCATGCCATAATGAATCCAGCGGGAAGCGGGACCCACATATTCTGCCACATTGGTGAGGAAAGCGATCACATCATGCCGGGTGACTTCCTCAATCTCGGCGATGCGTTCTACATTAAAATCCGCCTTTTCAGCGATATCGTGGTAATCTTTACTATTTACAATGCCCATTTCGTGCATGGCTTTAGCTGCAGCCAATTCCACGTCCAACCAACATTGGTAGCGGTTTTCCAGAGTCCAGATGCGTTCCATTTCTGCCAAAGAGTATCTTGCTATCATTTAGTTCCCCATTATTCCTTGTAGTAATTGAAAGAGTCCGCCTTCCTGAAGAAGGTCCATCAGATTTTGTTCGCCCGCTGGTGTCTCGGGCAGCGGGATTATCTGAGGGCGCTGATATGAGATATCGTCAAAGATGAGTTTTGCCGAGACGCCTTGTGGGGCAGAGAATTCCAGCTCATCGAGATCACCCCGGGAGCTGTATCTGGCCCTTAGTCTCGCGCCGGACTTACGATCCGTCACTTCTTCGAGCTGATAGTTGCTTTTGAAGATCACGCTGAGGCTATCGCGATGGATGGCTTTTTCCCGCATGATCTCTTCACCGTAGCGATCAAAGATATAGTCTGAAGAATTGAACAGAGCAATCGCCCCGGCAGGGATCTTGTCTTTGAGATTCAGCGCTTCGAGGATTGGCATGGCAGGTGAATTCATGCTGAAATACTGTCCCAGATACAAGCTGATCAGAGGAGATCCGGTAGCTCCAAAGATGCCGCCTTCGATCACATCCATGCGCATCTCTTGCATGCTCTTGGCGATCACGAAGGGCTTGCGCAGACTAAAACCATAGGCTGAGATTTCGACGATGCCGCTGCCTTCAAAGCTTTCCCAGCGTTTGAGCTCCGCCCGCAGCTGTGCCTCATCACTGGGCTTGAGCGCAGAGCAGGAGGCAAGGATCATGCCGAAAAGCACAAGCGCGAGGATCATAGTGCGTTTCATGCTTTCTTCCTATACATCAGAGCTATGCCGATGCCGGCAGCGATGACCATGAGCAGGGAGAGAAACTGCCCGATGCTCATGAAACCAAAGATAAAACCAAAGTCTTCATAGAAGCTCAAGTCATCCGGAACGCGGACAAACTCGATGAGGAACCTGAGGATGCCATAACCGCCAATGAAGCTCCAAAAGACCCATCCATCGCGCAGCTTTTTCTTCAGTAGGATATAGGAAACCACTCCCAAAAGCAGCCCCTCTGCCAACATCTCATAGAGCTGGGTAGGATGTCGCGGAAGCTCTCCAGCACCGGGAAAGACCATGCCCCAGGGAAGATCGGTGACCTTGCCCCAAAGCTCGGCATTGATAAAGTTGCCCAGGCGTCCCAAACCCAATCCAAGTGCCACCAGCGGCATCGCTGCATCCGCCATCGGCAGGAAAGGGAGCTTGTGTTTGCGACAAAAGAGCAAACCTGCCACGATCACACCGAGCGCTCCGCCATGAAAGCTCATGCCGCCTTCCCAGACAGCAAAGATGGCAAAGGGATGGCTCAGATAGTGCAGGAAGTTGTAAAAGAAGACATAGCCCAAACGGCCGCCGATGATCACGCCCAGCATCACATAGAAGATGGCGGATTCATAGTTGTCTCGTTTGAGCTCTATGCCCTTGTTGCGCAACAGCGGGCGGTAGAAGATATATGCCGCTACGAAGCTAAGCACATAAAAGAGACCATACCAGCGGATGTGCAGATCCAGCCCAAAGAGGGAAAAGCGGGCGATCTCGGGATTGATATTGGGAAAACTCAGCATAAGCTTATCTCTTGGTAAATTGATCCAGCCGCTTCACGATCAGATCTACGGCTTGATCCGGATCACCGTCAAACTTCTCGACCTGTTTCTCGTGTTTCGGGCTAAAAATGTTTAGCACTTGTGTGGGCGACCCATTGAGCCCGATCTTGCTCTCGTCCAGTTCCAGATCTTTGGCAGTGAGGATCTTCAGCTCGGCATTTTTGGCATTACGCTTGCCCCGCAGAGAGGGCAGCCGGGGAGTGTTGATCTCTTTGACCACAGAGATTACTGCGGGCAATTGCATCTCGACCGTATCGTAGCCGTCTTCCATGAGCCGTTGCAGAGTAACTTTGGAGCAAGATATATCATCGATCTTGCGCACAAAGCAGGTCTGAGGAAGATCCAGATGCGCGGCGATTCCGGGTCCCACCTGAGCGGTGTCTCCATCAATGGCCTGCTGTCCGGTGAGAATCAGAGTGTAATCCCCCAAATGCTTGATTGCCGCAGCCAAAGTATAGCTGGTTGCCCAAGTATCGGCTCCGGCAAAACTACGATCCGAGAGCAGGATGATCTCATCCACTCCCAAAGACACCGCTTCCCGCAGAGTGGATTCCACCTGAGGAGGACCCATACTGATGGCAGTCACTGTGCCGCCATGGGCTTCTTTGAGGCGCACCGCTTCTTCGATCGCATAGGCGTCAAAGGGATTGAGGATACTCTGAACTCCCTCACGGATCAGGGTATTGGTAACGGGATCAATCTTAATCTCGGTGGTGTTTGGTACCTGTTTCACACATACTATATACCGCATTCGGGCTCCTTTCTAGGCAAAAAATTCTTTTATGGTTGAGATAACGTAATCCTGCATCTCACGGGTTAATTCCGGATAGATCGGGATCGAGAGGACCATCCCTGCCAGTTTTTCTGAGACAGGTAGATCTCCTGCTTTATAGCCCAGATTCACAAAACACTCTTGCAGATGCAGCGGAAGCGGATAGTAGACCGCACAGCCGATGCCTTTTCCCTGCAGATAAGCCAAAAGCTCATCCCGCTTACTCGTGATCAAAGTATATTGATTGTAGATCGTCTCGGCATTGGGATGGATGAAGGGAGTGACTAGATCTCCCACGCCCGCCAGATGCTCATCGTAACAAGCCGCATTGGCGCGACGGCTGGCACTCCAGTTGGCCAGATGATCTAGTTTGACCAGAAGCACGGCAGCCTGAAGAGTATCCAGGCGACTATTGAGTCCCACACACTTGTGATAATACTTGGGTCCTTCGCCATGAACCCGCAATTGGCGCAGTGATGTGGCCAGCTCATCGTCGTTTGTGAGGCACATGCCGCCATCGCCCATCGCCCCAAGATTCTTGCTGGGGAAGAATGAGAGAGTGCCGATATCACCATAGGAGCAGCTCATCTTGCCGTTCCAGGTGGAACCGATGCCTTGGGCATTGTCTTCGATCACTTTCAGATTGTGCTTTTCTGCTATCGCCATGATCGCGTCCATATCCGAACACTGTCCAAAGAGATGCACCGGCATGATCGCCTTAGTGCGAGGAGTGATCGCTTTTTCCACAGACTTGGGATCCAGGTTGAAGGTTTTAGGGTCGATGTCTGCAAAGACGGGTCTGGCGTGATTGCGCCAGATCGATGAGGCAGTGGCAAAAAAGGTGAACGGAGTAGTGATGATCTCATCCCCTTCTCCAATCCCCAAAGCCTTAACCGCCAGAACCAAAGCGTCAGTTCCGGAAGCGCAGCCAATGGCGTGTTTGATTCCCAGATAATCCTGCATCTTCTCTTCCAGCTCTTTCACCTGAGCGCCCATGATATAGTGATGAGAGGCAAAAACTTTGTCGATTTCTGCACGAATCGCCGGCATCAGCTTTTCGTATTGTGCGTGCAAATCAAGCATGGGAACTTTCATAAATTCTCCTTATTTGGTGAGGCTTTGAACCCCGATTAAGATCGTAATTGCTGAAGCCGTGAGGCCGATGATATCCTTGAGATCTTCCCAGAGACTGCGATCCAGTTTATCCGGAACAAAGATCATATCTCCCGGGTTCAGATCCATGTTTTTGCGGACTTTCACCCAGTTTCCGCTACCACCGCGCATCAGACGTATGCCCAATGAGTTTCTGTTGTTTGCATATCCTCCAGCTTGCTCGATATAGTAGCGCCAGCTCTCGCCCTCTTGATAGGGAACGAGTCCGGGATTTCGCACTTGTCCGCTCACCCAGATCATATTCAGCTTTTGCGGGATGTAGATGTAATCATTATCCTGCAGAGGGATATCCCCCTCTTCACCTTTGCTGTCGATAATACGCTGAAAATCAACACTATAGCGCCCCTTAGCCTGGCGTATTTTGCTGCGCAGATAGGAATACTCGATCGGAGATAGATTCGTCATCGGGCTTTGCCGAAGCCGTTCAAATTCCAGATCGGGGGCAGCATTGTAATCCATGTTCATGATCACTGCGTTATCCAGATCCGCATCCTCCGTGAGACCGCCTGCCATCTCGATGATATCCCAGATCCCGGTAGCATGAGAGATCATATAATCTCCTTGTAATGCTACCTCTCCGCTGATACTCACCTTGCGGCGGCTATGATATCTGCTTTGCGGCACCATCACAATCGATCTGGGAGATACTTCCTGTGCATAATGCTCTGGATCTACCACCAGATCAAGGCTCTGCTTCAGATATTCAGCTTCCGATGCCTGATAGAGACTGAGTTGGATCGTGCTCAGATCCGCTCCCGGCAATGTGCCCAAAGCAAGATCAATCACGTCCTTGATGGTGTCCCCTTCTCGATACTCCAGTTCGCCGGGCATACCCACTGCACCCAAGATCTCAATGGTCTCAGCGGCAAGAGGGATATGGACGTGATCTCCATCGCGCAGGATCGGATTTTGGCTGATATCTCCCCGGCGGTAAAAACTGAGCAGATCATACTCTGTGCTCTGCCCACTGCGCAGAAGCTTCACATGCCGCAAGCCCTGCATGGGAACTTCTTCATCCTTGCTATCTACCCGGTAATTGGGGATTGGATGCGTCTTTTTGAGGATGTCCGTGTCCTCCGGGATTCCTGATCTTTGCGGCAGCTCAGAATCCAAATCGAGCATCGCCAGAATGATCAGATCCGAGATCCGATCCACCCGGGTGACCTTGTATGTTCCTGGAGTCGTCACATGTCCGCTGATGCTTACTGAGTTCATCTTCAGAGCATCCAGATTCAGGTTTTGCGCCACAGCCCAGCTTGAAAAGACCAGCAGGACAATGCTAATGATGATTTTAGTTTTCATAATACTCGATCATACGCTGGATGATGTCATCCAGCTTATATTTGGGTTCATAGCCGATGTACTCGTGAATCTTCTCCAGATCCGGCATCCGGTTCATCATGTCCTCAAAACCTTCCTCAAACGCCGCCTCATAGCTCATGTATTCGATCTTGGATTTGCTGTCGCACATGAGCTTGACCTTCTCTGCCAGTTCAGCAATGCTGATCGACTCCGTGGTGCCCACATTGAAAATCTCGCCTTCACATTCGGGACTGTTCATCAGTTTGATAAAGGCGCCGACAACGTCTGACACATCGGCAAAACAGCGAGTTTGCTTGCCTGTGCCATAAACAACTATCGGCTGATCCAAAAGCGCAGCTTTGATGAACTTCGGAAGCACCATGCCATATTGCCCGGTCTGACGAGGGCCAACCGTATTGAAACAACGTACGATAACCACCGGTAGCTTCTTCTCCCGATGAAATGCCAAAGCCATAAACTCATCGATCGCTTTGGAGCAACTATAGCCCCATCTGCTAATGTGAGTGGAGCCCAAAAGCCGGTCATCCTGCTCCGAAAATGGAACTTTCTCGCTCTTGCCGTAGATCTCACTGGTGGAGGTGATCAATGCCTTGGCCTTATATTTGTTGCAGAGCTCCAACACGTTGTCCGTGCCCACAATGTTTGTCTTCAGCGAAAGCAGAGGGTTCTCGATGATGTATTTCACGCCCACTGCAGCAGCCAGATGATAAACCTGCTTGCACTTCGAAATCAGCTCTTCCATCAATTCGCGATTGAGTATGTTCCCTGTGTAAAAATGGAACTTGGGATTTGAGCGGAAGCTTTCGATGTTTTCCAAGCGACCGGTTGAAAGATTATCTATTGTATAGACTTCATGTCCCTCATTTAAGAGGCGTTCTGCCAGATGCGAACCTATGAAGCCCGCGCCACCAGTGATAAGTATCTTCATTACTAACTCCGTAAGACGTTATTAGATCTGCCATTTAGGCATATTTCCAGTAACGGTAACAATATCTGTCCTCTGTGATTTTGTCAACAAAAAAGCAGCAACAGACCTATTTGAAGCTCCGGATTCCCAAAGAACCCAGACCCCAGATCCCACAGATTACTCGTCAATTGACTCAGCTATATTCTGATTCTGATCACCCCCTACTATTATATTGGTTTACATTCAGTTTACTTTTCCAGTTTTTTTTATGATGCTCTGCCAGGCTCTTCTGATCAGCTTCTTTGCTAACCTTGCTTTTTACATACCAGATAAACGGATCATAGCCGGTCATTATATCACAATGATTGCAGATATATGATTTTGATATAATTCTATCGCCCAGATAGTCTCAACTTAGCCGTGTATCACGCACATCAAGCTGATAGACAGATATTTGCACGGATCCCCCGGTCTAGGAATACATCTTGCATATATCGTAACTGCAAATAATGAATAGGAGATTGATTAAATGTATCTAAAACTGATCGCGACCCTCGTCCTGAGCGTAATCTTGCTCTGCAGTCTGGCTGCCACCCAGTCTACGGTACCGCAACAGATTAAGGATTTTGTGTCAGCCTGGAATCAAAACTCATTTGCCAACGCCAGGGATCTAATCTCACCCAACTATCAAATCAAAGGATTACCCAAAGAATACGTCCAACAGGTCCTGCAGCAAGCATTTGCCGGCAACAATCAAAAGATAGAAATTCTGGATTATCTGCGGAAAGAGACTCATGCGCTTGGCACAAACTATCTAGTTTTAGCCAAAAAAGGTGATGAAACTCTCGAGATGAGCTTTGTGATCGAACCCAATGACAAGATCGTGCAAAGCGATATCTTTGCCGTGGAAACTCGTCAGGTGAGCACCGAGAAAGCTACAGCCTCGCATGAATACATTAGCTTTGATTTTGAATTGCATGACAAGATGATCCTCATCGATGGCGAACTGGATGGGGAAAAAGTGCAATACATTCTGGATAGCGGAGCCCCGGTCTTTGTCCTGAACAGCCGCTTTGAAGAACCCGACACAAACAGATCGGTGAGCTTTGCCCAGGGAGTTGGCGGAGTCGTGAGCAGCATGGATGCCAAACGCATCAGCCATATGTCCTGGCCCGGCGGCGAATATCGCAATCGCGATGTCCTCAGCATGGATCTGAGTTCATTAGAAGAAAAACTGGAGCGTCCCTTTGCGGGTTTGATCAGCTTTGCAGAACTCGAGCCGTATGAGGTATACATAGATTATCAAACCCAAAAGATCCGCCTCTATGCCCTCGATGAAGCCGGTAATCCGCCCCAAGGTGCAGATCTGTCAAAACCGATAACTCAGCTGCCATTTACACTCAATGCCCATATTCCGATCTTCTCAGCCCAGATAGGCAATCAAAAACTCCAGCTTGGAATAGACACCGGAGCTCAAAGCAATCTCCTCGACGAAAGCTTCATGCCGCGTCTGGGAGAGCTGATTTCCGCCGTGGAAACCGACACCCTCATCGGCGCTGATGCCCGCGAGATCGAGATCCAATCTGCCGAGATCGAAGAGATCATGGTTTATGGAGAAAACTTTGGCAAGATGCGCTATGCCTTCTCCGATATCAGTCACTTGCAAGCCGCATACAAAGTCTCTATTGACGGTATTTTAGGCTACCCTTTCCTTAGCCAAAGACCCTTTAGCATTAACTATCGAAAAAAACTGCTGAGCCTACATTAGAATAGCTGAATAAGCTCGCATAAGTTCCAAGCCCTGCTATGAGGTTGTTCTGCCTCTGGCAGGACTTCTATCAGGTCCCCACATTGTGAAACAATTGGGCCCCTTGCGAACTAAACAACTCCAGGTAATAGAAATGCCTGGAAAACCGAGATTAGAGATGCATCCAGGCTTGCCATCCAGATGCTGAGTGACATGCCCCGAGCCGAGAAACTCAATAAGAACGCCATAGATAAGCTTATGGGCGTCATCAATACTCAATTAGGAGATAGGTTGCAGCTCTGGTCAATGAGCCCACCAAGAAGGCTATAGACCGCTTTGTGCGGCTGGGACTCAGAGACACGCAAGTGCAAGCCCCGACCAAGACTAGTATCGGGCTTTGGGGATCCGAAGATCAACACCTATCTTCCAACAGCCTGGATGATGCCAGGGACTACATCAAAGCACTCGCCCCCTAGATCAAGGACAGACAGAAAAGAATACGGCTCAGAGATAAACCCGATAGGTGTCTCCGGAGCGCATACCCCGTTCCCGCCCCTTCATTGGATTGTAGGACAAGAACAGCCATTGTCTAGTGAAACCTAGCCCGAAAACCAGTTCCGGGCCAGTACATTAACGAAACACTATCTGAAAATCGTTATCTTAGTGGTAGCTACCTTTCGGTCTGCGGTCACCTTTACGATATAGGTTCCTGAAGCAAGCGCTCTGTTGTCATCGTCCCTGCCATTCCAAACAGTGGAATAGAACTCTCCGCTTTGCTTCACATCATTCGTAAGCCCGGCTTTGTGAACAAGGCTATTGTAGCTTTCCGTCAAGCGGATGGTTTTAACCTTCTGTCCCCGGATGTTGAAGATCTCAAGCACAGGCTGCGCCACAGGTTTCTTGGGCAAGGTGAATTCGAGAAATACTCCCGCTGCCCGGCTGGTATTTAGCAGCGGATTGGGATAGGCCGATACTCGAAATCCTTCAGGAGGAGGCGGTAATTCAGGATCATCGTTGCTAACCCAAGGCTCGGAACCATATTCATAAACTCCCATATCTATCCTGCCATTGGCTATGCGATTGTTTCCTGCCAGGTCCATGGGGGGTAGATTTAGTCCTTCAGTATCCGGAGTGCCACTATTGACCGTACCCCTGAAAACTGCACCAGTATCAGATGGACTTTTTACGCTAACATGCCCTCAGTACAAGTTAACACTTGTTCGCTCGCTCTCAAGTGTTAACTTGTAC
>Ga0334901_1003553_pt1 | contig 11587 bp, 9 predicted proteins | sample GraSluR3_MG_3_FD_207216 | JGI IMG/M metagenome (GOLD analysis project Ga0334901, IMG submission 207216) | Sludge microbial communities from methane-producing bioreactor in Wageningen University, Netherlands - Granular Sludge_15_08-R3 | ecosystem: Engineered > Bioreactor > Anaerobic > Unclassified...
TCTTTTCCCGTCAGCTTCTTGCAGAACACTTTCTGATGAGCATCGCCAGCATTGGCGCGATCTATCTGGGTGAATACACCGAAGCTATCGCAGTGATATCGCTATATGAACTGGGGCAATATCTGGAGGCAAAAGCGATCTCACGCAGTCGCAAGAGCATCTCCGGGATTATATCTCTGAAGCCGGAAATGGCTCATGTAAAGAGAGATGAGGGCTTCATCGACATGAAACTGGGAGAAGTATCCACAACTGAGATTCTCCTGGTGAAGCCCGGAGAGAGGATTCCGCTGGACGGTCGCATCATCAAAGGCGAAAGCAGCCTCGATAGTTCTAGCGTAAGTGGCGAATCCACGCCCATTGCCGTAAAACCTGGAGACGAGATCTATGCTGGTTGCTTGAATCAGAGCGGTTTGATTGAGATGGAAGTGCTCCGCACCGAAAGTGAGAGCATGGTAGCTCGCATTCTCTCTCTGATCGACAACGCTTCGGCAAGAAAATCCCGGCAGGAACGCTTTATCACCCGCTTCGCCCAAGTCTATACCCCGGTTGTGGTTGCTCTTGCTGCTCTGGTCTTTATCATACCGACTCTTTTCGGCTATCCGGCGGCAATTTGGTTTAAACGCGCTTTAGTCTTCCTCATCGTGAGCTGTCCCTGCGCCCTGGTAATCTCGATCCCGCTTACATACTATATCGGGATAGGCTTGGCAGCCAAAAAGGGTATCATCTTCAAAGGAAGTATCTTCCTGGATGGGCTCAGGACGATCCGCAACATGGTCTTCGACAAGACAGGGACTTTGACCACGGGTAAGCTCAAGCTGCAGGAAATCATACCGGCTGATGGCGTGCAAAGCCAGGATTTGTCCCAAGCATTGTGGCTGGCGGAATACAATTCCAAACACCCCTTTGCTCTGGCAGTAAAAGATACACTGTCCGGCACTTATGAAGGCTCCCAACAGGGGAACTACCATGAGATTCCCGGACGCGGTATCAGCATGGAATATGCTGGTATCTCCTACCTTGCCGGATCCCCGCGATTCATCCTTGAAAACGGTTATAATGACCTTGTGGACAGCCGGGATCAAAGCTGCGTGCATGTGGCATCAGAAGGACGATATCTGGGCGTGGCGCTATTCTCCGATGAGCTGAAACCCAGCATGCGGGATAGCCTGCAGCATTTGCGTGATCTGGGAGTCCAAAAAATGCACATGCTCTCAGGAGACCACATAGCAAAGGCAAGATCAGTATCCCAGGAGCTCAATTTGGACGGTTTCAAGGCAGAGCTCTTACCGCACCAAAAACTCAGCAGCCTTGAAGAGTTCATGGCAGATGGCGAGCGAACGGCATACATCGGAGACGGGATGAATGACGCCCCGGTCCTAGCTCGCGCAGATATCGGGATCGCTATGGGTGCAATCGGCGCACAGGCATCGATCGAAAGCGCAGACATCGTGCTTTTAAACGACAAACCTGAGCAGCTTCTGCACGCTTACAGAGTTTCTCTGGCTACCAATCGCAAAGTGTGGCAAAACATCAGCTTGGCACTCGGCATCAAGATCTTGGTAATGGTTCTCGGAGTAGCTGGCATCAGTGGCCTATGGGAAGCTATCATCGCCGATGTGGGGGTCACTCTCCTGGTGATCTTCAATAGTCTGCAACTCAGCAGAGTAGACAGGATGCTTGACAAGAAATAGCGGTTCAACATTTTGGATAGAATAAAGACTTTTTTGGAGAAAATATGTCTATCATCATCAGCCTTCCCGATGGAAGCACGAAAGAATATCCTTCTGCAGTAAGTGCATTGCAGGTCGCGACGGACATCAGTCCCCGCCTGGCAGATGCCGCTCTTGCTGCTGAGATAAATGGTAAAATGCAAGATATCGACACCATGATCGAGCGTGATAGCCAGATCATCATCCATACTTTTAAGACAGAAAAGGGCAAAGATCTATATTGGCATAGCACTGCCCACTTGATGGCGCAAGCAGTAAAGCAGCTGTGGCCTGAAGTGCAGGTGACCATCGGTCCCGCGATCGAACAAGGTTTTTACTACGATTTTGATCGTGATGAACCCTTTAGCGATGAAGATCTGGCCAAGATCGAAGAGCGCATGAAAGAGCTCAGCAGCCAGGATCTTCCCTACCACCGTAGGGAACTCAGCAAGGCAGAAGCTGTACAAATCTTCAAAAATATGAATGAGCTATACAAGATCGAGATTCTGGACGAGATCCCCGAAGATCAGATAATCAGCACCTATACCCAGGGAGATTTCATTGATCTCTGCCGCGGTCCCCACATCCCTTCCACCGGCAAGATCAAAGCCGTCAAACTGCTCAAAAGCTCAGGCGCTTATTGGCGCGGAGATGAAAAGAACAAAATGCTCAAACGCATCTATGGCATCAGCTTCCCTTCAAACAAAGAGCTCAAGGCCTATCTGGCATTTTTGGAAGAAGCAGCAAAGAGGGATCACCGCAAGCTGGGCAAAGAACTGGATCTATTTTCTATCAACGACGAAGTAGGCCCCGGGCTGGTACTTTGGCATCCAAACGGAGCCATGATCCGCCATCTGATCGAAGCCCATTGGAAAGATGAGCATCTCAAGAATGGCTATAAGCTTATCTACACGCCCCATGTGGGACGTAGCAAACTCTGGGAAACCAGCGGCCATCTGGGCTTTTATGCCGAAAACATGTATGCCAAGATGGATGTGGAGGGTCAGGACTACTACATCAAACCCATGAACTGTCCTTTCCACCTCAGCATCTACAATGCCAATCATCATAGTTATCGGGAGTTACCGATCCGCTTGGCAGAGCTGGGTACGGTTTACCGCTATGAACGCAGCGGAGTATTGCATGGCTTGATGCGAGTACGAGGTTTCACTCAGGATGACGCTCACATCATCTGCACGCCAGATCAAGTGAGCGATGAAGTCGAAAAGCTCATTGTCTTCTCTTTGGATATGCTAAAATCCTTTGGCTTCAAAGAATTCATGATTTATCTATCCACAAAGCCGGAAGCAGCAGTAGGCGAAGACGCGGATTGGGAAATGGCGACAAACAGCCTTAGGGATTCCCTGACCAAGCTGAATCTGGATTTTGACGTAGATGAAGGTGGAGGTGCCTTTTATGGTCCCAAGATCGACATCAAGATCAAGGACGCCATCGGTCGCGCCTGGCAGTGCACCACCATCCAGTTTGATTTCAACCTCCCTGAGCGCTTTGATATGCAATACATCGGAGCCGATAACCAGGCCCACCGACCATACATGATCCATCGGGCTGTACTCGGCTCAGTCGAGCGCTTCTTTGCCACACTGCTAGAGTATCACGGCGGAAACCTTCCTCTGTGGCTCGCCCCCGTCCAGATGATGATCTTGCCGATCACCGATGCTCAGTTGGATTACTGCAAAGAGTTGCAGAACAAGATGCTGGCAGAAGGTCTCCGCTGTGAGATCGATAGCCGCAGCGAAAAGGTCGGATACAAGATCCGCGAATCGGAAATGAAGAAGATCCCCTATATGTGCATCATCGGCAAAAAAGAAGCCGAAGATGGCAGCCTCACACTTCGGCGCCACACCCAAGGAGATTTGGGTTCCATGCGCATTGATGAGGCGCTTGAGCACATTAAAAAAGAGCTATGATGATATATGAGAGCATCAAAGGTGAGTTAGAGAAAGAAGCATCGGCAATCAGAAAGGTGGCAGAAGCTCTGGATCCCACTCAGGTAGAAATCGCCTTCAAACTTCTTCGGGATTGCCAGGGCAAGATAGTGGTCACCGGCATCGGAAAAGCCGGGATCATTGCCCGTAAGATTTCTGCGACTTTGGCTAGCACCGGTACCACCTCCATTTTCCTGCATGCGGCAGAAGGTATCCACGGAGATCTCGGCATGCTTTCACGCGAGGATCTGGTCCTGGCAATCTCAAATAGCGGCAATACCCCAGAAATGCTAGCCATCATCCCCTTCATCAAGTTCATCGGCATCCCACTCGTCAGTTTGACCGGGAATCCGGATTCTCAGCTCGCGAAAGCCTCAGATGCTGTGCTCTCCACAAAGGTGGATGCGGATCTGGAACCTCTGGGCATGGTACCTACCTCCAGCACAACAGTGACTCTGGCTTTGGGAGATGCGCTGGCCATAGCTCTACTCAAAGACAAAAACTTTTCTTTGCATGATTTTGCCCGGGTTCATCCGGGTGGTGCCATAGGCAAACGCCTCTTGCTCAAGGTCAAGGATCTGATGCACTCTGGCAATGCTCTTCCTCGCGTACTGAGTGATACTCCGATGCGGGAAGCAATCCTGGAGATGACATCCAAGAAATTGGGCTCAACGATCGTGGAAGATAATCGTGGGCTAATGATAGGTATCATAACCGATGGAGATCTACGCCGACAATTACAAGTTAAGGGCGATTCCCTGCTACGGCACAGTGCCGAAGATTGCATGACCAAGAACCCCAAGTGTGCCCATTGCGACGATCTGGCTGCGGCTGCTCTGGCCCACATGGAGGAACACAGCATCACTATGCTACCGATCGTGGATAGCAACGGCAAGGCAGTGGGGCTTTTACATATGCATGATTTAATCAGTGCAGGGGTGGTCTAGACTATAGTCAATATTATATGCTGGCGATTACCGGATTTGTCTGAGTCATAAAAAAAGGCTGCCTTGAAGGCAGCCTTTCATATTCTATTTCTTTTTATGACGGTTTTTACGCAGGCGTTTCTTCCGCTTGTGGGTAGCGATTTTATGGCGTTTCTTCTTCTTTCCGCAAGGCATGAGACTACCCTAGCTTTGGATTTTAAGATCGACTACGCTGTTTTTAAATTCACGGGAGAACTTGAAGGTGGGAACTGTGCGTTCTGGTACCGGAACTTTCTCGTCGGTCTTGGGGTTGCGGCCCATGCGGGGCTTGCGGGTTTTCAGGCGGAATGTGCCAAAACCACGGATTTCGATGTGGTGGCCTTCTGCGAGGATGTCTTTGATTCCCTGAAAGAGGGCATCGACTACTACTGCTACGTCTTTACGGATAATGCCGGTGTTTTCCGAGATTACCTTAACGAGATCGGCTTTTGTCATTTCATTACTCCTTAAAGTCTTTATTGTTTTATACGATTCGTTTAATGATCGTTCCAATAAGATACTCAAAAGTAAAACCTTAGGATTTATGTCAAGGGAAAAATTCGAGCAAGTCCAAATCACAGGCTCAGAATGGCGTTTTCGCTAAGCCATTATACTATATATGGCTATAGCTTATTTTCCCAAAAAGCGTTAGCGATATCCAATCTTTGCGGGAAACTAGAGCTCCGGCCTCAAATATGGCTTGACACATTGAGCCCCTTCAAAAAGCTTGTCCACAAATAATTGTGAATTTTAGCAAGGAGCAAGATAAATGAAACAGGGAATACATCCAAAGTATGAGAAGGCGACCGTAACATGCGCCTGTGGAAACACATTCGAGACTCGCAGCACCAAAGGTGACATGCAGGTGGATATCTGCAACCTCTGTCACCCCTTCTATACCGGCAAACAGAAGATTCTGGATACAGCCGGACGTGTCGAGAAATTTAATAAAAAATACAAAATCTCCAAAGATAACTAGTTCTTTTACCCGGATTTCACGCCAGTCTGTCTCACCCAGTGAGAAGAGTGGCGTTTTTCTTTATTACCGGGATTCAACCGCTTTTTAGCGAATCTACTCCTCTGGATTCACCTCCGGTAGAGTCAATTAAGACAATGTATTGATACGAGGATTACGATGAAAAAAGAAATAAGCGTTGGTGGCCAGGCTGTCATCGAAGGTGTGATGATGCGCGGACCCGAGCGTCTTGCCACTGCTATACGACGCAGAAATGGAGATATAGAGCTCAAACTAACGCCCTTTGTGAGCCTTACTCAGAGATTCAAATTTTGGGGGCTCCCGATTATCCGGGGCTTTGTCTCTCTGATCGAGATGATGAAGATCGGCTTCAGTACACTCACTTTCTCGGCAGATCGCTATGAACTTGATCTCAAAGAAGAAGCTCTCGCCAAAGGCGAAAAAATCAAGGACAAGAGCCACTTTGCCGAAAAAAGCGAAGAAATCTTCAGTTTTGTGCTTGCGTTTGGATTGGCGTTTTTGCTGTTTGGGCTTTTGCCATACAAGTTGGCGGATTGGATGAAACTATCCAAACAGGACTTCTATTTCAACCTCTTTGCCGGAAGCCTGCGAATTGTCTTTTTCGTTCTCTATGTGTGGATTATCTCGCTTTTGAAGGACGTCAAACGCCTCTTTCGATATCACGGGGCAGAACACAAAAATGTGAATGCTTACGAACACAATAGTCTTCTGGAGATTAGCGATATTCAAAGTTATAGCACAATCCATCCGCGTTGCGGGACGAGCTTTATGTTCTTTGTATTGCTCACTGGCATCCTGATCTTCTCAGTCACCGATACCCTGGTATCGGCTTTCATCATTGGTGGTCCAATCCCCGTGTTGTACAGACTGGGCTATCACCTCTTGATGATCCCAATCATCTCCGGAGTTAGCTATGAGGTCTTGAAGTTTTCCGGAAAAAACCTCAAGCATCCCATCGTGAAGGTCATGACTATCCCGGGCATGGCATTGCAGCGCATTACCACGCAAGAGCCAGATGCCGACATGGTAGAAACCGCTTTGGTAGCCATGAAAGCTGCTTTGGACATGGACTATAGCGAACACGAAGTTCGATTGTTGGAGAAGTAAATGTTACCCATAGACAAGTTAGATGCCTTACGTATCGAGTTACAGGAATTGGAGATCCAGGTTTCAGATCCCTCTCTGATGAACGATGCCCGTCAATATCGAAAACTCATGCGCCGATACAAAGAGCTTTCGGGCATCATAGAGTGTTGGGATCTCTATCTTGAGCTTGAAAAGCAGATCAGAGAAACCAAAGTCATGCTCGATACTGAGAGTGATCCTGATATGCAAACTATGGCCCGGGATGAGCTGGAATGTCTTCAATCAAATCTGGAACAGACTGAGCTAAGATTGCGGGATCTGCTCATCCCAAACGATCCCAATGACGAAAAAAACGCCATCATCGAGATCAGAGCGGGAACTGGAGGAGAAGAAGCAGCCCTCTTCGTGGCAGACCTCTTTCGAATGTATAATTATTATGCCGATCAAAAGGGCTGGAAAAAGCAGATTCTGGATATGAATGAAACCGGCTTGGGCGGCTATAAAGAAGTAATAATGCAGCTAAATGGTGAAAACGCCTATGGCTTGATGCGTTTTGAAAGTGGCGTGCACCGGGTTCAGCGGGTGCCGGTCACCGAATCCAGTGGCAGGATCCACACCTCTGCTGTGACGGTCGCGGTCCTACCCGAAGCCGAAGACATCGATGTGGAAATCTCCGACAACGATCTGCGAATTGATGTGTATCGGAGCAGCGGAAATGGTGGTCAGAGCGTAAACACCACAGATTCAGCAGTGCGAATTACCCATATCCCAACCGGATTGGTGATCACTTGCCAGGACGAAAAATCTCAGATTAAAAACAAGGCCAAGGCCATGAAGGTCTTGCGCAGCAAACTGCTGGATCTTGAAATCAGCAAACAAGAGCAGGAGATCTCCTCCTCCCGCAAAGCTCAGGTCTCCACCGGAGATCGCTCTGCCAAGATTCGTACTTACAATTTTCCTCAATCCCGGGTGACGGACCACAGAATAAACTTGACAAGCTACAATCTTGATAGTTTTTTGGCAGGAAACATTGATGAGTTCGTCCAGTCACTTAGAATGGCTTGGCGAAACGAGAAGGTAAATGAATAAATGATACAGGTATTGTTGATCCTGCTTATCCTACTATTCTTTCTGGCACTATCTCTATTTTTTTCCGGATTGGAAACTGGACTGATTTCACTGGATCAGATCGCTTTGGAATCGTCTGCACGACGTAGTCGCAGAGACGCTGCCCTACTTCGTTTCATCCGACGTCCGGATAGGTTTCTGGGCACCACTCTGATCGGAAACAATATTGCCAATGCCATTTTGGCATCGCTCTCTACCTATTTTGTAGCAGAGCTGAGTAATTTCGCTTTTGATCCCCGCTACACGGCTCTGCTTTTGGGTTTGATTGTGCTGGTCTTTGGCGAGATCGTGCCCAAAGCTCTGTTTCGCGATTATGCTGATAGCATCGTCCCCAAGGTCTTCCCCGTCTTGATCTTTTTTTTCTATCTGTTCCGTCCATTCGTTGCGATCGTGAGCTTCATAAACCGCAAAATACGCAGATTGCTGCATTTGGAAGCGGGCAATCAATATGACTATCTGACCAAGGACGACATCAACTTCCTGCTCAATGAAAGCAGTGAAGATGGGCAGATGGAGCCTCATCTGGAGATGATCGAAGATGCTCTGGACCTCAAGGATCTGGAAGCCCGCAATGTAATGGTGCCTCGCACGGAGATCGTTGCCATACCCGAATCAGCCAATCTCGCCGAGATCGTCGCCATTGCACAGGAGGAAGGCTTCACCCGCTATCCTGTCTATCGCAATAGCATTGATGAGATCATTGGCGTGCTCATCATCTATGATGTGCTCAAATACGATAATGATCCTGATGTTTTGGCGGGAGACATCCTGCATGAGCCCTTTTATGCCCCCGAAAACATGGATGTGGACATCTTGCTCAAGGAGATGCAATCTCAGCGCAAATCCATGTCAATCATCGTGGATTCATACGGCGGTACCGCGGGCATTGTCACCATGGAAGACATTCTGGAAGAGATTGTCGGAGAAATTGAGGATGAATATGACGATGAAGAAGAGCACGATGTGGAGCAGATTAGCCCCAATACCTGGATTGCCATGGCAGATGTCGAGATCGACCATCTGGCGGACGATCACGACATTGAATTGCCTCAGGGAGACTATGAAACCATTGCCGGTTTGATCCTCGATCATCTGGAAAAGATCCCACATCAAGGGCAATTCATCAGCATCCCTCCCTATCGAATCCAAGTTTTGCAAGCTACTGACAAGAAAATCGTAAAAGTAAAAATACATAAGATAAACGAGGTGAAACAATGAAATTGATGGAATGCGTACCAAATTTCAGTGAAGGCCGGGATATGGCGATCCTGGAAGCCATCGCCAATGCGATGAAAGCCGTGAAAAATGTATCTCTTTTAGATATGGATCCCGGTGCCGATACAAACCGCACAGTCTATACCCTGGCTGGCGAGCCGGATGCGGTGGTGGAAGCAGCATTTCAAGGCATCAAGAAAGCAGCCGAATTGATTGACATGACCAAGCACAAAGGTGAACATCCCCGCATGGGCGCCACTGACGTCTGTCCCTTCATCCCGATCTCAGATATGAGCATGGAGGAATGTGTGGAGTATGCCAAAAAGCTCGGTAAGAGAGTAGGCGAAGAGCTGAACATACCCATCTATCTCTATGAGCATGCCGCCAGCAAACCCGAATGGAAGAATCTTGCCACTGTGCGTTCCGGAGAATACGAAGCTCTGGCAGACAAAGCCAAAGATCCAGCTTGGAAGCCGGATTTTGGGCCCCACTCTTTCAATGCCAAGAGCGGTGCCACTGCCATCTCAGCCCGCGAATTTTTAATTGCATACAATATTAATCTCAATACACGTGACAAAAAGAAAGCTCATGACATTGCCCTCTCCATCCGTGAGAGCGGCAGAGTCGCCCGCGATGAAAACGGCAAGATGATCAAAGATGCCAATGGCAAAAAAGTAATGACACCTGGCTTGTTCAAAAACTGTAAAGCGGTCGGCTGGTATATCGATGGCTACAACCGCGCTCAGATCAGCATTAACCTGACCAATTACAAGTTTACTCCTCCGCATCTCGTGCTGGATAAAGTACGTGAACTTGCCCGCGAAAAGGGACTGGAAGTAACCGGTAGTGAGCTGGTAGGCCTCATCCCCAAAGCAGCTATCTTGGAATCTGGCAAACACTATCTTGCAAAAATGAATGAATCTACCGGGATTCCGGAGAAAATGATCATGGAAACCGCCATCCAATCCATGGGTTTGGCTGAGCTCGGTCCCTTCGATCTGGATAAGAAAGTGATCGAATATGCCATTGCCAAAGAAGACCGCCTGGCGACAATGAGAGTAGATGACTTTTGCGATCTGCTTTCCACGGATGCCCCAGCCCCCGGCGGAGGCTCTGTAGCTGCACTCTGTGCGGCAATGAGCGGAGCTCTTTCGGCCATGGTTTCAAATCTAACTGTTGATAAAAAGGGCTATGAAGGGGTTCAGGAGAAAGCTCTGGCTCTTGCCCCTTTGGGCCAATGCATCAAAGAACGTGCCCTGCATTGCATCGATGTAGATACTGATGCTTTTTATGCCATGATGGATGCCATGCGTCTGCCCAAAAAGACGGATGAGGAAAGCACTTATCGCGATCAGCAGATCGAAAAATGCACTCAGGGCGCCATCATAGCTCCCCTGGATACTCTGCGTATCTCTCTGGAAGCTCTTGAGCTGGCCAAAGAAGTGGCAGCCATCGGCAATATCAATGCTCTTTCCGATGCGGGCGTAGCTGCGCTCACCGCTCTGGCAGCCGCCAAAGCCGCAAATTACAATGTGCTGATCAACATTGCCGGCATTACGGATGCTAAGTTCAAAGAACACACTCTTGCCGAGGCGAAGTCTTTGATTGGCAAATGCGAGGCTTTGGCTCTTGAAGTGGAAAAGGACGTTAGTTCCAGATTGTAAATGCTGATCTATATCATTGGATTTACACGGGCTGGCAAGAGCAGATTGGCTCAAGAGCTCTCTGCCCAATGGCAGATCCCGGCGTTTGATACTGATGATATCTTTTGCCAACAGCAGCATACAAGTATCGATAGATACGTAGAAACATATGGCTGGGCAGCTTTTCGTGAGCTCGAAAGCCGCATTTTGTTGGGGATCCCTGAACTACTCGGGGATTCCCAGCATTATCCTTACCCGGATGCCATCGTCGCCTGCGGCGGAGGCATCGTGGAGCTTGTCCAAAACCGTGAGTTTCTCAAAACACAACGCCTGATTTGGCTGCACCCTCCCTGGAGCTTGCTCCAAAAACGCAACCAGATAAATCCTTCGGCACTCACCCGAGGGAAAACCGAAGAAGAACTGTTTCGGATATACCAACGCCGCGTACCTTTGTTTCGTGAATGCCTGAGTTTCACTGGTAACTGTTAGATTCTATTTGACACATTTAGCCCAACTACACTAATTGATTTTCTTGCTTATGGATTCGTTTTGTGACATGGAGCAAGATTAAGCTTAAGGATTCATTATGACCAAAATATTGGAGCCATATAAATACCTCCTGGACCATGCCAATATCGCCTGTTCCCTGTGCGAAATCATCCGTGATAACAATGGTACAGCAATAGATTTTAGAATACTCGAGATCAATGAGGAATTCGGGATACAATTGAAACTTGAAAAAGCCGGGATCCTCGGCAAACCTATCTCAGAGCTATCTCCCCAAACTGTAGACCAAGATAGCTCATTTCTTGCTGGTCTTAGAATGATTGATGAACACGGTGGACGCCATGACTTCAAGCATTACTCCATCAGGAACAGCAGGTGGTATAAGATA
>Ga0334901_1003554_pt1 | contig 11579 bp, 7 predicted proteins | sample GraSluR3_MG_3_FD_207216 | JGI IMG/M metagenome (GOLD analysis project Ga0334901, IMG submission 207216) | Sludge microbial communities from methane-producing bioreactor in Wageningen University, Netherlands - Granular Sludge_15_08-R3 | ecosystem: Engineered > Bioreactor > Anaerobic > Unclassified...
TGAGTCTTAGTGGACATTTCAAGACCATGACCATTAATGAAGCGTTGAGAAAGAAAAGGCTTCCGGGAATTGTAGAGATATGTCAGACCAATGTATCCTACTTAATTAAGATTATTCCGGAACGCATCAATCCTAGGAATGTGATTGATGAATTGAAGCGTAATGAAGAATTGATCAAGGATTTTTCTGGGATTCAGTTTCAATCAAGATTAATTGATCTGCCAACGTTTGGCGGGTTGTAAGAAATTAATTATTTTTAAGGAGCAATAACCTATAGGTTTCGAATCACTAATCATAAGTAGAATCAGCCTATCTGTGCAGCAGTAAGAGGGCAACCTACACATTTAAAATTCCGAATATTTTATTTAGTCCGAATGAATATCTTGATGTTTCGCTATTCGCTCTAAGAACCAAGAGATTCATAGGATCAGAGGATTGTGCTCGATTCAGAGGTGGGAGCCCAGATCAATTTTAGAATTTGATTTGTTGTTTCGTGAATTTAGATAACCTTGAAATCAGTGGGAGGAATGAGTTATGCCAGTCGGATCTATTTCTAGTTCGAGTGATACGGTCGGAATCGCTGTTGTGAACTATCGCGTGCCTGTCTTGGAATCAAAAGAAGAAGTGCTGGATAATTGTCACCGGATTGCTGACTTTGTTGAAGGAACAAAGATGGGCTATCCCGGTCTAGATTTAATCGTGTTCCCGGAGTATTCGACACAAGGATTTCATCCAACCAAGTGGCGGGAACTTTGCACGACGGTTCCCGGTCCTGAAACAGATATTTTTTGTGAGGCGTGCAGAAAGAATAAAGTGTGGGGCGTGTTCTCGATTACCGGGGAAATTAACCCAAAGGGGAATCCGTTTAATTGTTTTATTCTGATCGATGACAAAGGGGAAATTAAGCTTAATTTTCACAAAATCAATCCCTGGGTACCGAAAGAACCGTGGTATCCGGGCGATCAGACCATGGTTGTTAAGGGGCCCAAAGGCCTGATGATTGGCGCTAACGTCTGCTATGACTCCAATATACCGGAAATTGTGCGCGATACGGTCATGAAAGGAGCCGAACTGGTCGTTCGCATCCAAGGCTATATGTATCCGTCCAAAGAGCAGCAGATCAAAGTAGCAAGTGTCCGCGCTTGGGAAAATAATGTGTATTTTGCTGTTGCCAATATGGCCGGGCGGGACAAGCTTTATTACTACTTCGGTCACTCGAATATCATTGATTTTGATGGGACGACTTTAGCTGAGTGCGGTTCTGCTCCGGATGAAGTGACCTACGCAGAACTGTCGATCTCAGCGATCCGTCGCGCGAGAAGAAACTGGACGGCAGAAAATCATCTCTATAATTTAACGCATCGAGGCTATTCCGCCGTTAAAGATGGCGTCGCAAAAAGTCCTTATTCGTTTTACAAGATTTGGTCAGAAGATCCGGAAAAGGCCAAGAAAATTTGTGAATCGCTAACGCGAGATACTCCAGAACAACCGAGTGAGGAACAAGCGACCGGCCATTTGTTGAACAAATAATTAAATAGTGGAAGGCTGTGTTTAAATCCAATGGTGTTTTGATCCAAACGAAGCCGCATAGTGCGGGACACTGCGGGGTGGCTCTGTTGATCGCTGGCCAGAGAGAGACCCCTCAGGTAAAGGGATAGACGAGACTGTGGTCACACTCTGTTGATGGGAGCCCCCGAAGTGGCGCTATAGGCTATAGGCGGTAAAAAACATTGGCAAATTTTTACAAAGCCCTAAAAATGAAACATAGAAAGTGGGGGAAAGATGTAATGGTACAAACAGTTTCTGATCGGGCAACCAGAAAATTTAATAAATGGGTAAATAATCCGATACTGGAGGACTATGCGCTTCGTTATGCACCACGGTCATTTAGAACGTTCTCTCAATCTTCAGTAGCCAACTCTGCACTTGGCGGTATCGCCTTTCTGGCTAACTTCGCGATTGGTGCTTCTGTTACAACCGCTTATGGCTTCTCAAGCGCAGTTTGGGGTATTCTTATTGCCGCAGCGGTTATTTTTCTAACCGGAATTCCTATTGCCTATTATTCAGCTAAATACAATGTCGACATGGATTTACTGACACGCGGCGCCGGATTCGGCTATCTCGGATCGACACTAACGTCCCTCGTATATGCGACGTTCACATTTATCTATTTTGCAACGGAAGGTTCCATTTTAGCACAAGCCTTTGAGATATACTTTCACATGCCCCTTGCAGTCGGTTATCTTATTGGTGCTGTTGTTGTCATTCCTTTGGTTACTTTTGGTATGACGCTTCTTTCTAAATTGCAATCGTGGACGCAGCCTTTATGGATTATTTTAATGGTCGCTCCACTCATCGGTATTCTCACCACACATCCGGAGACCTTAGCAGCATGGACGCATTTCGGTGGGGACAAGACCACAGGCGCATCGTTTAATCCGCTGTATTCCGGCATGGCGGCCGGTGTTGTTCTATCCTTAATCTCTCAAATTGGTGAACAGGTTGACTATCTACGTTTCATGCCCAATCGCACGAAAAAGAATCATAAAAGCTGGCTTTGGGTGACCATCCTCTCAGGCCCGGGTTGGGTCATTCTTGGAGCTTTTAATATGTTGTGCGGTTCATTATACGCCTCTTACATTGCACCCACGGTTGGACTTACCAATGCGGTGGAGCCGATTCAACAATTTATCCATGGATTTGGAACCTTTATTCCTAATACTTTTCTAGCTTTAACGATTGCTACAATTTTCGTTATTCTCTCTCAATTAAAGATTCAAGTGACCAATGCGTACTCGGGTTCCCTGTCTTGGTCGAATTTCTTCTCTCGTCTCCTTCACTTTCATCCCGGAAGAGTGGCCTGGCTTTTTCTTCAGGTCGCCATTGCGCTTACGATTATGGAAGTCGGCATGTTTAACTTTTTAAATACCATTTTAGGATTCTACGCGAACGTTGCGGTTGCCTGGATTGCGGCGATTGTTTCCGATCTGGTGATTAATAAAAAGATACTGAAGATCAGTCCGGATTATATTGAATTTAAAAGAGGGCATCTGCACAATTTTAACCCTGTGGGATTCGGTTCAATGATTATTGCTTCAATCGTTTCCATTGTTGCTTATTTTGGTCTCTTAGGGGGAACGATGCAAGCATTTTCACCATTCGTCGCGCTGATTCTCTCCTTTGTTCTGGTTCCCATTATTGCACTTGCCACAAAGGGAAAATATTATATTGCCAGAGAGAATCCGGAGTATACAGCAGGAATCGAAATGGCCGCGACGGTTCAAAAATCACTGGATCACGTGCATCACCACCAATCAGGAACGGATGATGTCAAAACGTATACATGCTCCGTTTGTCGCTATGAATACGAGGAAGAAGATATGACCTACTGTCCTTTTCACGATGGAATGATTTGCTCACTATGCTGCAGTCTTGAAAAGAACTGTCATGATATGTGTAAAACGGATGAAATCTTATCTACTATTGAAAAACAGGCACACTGATCACAAAATAATGCGTTTAAGGAGAGATCATTTATGGGCAGTATTGGAAGTATGACAAAACCAACAGAAGGTTTTCTGACCGCGTTAATTCAATATCCTGTGCCGGTCGTTGATTCACGTGAAGACATTGATAAACAGATCAAACAAATCGTGAAGATCCTTCATGCAACAAAATCCGGCTATCCCGGCGTTGAACTGATCGTCTTCCCCGAATACAGCACCCAAGGACTGAATACGAAGAAGTGGACCACAGACGAGTTCCTCTGCTGCGTTCCGGGTCCGGAGACCGATATTTTTGCAAAGGCCTGCCAAGATTCGGATGTCTACGGTGTTTTCTCCATTATGGAAAAAGATCCCGAGGGAGGGGCACCTTTTAACACGTCGATCATTATTAATCCCGCAGGCGAGATCATCCTGAAGTACCGCAAGCTCAACCCTTGGGTGCCAGTTGAGCCATGGCAGGCTGGAAATCTGGGACTGCCTGTCTGCAAAGGTCCCGGCGGAAGCATCTTATCCGTATGCATTTGCCATGACGGGATGTTCCCGGAAATCGCGAGAGAAGCTGCTTATAAAGGAGCGAATGTTCTGATCCGTATCTCGGGCTACAGCACTCAGGTCAATGATCAATGGATCTTAACCAACCGCTCCAACGCCTGGCAAAATCTAATGTATACCCTATCGGTCAATCTTGCCGGCTATGACGGAACCTTCTATTATTTTGGCGAAGGACAAGCATGCAACTTCGACGGCACGACTCTGGCACAAGGACACCGAAACCCCTATGAAATCGTGACCGCAGAGATCTATCCGCACCTCGCAGATCAAGCACGATTAGATTGGGGCCTCGAAAACAATATCTACAATCTAGGCACACGAGGCTATGTCGCAACCCCCGGCGGCATCAAGAAAAATCCCTACACCTATATCCGCGACCTAGCAAATGACGCCTACAAATTACCATGGGAGGACGAAATTAAAATCAAAGACGGCTCCATCTATGGTTACCCTGTAAAAAAATGATCATCATGCGTCACGAACGGAGTTAATTATATATATCATGCCCGACACTGTATGGAACAGTGCCGGGTGTTTTTTGTGGGGGGATCTGGTGATGTATTCATGAAAGGGGATAAGGACAAATACCCTGCAGAATTGTTTGGATAAGCTTAATAAGCTGCAAAAATAAATTATTGAGGTAAAAGTAAAGTTACCGTTGTTCCCTGTCCTGGAGTACTGTGTATCTGTACCTCACCCTGCATTCGATGCATTATTTTTTTTACGGTGGCGAGACCAATGCCGTTTCCGTTATATTCTTCGAATGGATGCAAGCGTGTAAATACCTCAAAAACTTTTTCTTTATATTCATTATCGAAGCCAATTCCATTATCTTTAATCTGAACGGAAAATAAATTGTCTTTAATAGCAAAATGAATGCTGATTTGTGTTAATATCTTATTTTTAGTAAATTTAAATGAATTACTTAACAAGTTTTGAATGAGAATGGTAAATAAAATTTTATCACTTAACAAAGGACAATGTTGATGATCTATGTAGATTGAATATTTTCTGTTGGGATTTAAAGAAATAAATTCCTTGACCAGTTCACCACAGATCTTTTCGGCATCAATTTGATCCATTGCAATTTTATGTTGAAAAGCTTTTGATAAATTGAGAAGGCCATCTATTATCATCGTTGACTGTTTGCATTTTTCATCTAAGTTCTTAAAGAGTTCAGCCTTTTCTTTATCAGTCAATAATTGTTCTTTTAAAATGTGGATTAATTGATTTATGATAAGAATAGGCGATTTCAGTTCATGGGATGCAGTATAAGAAAAATACTCTAGTTCTCGGTATGCTTGAGTGAGTTTTCTTGATTGTCGACTAATTTTTAGTTGAGATTTTACACGGGCAACGAGCTCAGGTGCATTATATGGCTTTGTAATATAATCTTGACCTCCAGAATTAAAACCTTCAATGATGCTGTTTTCATCGTTTGCAGCTGTAATAAAAATGATTGGAATCCTTTTAAAAAGATAATTCTGTTTAATTTTTTGACACAGTTGAAAGCCATTCATATCTTTCATATAAACATCGAGAAGAATTAGAGAAGGAACATTATTGGAAATGAGATTTAATGCCTTTGATGGACTCGTAGCTATTTTTGTCAAAATATTTAAAGGTTTCAATAAAGTTGTTAAACTGATAATATCACTTGGGGAGTCGTCAACAATTAAAATGGTATCTCTTGATTCATTTTGAGTGGTAGTGAAGTCAAACATTATCATTTTCCTCCGGAGTAATTTGATAGTGATAGAAAAGAGTGAATAATCATGCACCCCATAAAAGGACTAAACCAGAAGCAGCTGTACTTAATCGTTTCTCTTATATTTTTTACAATTGTTTTTTTATCCGTATACAGTGTGTATTATATACAAATATATGTTAGACAGGAAGTACAGGCTGAGGCAAATAAATCAAAGTATCATAAATTGAGCGAAAAAATTGTCGACTTAAATAATGAAAAAACTGATGAAGTTCGTAAATTTATTGCAACAGGAAATATGGATTATTTTTACAGTTACTGGAAAGTAATAAAAAAAATTAATACTATTCATGACAGTATGTCTACAATGCAAAAAGATATGATTACTCAGGAATCTCGATATTTAAATACTGCTATGGAAGATTTAGCCCTACTTTCTTATACTGACATTCGATCAATAAAATTGATGACTGATGCCATTTCCGTAAAACATGACCGCTTACCTCCAGAAATAAAAGAGTATGTAATCAATATTGAAGAAAAAAAGATGAGTAAATCTGAAAAAAGACAGCAAGCTTTAAATTTGTTATTTGACGAAAACTACATCAATGAAAAAAATGTAATTACCAATAATATTATGTCTTTCAGAAAATATGTGGATGAAAGACTAGATATTCAACTCAATGACGCTAAAAAGGGTGTTCAATCTGCAATTAATCTTCAATCATGGCTGCAATTATTTTTTGTTGTCACTTTTATCGGTATCCTCGTTTTACTATATTTATATAATGTACAACCAATTCGCAGCTACACTAATATATTAACAAATGTTAAGAAACCAAATGATACTTATGAACTTAAACCGACAGGATCATTTGAAACCAAGTTATTGGCTAAAGTTTTTAACCATTTGTACCAAAGTTTAGTTAAAGCAAATCAGGCAAAAAGTGAATTTTTATCAATGATAAGCCATGAATTACGGACACCTTTAAATTCTATCAATGGCTATATATTTTTACTCGAAAGATCCAAAATTACCGATCAACAAAAACAGTATTTGACTGTTATAGGAAATTCATCACGCCATCTTTTGCTATTAATCAACCAAATACTTGAGTTCGGAAAGATTGAAAAGGGTAAATTAAACGTTCATTTCTCTAAATTTGACATTCGTAAGACATTAAAAAATAATTTTGATATGTTTGCGTACAGCGCCGAGGAGAAAAATATTCACTTGAATTTTAATTGTGCAGAGCAGGTGCCAGAATATATTCGTAGTGATCAACGTTTGATCAATCAAATTGTAATTAATCTGCTATCAAATGCTGTTAAATTTACTCCGGGAGGATCCATTAATCTTAAGGTGGAATTTGTTCCATTCAGTCATTCAAATAAGCACGGTGATTTAGTTGTCTCTGTAATGGATACTGGGATCGGAATTAACAAAGAAAACTTTAAGAAGATATTTCAGGCTTTTGAACAAGCTTCTCCGGATATATCACTGAAATTTGGTGGAAGTGGGTTAGGACTTGCTATTACAAAGAATATTGTCGATGGTATGGGAGGGAAAATTAAAGTTAAAAGTGAGTTTAATAAAGGTACAACATTTATTGTCTCAATACCAGTGGATTACGTTGAGCATTCAAAAACAGAAGAGCAAGAAAATACTATTAAGGCCAATCAAGGAAATTTTCGAGATATTCCAGTATTACTTGTCGAAGATAATTTGATAAACGCAAAAATGGAGCGAGAGATTCTTGTAATGCTTGGATTTAAAGTGAGCACTGCTAATACTGGATTCCAAGCTATGGGTTTTATTGATCAGCAAAAGTTCCGCTTCCTCTTTCTTGATATCCGGTTACCTGATTGTTCTGGATTTCAAGTTGCAGATTATGCACGTAAATCAGTTTTGAACAAAAATAGTTATATTATTGCTCTTACGGCAAATATTGAGGAAGTTAATGAAATTCAACCTAAGAATATTAATTCATATCTTTCTAAACCGTTTGAAACTGAAAAATTGGTATCCATTGTAAAGTCAATCGATCAAGTTAGCGATAAAAAACAAAATATTAGTAATGAAATTTTGAATGACAGAACTTCGTTACGGCGTCTCATGGGGAAAAAGTCTTTATACATTGAGCTACTCACGCTTTTTTTGAAGGATCACACCAAAGATGTTTCTAAATATCATCAAGTCTTTCTAAATCGTAAATATGAAGAATGCGAATTTATCATACATAGTCTTAAAGGGGTATCGCAGTCTATAGGTGCGGAGCAATTAGCTCGGATTTGTGATCAAATTGGAAAGGGACTTAAAAAAGTTTCAAATACTGATTTAGATTTTAAAGTCATTGCTCAGCTTAATAAAGATAATGATAAATTGCATGATATATTCATCACCACAAAGGATAGAATTAAAGATTATGTTGATGAAAATAGTGCAAGTGTGATGGGAAAAGTTAGTACGTCAACGAACAGAGATCATCATCTATCTACAGATAAAGTTATTAGTGAGTTAAAAGATAAAATCAATAAGTCGGATGGATACTGTTATGAGTTTATTGATGAACATGCAGATATCATTCGAAGTGTTATTTCATCGTCTTCATATAGTCGTCTGCGAGAAGCGTTGTATCAATTTGATTTTCAGAAAGCTAATCAAATTCTGGAAATGGAGGAATGAGTTGTGATAGATATTCTTTTTGTGGATGATGATTTATCAATGAAATTTATTATTGAGCACTTTTCATTATTTCATGGTTCAAATTATCGTATAAAAAGGTTTGTTACTGACGGAATCAAAGCTTTAGAAGCACTGGATCAACAAAAATTTGATCTTGTCATTACAGACATTAAAATGCCTATTGTGGACGGTATTACAATGATAAAAAAAATGCGGGAGAAAAACGATGAAACCTTTGTTATCATCGAGAGTACTTATCGTGAGTTTAGATTAGCACAAGAAGCAATACGTTATCGTGCTATTGATTATATTGAAAAACCTTTAACCGAGGCGAAATTAGGGGATGCACTTTCAAGAGCGGAAAAATTGATGGAGGAAGGCGTAGCTGGTAATGAGAACAGAGGGAACACATGGATGAATCAAATTACTCATGGATTGTTATATGAAGATCCGATGCAGATTAGACGTTCATTAACAGAGTTACATAAAGAAGAAAGAGAGATATTGGCTGATTTAGATCTTAAAGATAAAGAAAAACTTTTTCATTATTTGTGGCATCAGCTCTTAAATAATAAACATTATATTTACAATGATCGTCTCTTTATTCATTTTCCGATAAGAGATGATTCAAAGATTCTTTTATTGATGCATCAGGAAATCAAACGATTGGAACTGTTAAATCATGATCCATTTATTCTGAAATTGTCCCAGATCATAAACGATCAGATTACCTCAGTAGATTTAATTACCTATACTTCGGAAAAACTGGAATTAAGTAAAGATTATGTTAGCCGAACTTTTCGCCAAAAAACGGGCCTAACGTTAAAAGATTACATTATCATTCGAAAAATTACGGAAGCACAAACATTGCTTGCTGATTCAAATAAAAAGGTCTATCAAATCAGCAACTACCTTGGCTATATGACTGTTGATTATTTTTCCAAGGTATTTAAAAAAATTTGTGGAATGACGCCAATTCAATATCGAAAGCAGCATATGTAACTAAATATGACATTTGATGTTATATTTCTAGCTATTTAGCGGATTAATGGGGCAAAACAGCGATTTTGTCCTGTTTTTTTACGGAAAATTTAGATTAGTATTGAAATATGAAATGTTAATGAAGTCTATTGGGGAGGGACTTAAAAGAATTGTCAAAACTTAAAGTGGTCAATTTATTGTTGGGATTTGTATTGGTATTGGCATTGCTAACTGGTTGTTCAGGTGGAGGAGCAATTTCTAGCGCAAATAAAAAAACAGATAGTTCTTCATCTGGTTCCGATGCCTCAGGTAATGTAATTAAGGTAGGTATTCTTCATTCAGCAAGCGGTACTATGGCTATGAGTGAAACTCCAGTCCGTGATGCAGAACTATTGGCAATCAAACAAATTAATAAAAATGGTGGTGTATTAGGGAAAAAAATACAACCTGTTATTGAAGATGGAGCTTCTGATAATGCAACTTTTGCAGAAAAGGCAACGAAGCTTCTTGAACAAGATAAAGTTGCAACAGTTTTTGGTTGCTGGACGTCAGCAAGTCGTAAAGCTGTAAAACCTATTTTTGAAAAAGATAATGGTCTTCTATGGTACCCGGTTCAATATGAAGGCATGGAATCATCACCAAATATTTTCTATACAGGTGCTGCACCAAACCAGCAGATCGTTCCTGCAGTTGAGTATATGACAAAGAAATTTGGGAAGAAGGTATTTCTTGTAGGTTCTGATTACGTTTTCCCACGGACGGCAAATTCGATTATCAAGAAACAAGCAAAGGCTTTAGGTATGAAAGTTGTTGGAGAAGAATATACACCACTTGGTGATACTAATTTTGCGACGATCGTAAATAAAATTAAAAGTTCGAAACCAGATTATGTTTTTAATACATTAAACGGTGATTCTAACGTTGCTTTCTTCAAACAATATCGTACCGCAGGTATTTCAGCTAAAGATATTCCTACAATTTCAGTCTCAATTGCAGAGCAAGAAGTTAAGGGTATTGGTGCTAGTTATTTGAAAGGTCATTATGTTTCTTGGAATTATTATGAAACCACTGATACATCGGCAAATAAAGATTTTGTTTCGGCTTACAAAAAGGCATATGGCAATAAGCGTGTTACAGATGATCCTATTGAAGCAGGTTATAATGCAGTGTATTTGTGGGCAAAAGCTGTTGAGAAAGCAGGATCAACAAATGTAGATAAAGTTAAAGCTGCTGCCAAAGGCATTACTTTCGATGCTCCTGAAGGAACTGTAAAAATTGATGGTGAGAATCAGCATCTTTATAAAAAAGTTCGAGTTGGAGAAATTGAAAGTAACGGTATGATTAAAGAGGTTTGGGGGACAAAAGAAGCGATCAAGCCAGACCCTTATCTCAAAACATATAAATGGGCCAAAGGGTTGACCGGAGTTCAGTAATCGAATTTCTTTGGTGAATCGTTAGAATTCCTAATGTTATTTTTCCTGTGAATTGTTGTTCTCAGGGGAAATAACTTTTATTTTATGACGAGGAGGATTAACATGCAGGAATTAATCATGCAATTGTTTAATGGCATTAGCCTGAGTTCGATATTGTTTCTTTCCTCAATTGGACTAGCTATAACGTTTGGATTGATGGGCGTTATTAATATGGCTCACGGTGAGTTTATTATGATTGGTGCATATACAACTTATATTGTTCAGAATGTTTTTATTGATCATTTTCCAAAACTTTTTAATTCTTATATCTTTTTCGCTATAGTTATATCTTTTTTCGTAGCTTCACTAATCGGTTATATTTTAGAACGTTTAATTATCTCTCACTTATATGGACGGATTGTAGACAGTCTGCTCGTGACTTGGGGAGTCAGCTTGTTTTTTCAACAACTCGCGCGAAGTATTTTTGGAGCACCTAACGTTAGTGTCAGAATGCCTGATTATTTGCAGGAAAATATCCATCTGACTAATGATATCGTATTCCCAAATAATCGTATTTTTATTCTTATCATTGCACTTATCTGTCTAGTGCTGATTTATTTTTTAATGTACAGATCAAGATACGGTCGGAATGTCCTCGCTGTAATGCAGAATCGTGAAATGGCAGCATCACTTGGAATAAATACAAGAAGTGTAGATTCATTAACCTTTGCAAT
>Ga0334901_1003566_pt1 | contig 11546 bp, 7 predicted proteins | sample GraSluR3_MG_3_FD_207216 | JGI IMG/M metagenome (GOLD analysis project Ga0334901, IMG submission 207216) | Sludge microbial communities from methane-producing bioreactor in Wageningen University, Netherlands - Granular Sludge_15_08-R3 | ecosystem: Engineered > Bioreactor > Anaerobic > Unclassified...
GGTGTTCATCTAAAGGAGCAAAATTTGATAAAAAAGATATATGATCCAGCATGTGGTACTGGTGGAATGTTAACCAGCTGCAAAGACTTCATAACCCAATTAAATGATACAATAGATGTAGTATTATATGGACAAGAAGTTAATGAAGAAATTTATGCAATCTGCAAGGCCGATATGCTCATTAAAGGAGAAATTTCAAAAAACATCAAAGGACCAAGTAGCACACTATCTGATGATAGATTACCAGACGATCACTTTGATTATATGATCTCTAATCCACCCTACGGTCGTAAATGGGAACAAGACAAGGAAGAAGTTACTAAAGAAGCAGAAAGAGGATTTGAGGGAAGATTTGGCGCCGGCCTGCCCCGGATAAATGACGGTCAACTACTATTTCTACAGCACATGCTCTCCAAGATGAAAAAGGATGAAAAGTCACGGATAGCTGTTATCACTAATGGTTCACCCCTTTTTACCGGTGATGCTGGGTCTGGTGAGAGTAACATCCGCCGATGGATAATAGAAAATGATTACCTGGAAGCCATCATCGGACTACCAGAACAACTATTTTACAATACAGGTATCCGAACCTATATCTGGGTTTTAACTAATGATAAACCAATCCCGAGGGTGGGTAGGATTCAGCTTATTGATGCATCCACTTATTATAAGAAGATGCGTAAGAGTCTAGGAAATAAACGTCATCAAATCTCAAAAGAGGACATAGGGAAGATTTTAAGTCTTTATAATCAATTTGAAGAAAGTGATGAGATTAAAATATTTGATAATGAGGACTTTGGCTACACCAAGGTAGTGGTGGAACGACCCCTGCAGCTCAACTACCAAATAAGTGAGGAAAGGTTGGAAAACCTCTACGCAATAAATAACTTCTCCAAGTTAGCCATAAGCAAAAAGAAAGACCCTCAAATAAAACTCAAGGAAGAAAAAGAGGGTAAGGCCCAACAGGAGAAGATTTCAAATGCTCTTAGAAGTATTGATAACCGCTTATTTAAAAACTGGGATGAATTTGAATCCCAGGTTAAAAAGGCCTTGTCTGATTTTAAACTCACACCTGCTTTTATCAAGCAGATAATTATTGCTTTATCCGAACACGATGATACCGCCAATTATGTAACCGACAATAAAGGCAATAAAAAGCCCGACCCTAAACTACGCGATACTGAGAAAATACCTTTAACGAAGGATGTGGATGAATATTTCCAGGAAGAAGTACTGAAATATTATCCTGATGCCTGGATGGACCGTAAAAAAGACAAAATTGGTTATGAGTTAAATTTTACCCAATATTTCTATAAATATGAACCACCACGGCCACTTACGGAGATTGAGGCTGATATTAAGGCGGTGACCGCTGAGATCCAGGAATTAATCCGGGAGGATTTGGATGAAGCCTAAACCATATCCAGAGTATAAGGATTCAGGGGTGGAATGGATAGGGGATATTCCTGATGATTGGGAAACTCATCGATTTAAAATTAACTTTAAATATATTAAAGGGAAAATTCCTGAGAATTTGCAGGAAGAAGCAAGAGATAATTCACTCCCCTATTTGAGTATGGATTTTTTGAGAGGAAAAGAATCTGAAACACTTTACTCTGAAACTGATCCCAAAGCAGTGAAAATTGAGAAGGGAGACATTTTATTATTATGGGACGGAAGTAATGCAGGGGAATTTTTAGAAGGAAAACAAGGCTACTTATCTTCTACAATGGTTAAATTATTAATTAAAAATATAGATCCAGAATTTTCAAAATATATATGTAAATCATTTGAACCATTATTAAGAGATCTGACAATAGGTATGGGTATCCCACATGTAAATGGAGATATTTTAGGAAATATAAGAATCACACATCCTACTTTTCAAGAACAAAAAAAAATTGTTTCTTTTTTAGATAAGAAAACTTCTGAAATTGACTTGACAATTGAAAAAGACACCCGGCTTATTGAATTATTACAGGAAAAAAGAACTGCTTTGATAAATCATGTGGTGACCAAAGGATTAGATCCAGAAGCCCCTATGAAAGACTCCGGGGTGGAATGGATAGGAGAAATACCAGAAGAATGGGAACTTAAGAAGTTAAAATTAATTAGTAAAATTGTTCTTGGAAAAATGTTAACACCTTCAGATAAAGGAAGTTACCATCTAAAACCATATTTAAGAGCTCAAAATATACTATGGGAAAAGGTGAGCACTGACGAAATAAAAGAAATGTGGTTTTCAAAAAATGAATTAAAAACTTATAGACTTCAGAAATATGATTTGCTTGTTTCAGAAGGAGGAGAAGTGGGAAGAACTGCTATCTGGAAAGATGAATTAGACGAATGCTATATTCAAAATTCTGTTCATAAAGTTAGTCTTAATCCAGGAAACAATCCCAAATATTTTTTATATGCTTTCCAGGCTTGCGGAAATTCCGATTTTTTTTCAGCTATTGTTAATAGGGTTAGTATTGCTCATCTTACAAGAGAAAAACTTAAAGAAATTAGTTTTCCAGTACCTAATAAACTTGAACAGGAGAAAATAGTAAATTTTTTGGACTCAAACATAAAAAAAATTGACCAAATAATCTCTAAAATTCAAGAAAACATACAACTCCTTGAAGAATACAAAAAATCGCTTATCCATCACGTGGTCACAGGTAAAGTTTATGTAATTAAAGAGGATTAGAATGTCAAATTTGACTAATTTAGAAAAACAAATATTTGAAAAATTATTTGATATGAAATCGGGCTATGTTTTAGACTTTTCAAACAATTCTTTTCAAGAATTTATTAAAACTGGTGTAAATATAGATATTTTTGATGAAAAATATGAAAAAGCATGTGATGACTCAGGTTATGCTAATTGTTCGAAAGCAAATAGATTAAGATGCTTTTGGGATATAGAATCTGATCCTATTGTTTATAAATTATTAAAAGAGTTATTAGAATACTATGAAAATGTTTATGATAGTAAAAAAGATCAGGAATTGTTGGAAAAAGCTAAAGACTTAGTTAATGATTCAAATTCAATAGAAATCAGTTCTAAGGATGAAAGACTTTTTTTAAAACAAGAATTTAAAATCATTGACATTTCTTCTTTAGGCCTTGAAGAAAGTATTGTACCTATAATTAACTCAAGAATTGAGGAAATTAAGATCTGTTTGGATAATAATGCTCCTTTATCATCTATTTTTCTTATTGGAAGCACTTTAGAAGGAATATTATTAGGTTTTGCGTCTCAATATCCGAAAAAATATGGTAGAGCAAAATCTTCACCAAAAGAGAAAAATGGTAAAGTAAAAAAATTTGATAAATGGAAATTAAATGAGTTTATTAATGTATCTTATGAAATAGAATTTTTAGAGAAGGACGTGAAACAATTTAGTCATTATTTACGAGATTTTAGGAATTATATGCATCCTCACAAACAATTGAAAGATAAATTTAATCCAAACAAACACACTGCATTAATTTGTGAACAAGTATTAAGAGCAGTTATATACCAATTATCGAAAATTAATTGATGATTTTTAAAAAATACAATCTCATTTCATCTGTAATAAAGAATAATGGATAATATTCGGGAGAGGGAATGTATGGCCACAGATACTTCAGAAAAAAAGTTCCAAAATGATATAATAAACCATCTAACCAGCACAGGATACCTTAAAAGAAACACCCGAGATTACAATGTAGCAAGTTGCTTGGATCCCGCGTTAACCTTAAAATTTATCCAGGATACCCAGGAAAAAGAATGGAAAAAGTATCAAAGGGTTTACGGTGAGAAGGCTGAGCAGAAATTCTTCTACCGATTAATATCTGAGTTAGAAAAAAAAGGCACCATTCATATTCTAAGACAAGGCTTTAAAGATGTCGGTGCCTACTTCAAACTATTCTATCCACAACCTAACAATCACAAAAACCCTGAACTCTTCGAAAAATTTGAAGAAAACATTTTCTCAGTGATAGACGAACTAGAGTATCAGGACAAAGAAAAAGGCAACAGAATAGATCTAGTCATATTTATAAACGGGCTGCCCATTATAACAATAGAACTTAAAGACACATTTTCACAGACTGTGCAAAATGCCATAAACCAGTACAGAAAAGATCGTGACCCTAAAGAAAAGATATTCCAGAGATGTTTAGTTCATTTTGCAATGAGCGATGAAAAAATATACATGACCCCCAAACTTAAAGGGCCAAAAACAGTATTCCTGCCTTTCAATAAGGGGCTGGAGAACCCCTCTGTACCCCATGACTACAAAACCAGCTATCTATATAATGATATCCTACAGATTAACAAGCTATCCAAACTTATCTCTAATTATATTTATATAGAAAAAGAGAATGGAAAAGAAACACCTATTTTTCCACGTTTTCATCAGTTAGAATGTGTGAATAGTATATTGAATGATTGCAGTGTAGGTAAAAATTATTTGATAGAACACAGTGCTGGCAGTGGAAAAACTAAAACTATCGCTTGGCTAGCCCATGGACTTTTAAATAAGTTCAACGCCCTCGATGAAAGGGTTTATGACATGATCATAGTAGTTTCAGATCGAAAAGTGATTGATAAACAGCTCCAAGAACAAGTCAAAGCAATTGAAAAAGTGAAAGGTATTGTGGAAAAGATTGATAAGGATTCTAAACAGTTAGGTGAAGCTTTAAAGACCGGTAGTAATATTGTTGTTACTACTTTGCATAAGTTTCCTTATATCCTTAAGGAAGTTGAGGATATGCCCAGTCGTAAGTATTCGGTGATAATTGATGAAGCCCACTCCAGCCAATCAGGCACTATGGCCCGTAAAATGAAACAAGTACTAAGTACCAACAGTTTAGATGAAGCAGAAATACTTGATGATGTGGATGATGATGTGGATGAACAATTATTAAAAGAACTGGAATCCTTCCGCAATTTGAATAATATCAGTTTTTTTGCTTTTACAGCCACTCCTAAAGCAAAAACATTGGAAATGTTCGGAACAAAGAACGAATATGGTGAATATTGGCCTTTCCATATCTACTCCATGAAACAAGCAATTGAAGAAAATTTCATCCAAGATGTTCTTAAATATTACTTAAATTATGAAACTTATTTTAAACTGGTTAAAACCATTGAAGATGATCCTAAATTTGAGGAAAAGAAAGCCAAAAGGGTTTTACGTAAGTTTGTGGAAGAACATGAACATGCAATTCGAATGAAAACAGAAATAATGTTGGATCACTTCATGAACTCCACCAGAAATAAGATCCGGGGAAAAGCCCGAGCAATGTTAGTAACCAGATCCAGATTGCATGCAGTATTATATAAAAAAGCATTTGACAACTACATTAATGAGAGCGGATTCCCTATTAAAACCTTAGTGGCATTTACAGGGGAAGTAAAACATAATGAAAGGAAATACTCTGAGAAATCAATGAATGATTTATCAACAACCAAATCTATTGAAAATGCTTTGGAGGAGGATCCCTACCGTATTCTAATTGTAGCTAATAAATATCAAACAGGTTTTGACCAGCCTTTATTACATACTATGTATGTGGATAAACCTTTGAATGGTGTTGCTGCTGTACAAACACTTAGCCGGGTGAATAGAGTAGCTAAGCATAAAAATGATACTTTGATTTTGGATTTTGCTAATGAAACAGAAACTATACAAAAAGCTTTTGCACCATATTATGAAGCCACATTCTTAGAGGAAGCTACAGATCCACATAAATTATACGAATTATGGGATAAATTAATAGATTATCATATTTTTGACCAAAATGATGTTGAAAATTTTGTTAATACATACATTAAAAATGAAACACAAATAGAATTACATAACCTTTTATCTCCAACAGTAATTGAGTTTAAAAAACTATTAAGAGAAAGTAAAGGAGATGCAGTTGGTTTTAAGAAGACATTACGAAGATATCAAAATATATATTCCTTTTTATCCCAATTAATACCATTTAGTGATGTAAATCTGGAAAAATTATTCATTTTTAACAGTTTCTTAACTAAGAAGCTACCTCCTATAAATGGTCAAATTCCACTTGATATTTTAGATGATGTGGATATAGGTTCCTATAAAGTAGTGGATAAAGGAATGAATCCGATTGATTTAAGTTCTAATGGCAAGTTAAAACCTCCTTCTAATGATGCAGGGAGTCCTGAGGATGAAAAAGCTAAATTATCTCAGATTATAAAAGATCTTAATGAAACTTTTGGAACCGACTTTACAGATGATGATAAGGTGTTCTTGGAAAGGGTTAAGGCTAACTTGTTAGATAATTATGAACTTGTTAAAAAGATGGAATTGAATTCTCCTGAGAATGTGAGGGCTGTTTTTGATAAATATTTTGAGAAAGAGATGAGAGGACTTTTAAATAGTAATATGGACTTTTATAAGAGGGTTGCAGATAATGATAAACTCAGAGATAAGTTAAAATTAGTTTTATTTGAATTAATATATGAAAAATTTGAAAATTAAGGTTTTGATATTATGAAAGCGGGCGCAGAAAGTTTTATGACTTTATTAAGGAGCGATGTTCAGTTTAAGGTACCAATTTATCAAAGACTTTATGATTGGAAAACTTACCATTGTCAAACATTAATTGATGACATTTTACAACTATTAAGAAATCCTGAGATTCCGATCCATTTTATGGGATCAATTGTTTACATTGACGAAGATGGGCAATCTCGTGTCGGCAAAACAAAGGAAGTCTTGCTAATTGATGGTCAACAGAGAATAACTACATTTACATTAATTTTTCTAATTCTAGAGAAAGCCGCCATAAATGGAGGTAATGATCTGGCTGAAGAAATAAGAAATCGATGCTTAATCAATCAATATTCAAAATTAGATAACAAAAACAAACTCGTTCTCACAAGGAATGATAATGAAATACTTGAGATGCTTTTAAGAGGTCAAAAGACTGAAAATACTGATTCAAATTTAATTTTAAATTACAAATATCTTAAAAGCCAATTTGAGAAAATATTAGAAGAATTCACTGTCAATGATATATATGATAATCTGGATCGAATTATGGTTGTAGATGTTGGTTTATTACCTGGGCAAGATAATCCACAACAAATATTCGAAAGTCTTAACGCAACAGGTAAAGCTCTAACTGATGCAGATTTAATAAGAAATTTCCTTTTGATGAATTTAGAATATGAATTTCAGAATAAAATATATTTAAATTATTGGCATCCTATGGAAAAACTGTTAAGTAATGATCTTACTGATTTCCTCGAGTTTTTTGCATATATGAAAAAATCAGTTTCAACAAACATCAAAGATCTTTATAAAGATTTCAAAATATTATTCTACAAAGAAGTTCTAAGTGAAGAAATCAGGGACGAAGATGTTGAAAAATTCGCAGCACAACTTATTCAATATGCAGAATATTATAAAACGATTTTATCTGCAACAGATAAATCTAATAATGTTAACAAAGCATTAAATTCTTTGAATCGTTTAAATTACTTCAGTCACATCCCTCTGCTTTTAAGAGTTTTCAATGAATATAAAATGGGTGATTTAAGTTCAGATGAATTAGCAGATATAATTAAAGTGATAGAATCATTTTTATTTAGAAGAAGTATTTGCAATATTCCTACAAATTCATTAAACCCCATTTTCAGGACTTTATGGAAAAAAATTAAAGATTCAGAGAAGAGTCTCGACGAATTCATTATTAGCTCAAGTCTTAAGCAAAAGATTATAAATGAATTAAAATCAGGCGAACGAAACAAAAGATGGCCTGATGATGATGAATTTAAGGAGAAACTGATCTATAACGACTTATATCGTCATAGATTCGACAGACTACTCTTAGAAGAACTAGAAAAAATGAGCAGCAAAGAATCCCGGAAAGATTTTGATAAAACCTTATCAGTTGAACATATTATGCCGCAGACATCTGGAGACCCTGAAAAATTATCTGATGATTGGAAACAAATGTTGGGGGAAGATTATGTGGAAATAAGGAATAAATGGATTCATAAAATGGGTAATTTAACCTTAACCGGTTATAATTCTGAATTATCCGATAGTTTCTTTGATTTGAAGAAAAATATGAAGGATGGATTTAAAAAGAGTCCAATAAAACTAAATTTAGAAATTGCAGAATATGATGTCTGGAACGAAGAAACTATATTAAATAGAAGTCATAAACTAGCAGCTAAGGCAATTGAGAGATGGAGCTATTTTGAGTTTTAGGTGGTTAAATGTCTGATGAATTTGAAAAATCTTGGAAATTTTATACTCTTATTATCGATCATATCAAATTTTCAGATACGAAATCAGCAGCAATATTAGCAATAAATGGTGTTATATGCGGACTTATGTAAGTGGAATTCTGAAATTATTTATATTATGTAAAAAATTAAAAAAATCACTTTTTTGATTTTATGATAAGTTTTAAGAATTATTTACTTAAAAAAAGCGGTAATATTAAAAATAGCTAAAAACAAATTTAAACTATTTATTATCCAAATACGATTGCTCCTTTCATTCTTTACACAATCATGTAAAATATAGCAAAAACTCATCAAAACCGCAATACCAATTATCAGATTAATCATCCAATTTCTCCTGTATATTGTACCAAGAATTTCCCGTAAAATGGGCAATCTTTATAATCTGAAACTTTGTATTTATCTTTCATTTTGCAGTTTTCACAATCTTGCTTTCTTACATCTCTCCTATATGCATCGCAGTATACTCTATAGTATTCACACACTTTATTCAGCCTCCAGGTTCTAGATCTTTAATTGTGATTGTTGTGAGATTTTCATCCACTCTATGAATGCTTATATTCTTATTAACTTTTTCATCCAATTGAAAATTTAAGTAAAAATTATTTTTATTGGCAGAAACACTTTCAGTAACGTTTTCAATGTCCGAATTAGCTGCAAAAATAGTATATTGAGAATCAAAATCATTGAAAAGATATCCTAGATTCATGCTGAAAATTATAATAGGTATAAGAAAAATTATAAAGAAAAAGAATACACTCTTATCCTGATTAGTTCCTGTTTTTATTCTTCTTTTTTTACCTAAACAAGTAAATTTAGTTTTTTTAAATGGATATAACAGCGGGCAACCATTGACAGTGAATGAATCCAGTATTATATGTGATAAAAATCCAACTAATAATGCAGCTCCTAAAACAATATTGTATAATCCAACAAATATTATGGGAATAATCCATAAAATGGAGTGGCCCATTCCCCTGTGAGTTCCTGACAACTTATCCAAGATGTCGGGGGTTATCGAAATCACAGATACAATAAATAAATTCAACAAAAGATGGCCAGGATTTAGGAAATGAGCCAAAATTAAATAAAATAACAATGCACCAGCAATATGAGTATAAAATTTCATACACGGCCCCCTACATACATTAAAGACCGGAATATGATCAATGCAAACCATGAAGCCCCAACTAAAAGAAAACCAATTTCCAATGACGCCATTTTAATATAAATAAAGAAAAATATAATGCTTAAAAGAGCAAAAACAGGATAAGTAATATTAATCTCATCTGCACCACTTGAATACATATATTCGTCCTTATTAACTAATTCAAAAGTTTTAAAGAAACTATAGGCCTCTGATTTAAATTTTTTATCAAAACTACAAACAAACTGAATATTATCCAGGGAGTTAAGATATTGATATGATTGAACCGTTTTCTTGGTTAATCTTTCAAAATGATTAAAAAATATTATCAATTGTTCATACTTCAATTCATTAATAAGGATCTCCATAAGCTCAGCTATGGTTAAACGATTAAGAGATAACTTATCATCACTAGAAATATGAATAATAGCTTCAATCAATCTGGGTTTAATAGGTATAGGTTCATTGAAGTATATACATACATAATCGTTTCTCAATGAATTAAAACACTCGAAGACATTCTTATTATAAAAGATCAGGTTATCACCCTTCTCTATATGCTCCGTAATTTGTATTAAATTCATACCATGATGTATGATTTTATCATATATAAAGATTAAAAAAACACACAACCTCTAAAAATTCTAAAATCCCAAAAAAATGTAATAATAATATTTTGCAAAAATCTCAATAATTTAAAAATAAGTTATATTTTGTTATAGAAATCAAATTTATACACCCATAAATAAATCTGACACTTTCAATCATATTTTTTATTTAACAATTCTAAGATATCGGGATTCTTCTCAATAGCATTTAATGTTTTTTCTGTTTTAATTAATTGTTCTCTCAATAATTTTTGAGTTCGTTCTAATTCCTCAATGCGTTTATAATCTTCACTTTTAATATCTATTACTTTAGCTTTGTCAATGGATAGGTAGGGTAAGGCCTTCAAGTATCTCTTTTTAAGATCTTCAGGGTCCATGTACCAGTAGGCCCGGTCAACATCAGATATCTTATGGCCCGCTAGGAAATCTGCTAAAACCTTATCACCTAACTTATTCATGATGGTGGATATGAAATATTTACGCATACCATGAGCCCTCCAAAAACTGTAAGCACCCTCTCTTTTATTAAAACCGGCCTGTAAACCAATCCTCCGGAAATTAGTTACAATCACATCACGATCAATCGGTTCTCCATTATTTTTAACAAAAAGTGCGGAATCATAATCTTTAATCCTAATCTTTTTATTACGTCCGAAAACTCTCTCCTTAAGATAAATTATGATATAGTTAGTTGCTTCCGGAGGAATAAAGGTAATATATCTATAATTAACTTTCCTTCTTGTGATATGGAGTGTGATAATCGCGTTTTCCAATTCATCTTTTAAATCAAAAAGATCATTTACAGTCCTGATATTCTTTGGGATAGCATCACCTGCTGCATCCATGAATTTCCTAATTGTTAAATTTCGAGCTTCGGCTTGGGCCATGCCGGATAAAGCCATTAAATATATTAGTGCTTTTTCCCTGGGAGCAGCAATACTTGCTAATATAGATAATTCTTTTCTTGAAATTAATTTACCATAATTCTTTTCAAGACCAATATCTCCTCGAGAAGTCTTAATTTTAGGTAAATGAATATCAAGAGCATCATAAAATGACTTTACAGCATGAATATACATATTAATAGTGCTTTCAGCTTTATTATCCATCTGCAACTGTTTCTTAAACTTTAAAAAATAGAAATTTATTTTGCGATCTCTTAATTTTATACCTTTCTCTTCTTCAGAGTCTGCTTGCCTAATGAGGTCATTTGGAGACAAATTTATCAAATTACAGTAGTATTTAAGACAGATTAGATATGTTTTAAGAGTGGAATCTTCAAGATCTTTATTTAGCACCCAAAAATCAATACGATTTTGATCATCATCCGAAAACTTCATACAGATCACTTAATTATTATTACTTTTAAGTTTACCGATCCGTATATTCGTTATAGTAACGTTTAACGAAGTTCATGACAGTGTGTCATTATCATTTGTATGATTTTTTGTATTTTAATTATCATCACCCCTCAATAATTCAAAAAACTATTTAAAATTTGATTAACATAGTATAAATGGTGATA